>MDTG01171697.1_pt1 | contig 30467 bp, 22 predicted proteins | sample 811421 | NCBI WGS metagenome assembly MDTG01 (sample SAMN05326645, study PRJNA326480) | marine metagenome | isolation source: seawater | place: Pacific Ocean: South East | collected 2011 | reverse complement strand
AGTATTTAATAGTTTTTTAGTATTTAATAGTTTTTTAGTATTTAATAGTTTTTTAGTATTTAATAGTTTTTTAGCATTTTTATTAATTTATTATTTAATTACTATATAAATGATTATACAGAAGTTTGCAGATAATGCGGATAGTACTATTAATGACTCTTTTACAAAAGGTTTCTTTCTCCTTGCATTAGCAGTAATGGGAAACTATGTTGGACAGATACTAAACTGTAAAACACAAAAACTATTAACAGAAAACATGATAGCTAAACATGTGGTATGTTATTAATATTAATTTTTGCTGTAGATTTTTCCACTAGTGATTATAAATACCCACTAGATACTATATCTACTGCATTAATAATTTATGTATTTTATGTTATGTATAGCAAGATGACTATGATATTTATAGCTGTAGTATCATTACTATTATTTATAGTATATTTATTAACTATGTATAAATCATATTATAAAGACAACATTCATAAAAATAAAAAATACGCTAACTATATTTCAAAAATAGATGAGGTAGACGGAATATTTAAACTGCTAATTATTTTGTTCACTTTTATAGGATTTGTATCATACTTCATTAAACAACGTAATGATCATTATAAAAATTGGTCGACTACAACCTTTATATTCGGATCGAATGTATGTGATTCTATGAAGTAATATAGATAAATGATGTGTATGAGATATAGATATATAGATATGTATATATATATAAAAGAATTAAACGAAGTTATTAAATGCATACAAAATTAAAATAAAATTAAATTTATAATATATAAGATGCCCTCGGGTGGAAATTGGGGAAAATTTATGTTAGTAAATATACTTTTTTTATCATATATAGTTGCAATTGCAGCTATTGCAAAAGCTCAAGAGGTGAAAGATAACTGGCAAGAAAACCGATGTAATCCAACATACATGCCTCTTGCAGATAATGTTAATGAGAACTTTAACTACTGTGTTCAAAACAGTATGACAGGTTATATGGGACATATATTAGCTCCAATAACTTATATTACACATACACTAGGAAATTCTGTTGGGTCAATATCAGAAGATGTCAACTCTGCTCGTGCTATGTTTAGCAAGGTCCGTACATTTATATCAAAGATAGTACAAGACATATTTGCTGTTTTCTTGAATTTAGTAATCGAAATACAAAGAATAATTATTGCTATGCGGGATATTGTGGGTAAAACTATAGGTACGTTAACAACTCTAATATACGTGTTAGATGGGTCAGTAAAAACAATCCAAAGTATGTGGAATGGTCCAGCAGGTCAAACGATTAATGCTATGTGTTTTGACCCTGATACTAAATTAAAATTAGGAGATGGTAGCACAGTATGTATGAAGGATATCAATTTAGGTGATGTTTTAGAGAATGGGTCAGTTGTAACAAAAACCATAAAAATCGACAATAAACAAACAAAAACACCGCTGTACTGTATAGAAAATGAGGGAATTGAAGGAAATAAAGATGGTGGTGTATACGTAACAGGATCGCATTTTGTATATGATTCCGATAAAGGATTATTTGTACGTGTATGTGAATATCCAAAAGCAAAGTTAGTGAAAAAAGATGTAGATTGGTTTAGTTGTTTATCGACTAATGATAATCGCATAGTTATAGGGAGTGAGATTTTCTGGGATTGGGACGATGATACATTAAGGATGCCATACATATGTAAATTATTTATGTGAGCTATTTTATTTTGTCAGGGTTGGTGTGTGTGTGTAAAATAAACCAAGTATTTTGTAATTATAAAATTATTTTTATAATTATAAAAATTACATTTATCACTATTCATTATTTTAAATTGATTATATATGACTGATAAAATAAATAATAAAACTGTTAAACCTGAAATACCCAAAATACCCAAAATAGATGGAATACCTAAAATAGATGATATACTTAAAGAAACACCAGCTCTGAAAGAAATAAAAAAAATATATAGCAATTTGGGATATTTTGATTATTCTGGAGGGTCGCTAATCTTATTTATAGTATTTACTATTATATTTTTACTACTATTAACATTCTGTTTTGTTATGATGAAGGCTCAAGATATTAGGGATAATTGGGCGGATGACCAGTGTAAACCATACATATTACCATTCGCAGGATTCATAAACGCACCTGAAGGCACATCATGGATGGATTATACATCTGATAATTTCCAACAGTGTTTAAATAATGTTCAAAGTTCAATCGCAGGAGAAGCTCTGGCGCCGATCACATTTATAACCAGCGCTATTGCATCTACCATAGGCGAATTACAAGATTCAGTCAATTCCATAAGGGCTATGTTTGACAAAGTACGAACACAGCTTCAATCTGTGGTAGAAGAAATAATGGGAAGATTGATGAATATTATAGTACCTATACAAACAATAATACTTGCACTTAAGGATTTTATAGGAAAATTAACAGGCGTACTCACCACTTGCATATATATGTTATTAGCAACTTACTATAACTTGCAATCACTTATGGGTGCATCTGGCGAGCTAGTTTTAGAAATTTTAGTGATATTAGCTGGAATAATCGCAGCATTATGGGCTGTACCTGTAACTTGGGCCGCTGCAATATCTATGAGTTCTGTCTTTCTATCAATAGCCATACCTATGGCAATATTATTTACCTTTATGGAACTAGTACTCAAGGTAAAGGTTGGAAATATACCTACATTAAAGTGTTTCGACAAAAATACGCAAATTATCATGCATGACGGCACCAGTAAGAAAATAAGTGAACTAGTAGTAGGAGACCGACTAAATACAAATAATTTAGTATGCTCAATAGTAAAAGTAACCACAAAAGGTTCAGTTATGTACAACTTGAATGATGTAATCGTATCAGATAGCCATATTGTGCGACTTAATGATAAATGGGTTAAAGTGTGTGACCATCCGCAAGCAGTAAAACTTGACAAATACGATGAAGAATATTTGTATTGTATTAATACTAATCAAAAATTGGTGACAATAAATAATATTATTTTCGCAGATTGGGATGACCTATATGGTGATAATTTATATGAGATTATTAATACAACTGGTGTAAATAATGTAGACAAATTACACACGTATGTAGATGGCGGTTTTTGCCAAGGTACACGGGTTACCCTCAATAATGGGCATAATGAGGAAATACAAAACATAAAAATAGGCGATATACTTCAGGACAATAACGAGGTTTATGGTATTGTCGAGATAGATCCAACCGTTTTAAAGCATTACAAGTTTAATTTAGGGAATGTAACTATTAATGGTGCAGGTAATTTGAACATATGTGAATTAAAAATGAACTTAGGATATTATAATGAGGTTTTAGATAGTTCAACAATATTAAAGATTCCATCGGTCATGAAAGAAAATGGTAAATTGTATCATTTACTAACAACCAAAAAAATATTGCACATCAATAATACTCGATTTTTTGATTATAATGCAGGTGTTGACTTATTTTTAGCCAAAACAAGAGGAAAATTATTATCTATGAAATATGTATAATAAATGGAAATTTCGATTTTTGGTACAAAATTAAATTTAGAGTTGTTGATTTTTATATGCGTTCTCTTCATATTGGTGAATGTAGTTTGTGGATGCACACGATGCATCGCCCATGGATGTAATAAAGAAGGATTTTCCGCATCCACTATCAACAGTAATTTACCCTCGCCTTATAGTTTGAATAGTGATGAATCTATTAATACCAACTTATGGAATATGCCTGACATGAAAATACAACCAGGAAAACAACCAAGTAAGGGTGCTAGTGATGTGTTGAATAGACCAAGCCAACCTGTACCTTTACCAGACGGGGAAATGCTTTTGTTTTCAACTACTGAATTCAAGCCCGAATGTTGTCCAAATACCTATTCAACTAGTAAGGGGTGTGCTTGTATGACCTTAGACCAATACGACTACTTGAATAACAGAGGTGGAAATAATGAACCATACTCTGAGTATTAAACAGATACCTGATAAAAAGGTATAATATATAATATTATATATACAGTATATATAGTATATATCATATATGACTAAGATACATAACAAAAATACGAGGAAATTAAAGCATAATCAACATAATAAATCACATAATAAAAATAAAAATAAAGAAAAATCACATAATAAAAGACACAATCAACCACACAATAAAACAAAACAAAACAAAACACACAAGAACAAACTAAGAAATATCGAATGTATAGATGCCGTTTTACCATTCGAACATTCATACAACAGAATAAGGAAAACTGATTTAATATTACCTGATAAAGAGATTAATAATATTTTTATGAAAGAAATTACAGCAATTGAAATACCAAAAAATGTTAAACCCCAAAATGATTTTTATGGATATGTTAATTACAAATGGATGAAAAGCGCATCAAATGTAAGTGATGATGAGAAATATATAGTGCGTAAATCCGATTTCACGTCTGTACAACACAAGGTATACGAGGAGTTAGATAAACTCATACTAAATTATATAAAGCATAACCATAACAACCTGGCGAAAAATATTAACATTTTTCGTAAATCTATTATCAGCATGAATTCGCCAAGTAATAGCAAAAGAATAGCCAAAGATTATGTACAACTAATTGATAACTTTATAAGTGAGGACAACCCTTGGAAATTATTAGCTTACTACGGAAAACGTGAAATGATAAGACATCGTAGTCCTTTCGTGTTGAATTTTTTCCCAGAACCAAGTGACCCTGATGTTGTGAATTGCTGGCTGTTCTATCACAATTTTGAGTCGATCGATAATAACGTTTATAACATATTTGATAAAACTTCACACTCTTTAATTAATCGTACAAAATATATTAGTTTTGTTCGTAAAATATTTGATACTACTCTAGGTAAGGGGCATGGTCTTAAACCGAGTGATGTATTAGACGTTGAGATAGAACTTCTCAACGCAATCGAGTACACCAAATCATATAATACATCTACGAAAGTGAAAGCATCAGAGTCCTTAAACAAATATGGTTTTGATTGGATAACCTACACAAAAGAATTAGGATTTAAAACTCCTCCGCCATATTTCTTGACATATGATTTGGGTTATTTAAAACGGTGTACCAAGTTATTTATTGATAATTGGAAAACACCAAAATGGCGCACTTTTTGGTTGTTTATTCTATTGGCTAATCTGTGTAGGATTACCAACAAATGGAGAGAAATTGTCTACGAATTTTATGGAAATCATCAACGAGGACAACAAAAAATAGTAACTAATGATGCAGTAAATATAACGTTATATATGTCCTTATCGTTTGGTAATTGGTTATCCAAAGAATACCTAAAGTACGCTTATAACAAAGACGTTGTTACTTCAGTAATTAATATGGGTAAAGACCTTATTACAGTTTTTAAACGAATTGTTTCACGGAATGAATGGTTATCAACAAGTACAAAACAAAGAGCTATTCGAAAATTGGAGAAAATAAACTTTATAGTTGGAAATGATGAAAATATAGGTGAAGACCCTGTATTATCATACTCAAGTAATTTTTACGACAATCTTGAAAAAATATGTGATTCACGTTTCAAAAAACAAATTAGTATAATAGGAAAAAAATCATTAATCGTATTGCCAGATGCCGATTGGAATGACTATCCTGCAAGGTTAAGCACTTATTACCCTTATGTGGTTAATGCATCATACACACCAAGTAAAAACCAAATATTCATGAATCTAGGAGTTTTACAGCCTCCATTTATTGATTTAACTAAACGAATAGAATATAACCTTGCTGGTATAGGATTCATTATTTCGCATGAGATGTCACATTCATTAGACAATAATGGTAGTAAATATGACGAAAATGGTAAACTATATGACTGGTGGACACCTAGGGACAAGAAAATATTCAAACGTATAACCAGTGACGTTGAAAAACAATATGAGGAATTCTTGGGCAAAGATAAGTATGACTTTGACGCTTCATTAAGTTTAGGGGAAGATATTGCCGACATTTCAAGTGTAGCCATTATTAGTGAGTATTTGAAAGATTATATAATTTATATGAATAAAGATTCGCTAATTGCTACTAATATTTTCCAGAACTTTTTTATATATTATGCTATACACCATCAATCATATGAACCCACAAAAGCAACTATTCCTCTATTATTAACCAATCCTCATCCGCCGAATAAATACAGGTGTAATATACCATTAACCAGATCCACTATTTTTAGAAAGATATATGACGTGAAGAAAGGTAATGGCATGTGGTGGCATAATACGAATACTATATGGTAATAAATGGGCGTTAATTAACCCATACAGGCACTCATTACTTTTTGGTATACTCGCATAAAGTACAATAAGTAATACGTTGTAATGTATTTTCATCTATGTCTATAACGTCACGTGTAAAACGATGACAATTACCATCTGTACAGTACTTGGCTTCGTATTCTAGATCATCTTCGTCTGAACTGTTTACGTTGCTAATTATTTTTGCTATGTTATGCTCTACACGTGTACGCTGATTTATGTAATACTGTTTTCTTCTTTTTAAATCTAGCATATTATCCTTGCCTAATTTACATTTAAAAATATCACAATAACGAATAAGTTCGGAATATAGATTGACAATATCTTGTAACTTATTACTTATTCTTGTATATTTACTTTTTACGTAATTAAATTCAACTTCGTTACTATCGTTGCTATTATTGTCTATCATATGCTAGATAATAATAATAACAAAATACGTTTAAACTGTATCGCAATAATAATATGTTCTTATTTTTATTTTTCTTAACTTTATTTTTATTAGATGCAAAAAAAATAATTAATTAATAGTTAAATTAATAGTTAAATTAAGAGTTAATACATTTTTATTCAATTTTTGCTACATTTTTAAATATATAATCCATAAAGCGATGACATATTGTTATCTTTTCTAGTAATTAGTTTTTCTGCTATATCCTTTGTCACCGTGAATGGGAACTCCACCTTCAACGACATATTATCTTCGAACAAATTTACTCCTGGCTTCATTAGTCGATATAAGTTCAACTTGGTATAGATTATCTCAAGACATCGTTTCAAATTACGTACACCTTGCTCTTTATCACACAAATTATCTATCACATGTTGTAATGTTTCCTCGGGAATTATTACGTCAGCATCTTCAAATACTAGTTGTTTACGAATCTTTGGTAATAAGTAATCCTTAGCTATAGTAGTTTTTTCTTTCAAGTTATAACCCTTGGTCTGGGTTCTGTACATTCTATCCTTTAATATTGGGTTTATTTTACTTTCATCGTTGTAACTGAATATAAACATACATTTACTTAAATCAAAATCAATTTCCGAGAAATATTTATCATGAAATTGCGTGTTTTGTGTTGTATCAGTCAAATGCGTAAGTATTCCTGTAATTTCCTCACCCTTTGGCGTGTCACTTATCTTGTCAAGTTCATCAAAATAAATTACTGGGTTCATACACTTACTATCAATCAATATTTGAACAATCTTACCCCATGTACTACCCTCGTAAGTATACGAATGACCTTCTAGAAAGCTACTGTCAGTTGCACCACCTAATGCTATAAACGCAAAAGGTCTGTTCAGGATTTTACTTATTCCTTCTTTCACCAAACTAGTTTTACCAGTACCTGGTGGTCCGTGAATAGCTATTGCTCCTCCTATTGATGTCGGGTTAGTCACAAATTGACCTAACATTTGCATTATTTGCATCTTAGCATCATTCAATCCGTAAATAGCTTCATTTAGTGTACCTTGTGCTTTTTCCATAAACTCATGACACGAATCAACGCCTTTGGTAATACTTACATCTAATTGCTGATGTTTTCCGAATGGTATTCTCATAAAAGTATCCACCCAATTTTTCACCTTGTAGAATTCACCACTACCTGGATCCATCTGTCTTAGTGTGTTGATCTTTTTCATAGCGGCACCTTTGAAAACCGTTGGGATATCGGATTCTAATATGCACATTCTGTATGGTTTTTCGATTCTAGTTAATTTGTTTATTTCTCTCAATTCCTTTAGAACCTTTTTCTGTTGTTCCACGTCTAATTTTTCATAAAATATAAAGTCGTTCATTACATTTTTATCACTAATTATCTTTTTGAATATTCTAAGATTACGGTCTTTTTCTTTTTTAACCTTTTTGCTCTTCTTTTCTTCTGAATGTTTGATATCTTCTTCGCATATTGCTATACATTTTTCAATTAGATGATCCTTACTTTTATCGTTATTACCATCTAATAATTTACTGAGATTATTCAATCTATCTTTGAATGAGTTGGACTTTTTCATAGAAGGCGATGTTTGCTCTTCGGATTCCTTTTTATCATCCTTTGGTTTCTTCTTGCTATCTTTGTCTTTGTCTTGTTCTTTATATTGTTCTTTATCCTTATCATCGACATTCTTACTCTTTGGCGACTTTTTAACAATCTTTTTCTTTTTTGGCGTTGATTCAACGGATGATACCGATGCATTCTCATCCTCTGTTTCATAATCGTCACTATAATCATCTTCATAGTCATCATCTTCGTCGTCGTATTCATTCTCAGCTCCACCAATCGTGAAAATAATATTTACTTTAGATTTTGGACTAATCATATCATCGTCATCATCCTCCTCATCATCTTCATAGATATCTTCGTCTTCGTCTTCGTCATCATCGCTACTATCACTTTCAACAACCCTTTTTTTATTTTTCTTTTTATTATTCTGCTTTTTATTTGATTTTTTATTATCACTGGAAGAACCCTTTTTCTTTGAGTCCTTTTTCTTGGGTGATTCTTTTACAACCTTTGAACCCTTTTTACTTTTGCTTCGTGTAATAATAGATAACCCTTTGTTGCTATCCTTTTTTTCTTTGTCGCTTGCTTTACGACGTCGTGGTTGTTCATCTTCATCATCTTCGTCATCGTATTCTTCTTCTTCGTCGTCTTCGTCGTCTTCGTCGTCTTCGTCATCGTCATCTTCGTAACTAGTATCAGTATCTTCGTCATCTAAAGTTTCGGTATCATCATCGTCATAATCGCTTTTACTGTTATTTTTTTTGTTTTTATTATTCTTTTTTTTATTTAAATTTTTAATTCTGTTACCTGCTTTAATTTTATTATTAATATGTTTTGATGGAAATATTTTGGAAATAAATTTGCGATATTCATGCACATCCATTTCTCCTTCACTAACCTCGCTAGTGTAATCTGAATCATCATCAGATGAGTTGTACTTGCAGTTTTTCTTGTTTTGGATAGCTTCACCTTTCATTTTGTATGTAATTACTACATGTTCTATATATTTTATTTTAATTCATTTTTTTTATTTATACCACATTTTTTACTGTGTTTCAACCCTTATATCGTATCATTTTCACACTATACTACGCATAAATGCATGCTATAAATAATAACAAATAATAATAAACTATAAATTAAAAAGTAATAAATAGATTCAATTAAAATAACTATGACAAAGGTTTTGTTTTTATTTTATTTTTTATTATTATCAAACTGTCTATATGTATGCTCGTACAAAATGATTACGCCCAAACAGTGGAAAATTCTTCAACATTATAAAACAGATAAACATACATCACAATCTATGATGGAGAAAGTAAATTACATTATATTTATGAGACATGTCCCTCTAGTATGCAGTACCGCAAAATTGCTTGGACAAATCCATAAAAGAAAAACACTAAATATTAAACAAGATATGTTAGTTTACGGATACAGAGGTCTGTATGATAGTGTACGGAAATATGACGGAAGAAGATTGTTTATAAATTATGCTAAAATTTACATAAAGGGTTCTATATACAAATGTATAACAGATAACTACACAATATCAAAAATACCGATAACTGAAAGACGTAAAAGCGTAATGAGACGAAAACCTGTTTATCAGGAATATGAAAATAAATACAAACACACTACTTATTTAAGGGGTCTTGATTATTTGTCATGTGCAAATAATGACCGTCGTGATGATTTACTCTATTTTTGGGTTGAAATAAATAGATTAGACCCTTTTGTAAAAAGGTTATTTTATTATAGATTTGATCACCTGTTCAACATAAAACATACAAATAAAGAGGTTGCAGATCTCATGTGTTGCTCAGAAGAACATGTAAGACAAACTATAAAGAAACATATTTCTGTATTGATTGGGGTTGATGTAAGCGACTTAGACAACATAAATGGCGTAAAATATATTTATAAATAAATATAAATGTACAATTTCATATTATCAGGGAAAATAAAATAAAAATGATTTTAAACTATCTAAAATCTATGTAATATAATATATATACAGCATGATGAAATACAACAATAATACCTCAGCAAACGTGTCAAAAGTAATTGGAGTACAGTTTAGTATTATGTCTCCTGAGGAAATAAGGAAGAGCTCTGTGGTGGAGGTTACCACAAGAGATACGTACATAAACAACAAACCTGTTATCGGGGGTTTGTTTGATCCTCGTATGGGTGTGTTAGACCCTGGGTTAATATGTCCAACAGATGGGTTGGATTATATGGAAACACCAGGTTATAATGGTCACATAGAGTTGGCTAAACCAGTTTATTACATACAGTACTTGAATACTATAATCAAATGTTTACGGTGTGTTTGTATTAAATGCAGTAAACTACTTATAAGTAAAAGTAAATACAGTAAGAGTTTTAGTAAAAATAATGAAGCGCGATGGAAACAAGTGTTTAGTTTAGCAAGTAAAGTAAAAAGATGTGGAGATGACACAGAAGATGGTTGTGGATGTTTACAACCATGTCCTCCTAATGGTAAAATAAGAAAAGAAGGGTTGGCAACTATTGTTGCAGAGTGGAAGAATGAGGACAAGAATGATGATGGTTCTGAACCAATAATAGTTAAATTCACACCAGAAATGACGTTGAAAATTTTGAAACGTATATCTGATGAAGACGTTGCATTTATGGGGTTTAGTCCTGTTTGGTCTAGACCAGATTGGATGATTTGTCAAACGATGATTATTCCGCCTCCTGCAGTAAGACCATCTGTAAAACATGACGCTCAACAACGTTCAGAAGACGACTTGAGTCATATATTAGTAAATATTATTAAAGCAAACAAAACTCTACAAGAAAAAATAAATAATAACGCGCCATCTAATGTTATTGATGACTGGACAACAGTATTACAATATTATGTGGCTACACAAGTAGATAATAAAATACCAGGCGTGGCTTCTGTAGCACAACGTTCAGGGAGACCCTTGAAATCGATTAAGGATAGGTTGAACGGTAAAGGTGGAAGAATGAGAGGTAACCTTATGGCAAAACGTGTTGACTTTAGTGCCAGGTCTGTTATTACTGCTGACCCTAATCTGTCAATCAAAGAATTGGGAATTCCTATGAAAATCGCAAAAAATATTACAAAACCAGTAAAGGTTAACAGAATGAACAAGGCATTCTTGACAAAACTAGTTCAGAATGGGCCTGACGTATGGCCTGGAGCGAAAATATTGGAAAAGGAAAACGGTGAATCTATTACCCTGAGATACTTTATGGACCGTGAATCCATTACTTTGGAGGATGGTGATATTGTCCATAGACACATGATGGATGGTGATCCAGTTCTTTTCAATAGACAACCTACACTTCATAGAATGAGTATGATGTGTCATATCGCAAAGGTTATGAAATTAGGCGACACATTCCGTATGAATGTAGCTGATACAAAACCGTATAATGCTGATTTTGATGGTGATGAGATGAACTTGCACATGCCACAAGACCTTGAATCGGAATCAGAATTGATTAATTTGGCAGCAGTACCTTATCAAATAATCAGTCCTGCTAATAACTCTTCTATTATTGGTATATTTCAAGATTCTATGCTTGGGTGTTACCAATTTACCAGAGAAAACATTCATTTCACACCACGTAATGCCATGAACTTGATGATGTTGTTTGATGGTGTTGATGAAAATATGTTAGCAAAAGATTTCGCCAAAGAAAAAGGTATATCTAGTTTTGATTTGATGTCACAAATAATGTATCCGTTGAGCTTGAAATATAAGACAAAATCGTATAAAGATGACATGGATTTCAACACATCTAATGCAGTTATTGAAATCAAGAATGGTAAGTATATTAGAGGACAAATGGACAAACAAGTAGTAGGTGGTGGTACGAAAGGGTTATTACAAAGAATATGCAACGATTTCGGCAACCAAGGATGTGCCAAGTTTATCGATGACTTGCAAAATGTGGTAACTGAGTACATGAAATACTCTGCATTTAGTGTTGGTATTAGTGACTTAATATCTGACAACAAAACAAATGAAGAAATTATCAAAGTAATTACACAGAAAAAAGCAGATGTAAAAAATTTGATTGAACAAACACAGATTGGAATTTTTGAAAACAAGTCAGGTAAAACTAATAACGAAGAATTTGAAACAAAGGTAAATAACATACTTAATCAGGCGACATCTGAGTCAGGCAAAATTGGTCTAAATAGTTTGGACAAAAACAATCGATTTGTTACGATGGTAAAGGCAGGGTCTAAGGGTTCGGATTTGAACATATCCTTTATGATTTCTTGTTTAGGTCAGCAGAACGTAGATGGAAAAAGAATTCCTTATGGTTTTGAGCAACGAACATTACCACATTATACAAAATATGATGATAGTCCAGTTGCAAGAGGGTTTGTTGAAAGCTCATATATTAATGGTTTGTCACCTCAAGAACTATTCTTCCATGCTATGGGTGGTAGAGTAGGTCTTATTGATACGGCTGTCAAAACTTCTACAACAGGTTATATCCAAAGACGGTTAATTAAAGGTCTTGAAGATTTAATGGTAAATTATGACATGACTGTAAGAAATAACAAGGGTAAGATTGTACAATTTGCTTATGGTGATGATAACATCGACACGACTAAAGTAGAAAATCAGTTAATGCCTATTGTTAGTATGAGCACACAAGAAATATATTCACATTTCATATTGCCAGAAAATAATAACAAAACTAATATACTTTCGAATGTATTCTTGAAGAACACTCTAACTCGTTATAACAAACAGAGGAAAAGTATGAAGGAATACTGTGAAAAATACACACAATTTATGATACAAATGAGAGACAAAATCATTCAGAATGTCTTTAAAGGAAAAGGTGATGTGATTGTAAACTCACCAGTAGCATTCGCTTATATTATTAATAACATACAAGGCCAAACGAATATATCGATGACGTCATTATCTGATATTACACCTTTGGAAGCTTTCCAATTAATCGAATCCTGTTACGATAAGCTAGAAAAGATTACCTTTGCACCACCTACTGACTTATTCAAGACACTATTCTACTATTATTTGTCGCCTAAAGAGCTGGTTGTTGTAAAGCGATTCAACATGAAATCCTTGCAATTATTATTAGATACAATCGTTAATTCTTACAAACGCGCTATAGTAGCACCAGGTGAAATGGTTGGAATGATAGCAGGACAAAGTATAGGTGAGGTATCAACACAGATGACTTTGAATACATTTCATTTTGCTGGTGTGGCGTCAAAGTCGAATGTTACTCGTGGTGTGCCTCGTATTGAAGAAATACTATCATTATCCAGCGAGCCTAAGAATCCATCGCTCACAGTTTACCTTAAAAAGGACGATGAAACATCCAAAGAGAAAGCTACATCTATTATGCACATGCTAGAGCATACTAAATTATCAGATGTAGCAATATCTAGTGAAATATGTTTTGACCCAGACGATCTAGACACACTTATAGAAGAGGATAAAGATACCATGAAACAGTATCAAGAATTTCAGCAAATGGTTGCGGAGTGTAATGATGAAACTATCGAAAATGATGACGATAGCGAAAAATCAAAATGGGTTATTCGAATGGTAATGGACCCAGAAGTTATGTTGGAAAAGAATATAACTATGGACGATATTAACTTCACTTTGAATAATTGTTATGAGGACCAAATTAGATGTGTGTATTCTGATTATAATTCAGAAAAGTTGGTATTTAGAATAAGAATGAATGAAGTCATGAAATCTATGAAATCGAAGAAGAAACCAAATGTTAACCCACTAGATCAGTCCGACCAGATTTACATCTTGAAGAATTTCCAAGAGCAACTTTTGCAAAATGTCATACTGAGAGGTACGAAAAAAATCAACAAAGTCATTATGAGAAAACTGAAAGATAACATGATCGAAAACAACGGAATATACAAGAAGCAAGATATATGGCTACTAGATACAGTTGGAAGTAATCTGTTGACTGTACTTGGGCTAGATTATATTGATAACACTAGAACATTCAGTAATGATATAGCTGAAATCTATAATGTTTTGGGTATTGAAGCCGCGAGACAAGCAATCTATAATGAGTTGATTGATGTTATTGAGTTTGATGGTACCTACATTAATCATCACAACTTTAGTGTATTAGTGGACAGGATGACATATTCTTACAAAATGATTTCCATATTCAGACATGGAATCAATAATGATAATATTGGTCCTATTGCCAAGGCATCGTTTGAAGAAACTCCCGAGATGTTTTTAAAAGCAGCTAGACATGCGGAATTGGATATATTGCGTGGTGTATCTGCTAATGTGATGTGTGGACAAGAAGGAATGTATGGTACTAGTTCATTCCAGGTGGTGTTGGACATCGAAGAAATGAATAAACTGAAGGAAACCAGCAAATTCAAGTTCACTAATACCGAGGACCAGATTGATGAGATGTTTGGCTCTGGAGCAGAAGATACTAGCGATCCTTGTGCTATTACTAACTTGACTATACAAAATAATGTAACTAATATTAAAACGACTAATATGGGCGATGATGATGATTACGAACCAGGATTCTAAGTCATCGGTCTAGTGTAAACATGTTTATAAATAATATTTCAAAATAACCTATATAAAAATATTTACAATTAATATAGTATTAACTTAATGTTTTATGATATAACAACTAAAATTATTGAACAAACCACTAATCTACCACTATTAATATCATTTAATTTTGAATCCTTGTGTAAGAATTCAAAATATTCCATAAACACCAAATTTATTTTTTTTCGAGATATGATTAGTAACACTTTTATACCACAAAATAATAAGGAAGAGTTTATTAATACCTTTTGTAAAATACAATCCGTTTATCATGCGTTGAATCGATTTAAACATCGTATTATGCTTAATAAATCTAAGTTACTTGTAGACGAGGATTTGGTTTCCAACAAGCTAGACATTAAAAAAAGAACTACGATATGTATATACCAGGAAAAAACAAGATACTTATTTTCTGTTTTTGATTTATCTAAGATTATTAATAACTGTTTGCAGAATACAGCATGTGTTTTTTATTCAGAGCCGTTGGCAATCAAAAATCCATATAATAATGTTATTTTTTCAAAGGCAATACTGTATACTATATATTTTCATATGATATTCAATACTCATGTTACCAACGAGTTGTTCTATAAATTGTTCAAGTGCAATTTTAATTTAACTCAATTTTATGACCGACATGAATCATTACTCAGAGAAAAATCTATTCATCAGTATGTTCGTGATTCGAATGATATCGTACTTGCAAACGTAATACACAATATGATAAAAGAGTACAACACAAAAACTAGAAACAAGTTTCAAATATCTGTTGATTTTCCTAAGTCAGAGTTGGTTGAAATAATGAAACCATACTTATTACTTTATTTGACATCTAAGTTCACGCTAGAAATAAATAAAAAACATAGTATGCACATTTATCTGTATTACAAGCTGAATAAACTTTATAGGTATAACTATACTTTTGGTAGGAAGATACGTAAAATAGTAAAAAAATATGATGGGTTTAAGCCAACGAAAAGGGTTGTATCTACAGATTTTGATAAGAAACACTGTGATTTCTATGATGACGATGATAGTTTTGCCAATAGTCATAAATCATTCGACCTGAAAAAAACAATAGAGTACTTTGTAATGACATCAAACACATATAGAAGTACTCCATTATCACCAATATATTCTAACATAACTAGTGAAAGCGCTAATACAGATATTATCGAATTAGAAATGTTCGAAGATGAAGAAGAGAATGATGACACAAATTACGAATCCATTAGAGATGATTATTTCAATAATTTTGATGATACTATGGATGACGATGTTGACCATTACACATCAGCGGTTCCAATCAATATTCATACTACTGGGTCATTCATAAGAAGTAGTTACCATACAAATATAGTAAATACTACTCTAGATAATTTATTGTCAAATAATGTGCTATTTTCAAATAGTAATAATAGTAGTAACACTAACACTAATACCAATACCAATATGACTAGTAATAGAACCAGCAGGACTAGTAATAGAACCAATAGAACTAATAGAACTAATAGAACTAATAGAACTAATAGAACTAATAGGAGTAGTAATAGTATAAATATAGTAGTTTATAATTCAGAAGAAGGTGAGGAAAAAGAAGAATGTACCACAACAGAAGAAAAAAGTGAATTGTCATCATCTACTGCTTCAGATAATGTTACACTTTTTGTAGAAGGTTTTTCTATAATTAATACGTTAAATGATAATAATAATGATAATGATAATGATAATAATAATGATAATGATAATGATTCAATAGTACAAAATGAAATACAAATACGCGATGTAACAAAGGATATAATTTGTGATATTATAAATAAAATAGAACTAAACTAACTCATCTCGAGTAACATACGCATTTTGATATACATCATTCACACCAGCAGGTAATTTAAAATTGTCATTCGGTGTTATGCAATATACAATATCATTTTCATTCTTTTTTATGACAGAAACAACTACATAATCTTTATACATAACAGAGTTGTATGGTTTCCATAGTACATGTTCGTGGAGTTTTATATCGCGTTTATAAATCATTTTAGTATTAGTATTAGTATTAATATTAATATTATTATTCATATTTATAATTATATTAGTAAAATTATACATCAACATAAACAACAATTTAAATTCAATTTTATTTTATTATTTTATTATTTATTGTTTTATTCATTACATTTTATGCGTCATCGTCTATTATTAATGTTTTCTTGTTTATTTTTGTAATCTTTTTTGTTTTAGTAGTAGCTGCAGCTTTGGTTGTCTTTGGTTTTTTCGTTTTAGTTTCCTTTTCTACTGGTGGTTCAGCATCAGCATCAGCATCATCTTCTATAACTATCTTTTTCGGTTTCTTAGTTTTGGCTCCCTTATCACCCACATACATTTCCAAGTATTTATCTAATGGCTTATATACCTTTTCCGCTTCTGTAATCATGTACCGACAATCTTCGCTAATATCATCCAAACTTATAAAATAATTCATGTCTTTTCTTTCATTATTATTTTGTTCCTCCTTAGTTTGTTCCTCCTTATTTTGTTCCTTCTTGGTCTCGTCTACATTATCGTCTACAACGTCACCCATATCACCACTATTATCGTAAGTTATAATTTTATATTTGGGGGTAATACCTGCTCTTAAAGCAGACGTCCATATAAAGGCAAATTCTGTTTCTTTACTACCGTAACCTATAAAAATACGTTTATCATAATTAGTATGCAAAAACGGTTTCGAAGAAATAAATATTGCAGGTATCTCATAGTACGTAATCAGCGTCCATATATCCAAAATAGTCAAATAATAACTCTCCAATAATAGAAAATTCACAAAACTCAGCTTATTGGTTTTCACTTGCAAACCCTTGTTCTTTTTTCCCTCTGATATCAATATATCAATAATTTTATCACCATGATTAGGCATATACTTATTATAACCCTTAATTAAGTCCATTTTTACCTGGTTAATTGTTTTGGCTTGGCCTTTGTATTTAAACACCAAATCAATAATCATTTGGTACCCACAAAAAACACTATCACTATATTCTGCTTCTTTACACTCATTAGGAAAACAGCGGTTCCATATACCTATCACCTTGCCATTTAGTTTCACACATGATTTGTCATGTACTTCTTTTTTTATTATATCGACTACTGTGTTGTCGTAGGTTTGTGTCATTATCGGGTTCACCTCATCATAAGAATTATGCTTTGCATACTTGTTTATTTCTCCAGGGGTTAAACCATCGAAATAATCAGATGTTAATGATGATTGTAATAAAATGATTTCGTCCTCATTCAATCTATAATCTACATCACTTAATGTTAAGTATGTTTTAGGGTTCAACAGAAAACTGTTGATTCTATTATATCGTATTATTTCATCTGTAATTTTACCAAAATAAATATCATGATTGCTCTTTTGGGTAATCAAATTTTGTTTAGGTACGATTAATCCACACTCATTATTGTCTGTTACAGTACATAACTTGGATTCTCTGCATTCGTTAACGTCGTTATACAAACAACTAGTAACCTCATCAATCATCTTGTAATAGTCCGTATCGCCTATAAATTGTACTTTATCGCCTACTAACTTTTTAAATAATTCTTCTATTTTGTTGAATTTTTCGGTGTATAATAAGAAATTATTTCCCAACACTTCTTCAATTTCTTTTCTTATTTTCAAATTAGAGTAATCATTCAATAATATTTTAATAGTGTTTCTGAATATCGCGTAAAAGTTGTTTTCCAGTTTAATTCGCTTTATGAAATCAATCCTCTTTTCGTCTACTTTTTTGCTAGTCGTTATCTCAACGTCCGCATTAGTTATGGTTTGTTGTGTTCCGTTTTTCTGTGTTATAACATAGTTGTTATTACGTATACTGGGTAAATCAGGAAGATTGTTCTTGTTATGTATCATCTTTTCCACAATTGGTTCGGACAGTTGAATAAATTGATTGGTTTCGGTTATAATTCCAACCACCATATCATCTTCAACTACTTTCAATATTGGCTTACAAGGTATGTGTGATGATGTACTCTTTATTTTTTTATTCTTGCTATAAATTTTCATTAAGAATCCCACAGTCTTGTAATAATCATTCCATAAAGATACATCTGTCATAAATACATAGTCGTTGTTTATCTTACTATAATTAGATGAAGGATAACATGGAACAAATCCAGTAGCACCAGTACCGCTCGATGATGGCTCTTGTGCTACCACACCTATAACCTTGTTGTTGAAATTCAATACAAACTGGTTTATATCATAGTTATAATACATTAACTTGTTTATTAAGTCGTGTAATAATAATGGTCGTTTTGCTTTATACACAGTAGGTAAGCTGTCTTTAGGTTTACATATGCTAGAATAGAACGGTTTAATCACCTCAGTAATCACATCCCTAATACTTCGAGATAGTGTGGGATCCAATTCTTTAAACTCCTTGGTTATTGAAATTTTGTCGCCAGTTTTATAAACATAAATAGGTTCATAATAATGGCCCTCTTTCATAAGAATTATAGTGGGTTTTCTCGATTCATAGAATTGGGATGAATAGTGATTTGTCGGGCAAACTAATTGTACGTTATTAGTTATATCATCTGCCGGTATTTCAAATATAACCAGGTTCACGCCATTAGGGAATAAATGTTTGTTGGGGTAACTTACAATATCCCATAAATATGTATGTGTTATCAACGCATCGTCGTCACTTAAAAAACCTACAAAATTGTTGAATGCATTTATAACTTTGTTCAAATATTCGGCTTCTGCCTTTACATCTAGATTTATTTTAGAGTATAGTTTGGTGTTTTTGTATTTATCATAGTTTGGTGTTTCTGAACTGGAGCCTGATCCCTTGCTATACCAGAAGTCGTTTACCAAATTACCATTCTGATACTTTATAAAATTGTCCAAATTCAGAGATTTAATAATAAGCTTGCGCATATCAGAAATTGATAATACCTTCATAGGTTTGATGTTGCCGTCTTCGTCCTTATAATTTTTACCGAAAAATAGTGCGTCCGATATACATGCAATAAATGACTGTATATTACTGGTTTCAACACCATGACGCAACAAACATGGGTGATTGGGTTTGATATTAGTATTAGTATTGCTTATTTGGCAATCCAAGTTCACCTGACGTAGTATAAATTGTATTTCTGGCGGTAAATAACCCCAACGCCCTGGTCCTAGTGGAAACTTATCTGGACCTTTAATGTACTCATCTTCTTTTGTTATGTTTCGTGGTTTAGGTTTATCCTTTTCCTTTTCCTTTTCCTTTTCCTTACCTTTTGTCTTACCTTTTTTCTTATCCTTTTGTTCTGCGTCTTTTTCATCCTCATCCTCATCTTCTGAATCTGCTTTGTCTTCATCTGCTTCTTTGTCGGCGGGTTCTTTATCACTTTCACTTTCACTCTCACTTTCACTTTCACTTTCACTTTCACTTGCACCTTCACTTTCACTTTCATTTTCGTCTTCCAACCCCATTTTCTTGTCACACACCTTTCGAGTATGTATTTTACCCTCGGTATTGTATTTATCAAAACAACATGGAACACAGTGTCCATCTGGATGTTTATCTAACTGGAAATTTGGATACCTCTTGTACTTATGACGGATATTATTCACATTAACAGTTATTTCTTCATTCGTTTTTTTGATTTTGACTATAAAATTGTTCTTATTTTCTTTACTATTTTCTACTACTACCGCCTTTTCCCAGTTGTCGTTATGCAAAACTTCTACATCATCTGTCGGCTTTATAGTTTTATTAGTAGCTTTGAGATTTTTGTCTGGATAAAACTCGTAAATATAATATCCTGGTTTAACAGTTTTGTCTTTCTTATCTAATACCTTGCCACAAGTTGGATGCATTAGCTCTTTTTTACCATTCTTACCTACAACTTCTTTTAGCTCGTCGGGGTTGATAATTGTGTTATTTTTTAGACACCAATAACGAGGACAAATATAATTAAATTGATTATTACGGTCAGAACCATACTTCACAACATCTTCGTGGCGCAAGAACCCTTCATGTTCCTTGTTTATTTTCTCTAACTGTTTGTCTGTTAGTATAACTGGTTGACGACGAGTATCTGAACTACATGTTCTAGAATATGAATTGTATTTTCCGCTGTCTTCTTTTAACACTAATACAGGGTCATTTTTTTCGATCAAAGATTGAAAGTAGTAAGGTTTGCTTAATTTCATACCATCGATATTACGAACATTCATATTCTCGTTGGATGAATTTGAATCGTCATCGTCATGTACCTTATTCTTACTCTCCTCAGCAGGATCGTTATTATCAGGTTCTTCTACATCACCACCTGTTTGTTCACTATCTTGTTTTTGACTACTACTTTTATCTTCATCTTCATCTTCATCTTCATCTTCATCTTCGTCTTCATCTTCTTCTTCCTCGTCATCTTCGTCGTCAAAAAAGAGGTCTAATGCACCTGCTGGTTTATCAGCCACAACATTATCTAACCCTTTATCTTTCTCATCTACACTACCCATATCAGACAAATATTCACTTTCATCGCTTAAATCATCAACATCCTCTTCGTCATCCTTGATTTCTTTATGCGACTTCTCAGAAACTGATACTATGTCATCATGTGCAACTACAACATCCACAACATCGCTCTCCATATCACATATTTTTTTTATCTTGTCTTCTGGAAATTCAGTATTTTTCTTTTTCTGTGTTAAACGAACCAACGTATCCAAATATATTGGTATTGTTTCCATGTAATTAATATTATTAATACCTTCTACGTGTATAGTTAATAAGCTATCTTGGGTGTCTACAGTCAATAATGTTTTGAATCCTGGACTATCTCGGATTTTGGTTTCGGATTTGTGTGCAGTTCGTTCAACTTCGTACTCATTTGCCATTCGAATAATCAACTCTTCTGCTTCCGTTCGCGTAATTTGATCCTTGAAATTTTCAAGTAATGCGTCTACTATTTCATTACCTCGTAATCCTTGTTCACTCTTTTCAATAACAAACGCCTCTTGACTAGTTACCTTATTGTAATTAGACACTCTCTTAAAACGTAACTGGATATCCTTTAGTGATTTTATTTGTTCTATGTTAAACACACCAGTTATACATGATTTTATGCTTTCTATGTCGACATTATCTACTAGCTTTATTTTATTACCATATGTTAGCTGCAGTATCTCTACATTTTCATCGTATAGGTCAGTAAAATCGTGAAAATTATAAATATGTTGCTCCAATATAATCTTCAAATCCTTCAAAAATGGATTTATAATTGTACCTAGCATTTCGGTCAATTTAGATAACGTAATAATATTGTCTAATTCTGCAGAAATTTTCATTATTCCATTTGCTAATAGTTCCATCATTACTACATCAGTTTTGTTGTTATCGATATGCTCTGCGTAAATAGTTATTGACTTTTGCTTACTAGGATGTTTTACAAACTTGAATACTAATGATTTTTTGAGGGCAGGTATCTTTCGACCATCCGTAGACAAATTATCCGTATATACGCGATAAATGTTTTCTTGTTTAGATGATGAATTATACTTTATGATTGGCTTATCCTTTGTCGCATGAATTAGCTTGAATATTATGTCCAACGGCATCTTGATATCATACTCTGGCTTCAAGGCAAATTTTATATATTTAACACCATTTTTGGTGTAATTCAATTCTTTTGACTTCAAGTAGTAGACATCGTAAAACATATTAATAGATTCATCTAACTTATGCTCTGGCGAATTCGTATAGCTAGCTTTGTCGTTTTTTGTTAGCTTTTCCTTGTTATCATTCAAATCGTCGACTGTATTAATATTTTTATTGTACAAAAAAGGATAATATATTTGTAGTATTGAGTCACTTCCAATTACATTATCACTTTTGGCATCGTAATATTTTAATACATCGCTGGCTAACGTAATATAAATGTTATTGTCTACTATTTCACCTGTGTTTAACAACAGATTATTGTTCAGGGTGGATAACGCCCTTCTGATGTTCGCCTCAAAATAGTCGTCTTTGCTTGTTAATTTGTATGGATTCGTAACAAAAGGATATACGTTGTTTTTTATGATGAATTTTTGCCCTAATGGTTTATTTATAATACACTTTTTGTTATTAATATCTAGTTTGATAACGTCGTCATATGTGTATATTTTATCTTCTTTATGTTTGGCATTATCATCATTCTCTTCCTTCTCTTCCTTCTCTTCCTTCTCTTCCTTCTCTTCCTCATGTACTTCTTTGTCTTGTCCTTCGGGCATTTTTACACTACTACCATCCTCACACTTTACAATATTGCTAAGAAATTGCGCGAAAATATCATACGTAATTTCTCTTCGCTTATTTTGCGTCAAAGTCTCGTATATATTAACAGAACTAACCCTTTCCAATTTACTGCAAAACAAATACATCTCTTCTAAGTAAACATCGTCGCTAATGGCATTCATTATTTTATGTTTTATAGTGTTTATAGTGTCGTCAAACCGTATACTATCCTCAATAAAAACTACGTTTACATTATTTTCATTATTGTAGTCTAACTCCTCCTTTGTAAAAACCTTGCTTTGCACATCCTCTTTATCTTTATCATCTACTGAACTACCATAAAATACATATATGTCCTTTATTTTATCATCTAAAAGATAGTTCGCTTTGTAAATTTTTTTATCTATATTTAATGATTTTTTATCTTTCGTATCTAACATATATATAATTCTACTATTATTTTAAATTTAATACTTACTTAATATTAAATATAAATATTTAATTATTATTGTATACCACTATGATTTGTTTTACAAACAACACGACTGCAATAACTACTAACTAATATTAATTAAACTAAATCATAATATGGATTGTCATTTATTGTCATTCCACAGTACTGAGTAGGATTCTTTTTATAATTTACTGGTTCATATACACCACACTCTTTTGCATTTTCCAACAAAAATTTGAAATTTTGCCAGAATTCTTGTTTGTGACCTATCGAAACTGTCATTATATGAGACAACTCATGCAGAGCTACAAAAGTTAATGTATTGATATCAATCAGCTTGTCACCGTCTTTTGTCGTATTCAAACAAAATGCTATCTTTTCACCCTTATTCTCACTGTAAGCTGTTAACTCACTAGTTGGCAAGGTTTCGTTTATTTTTTTAGGGTTAAAACCTTTTACCAGGCGTTTTGTTCTTTCGTCGTCAGGATGCTTCTCTTTCATATATTTGACAATCTTCTTACACTTTTCTGTTACAGTTGCTAATAAATTAGCCGCTAACTCAAGCTTTTGTCTATCTCTTACACAATATTTGTTACCATCTTTTGACGCAATTATACATTTCAAATTATATGCGTCTGATTCATAATATATTCTTAAACATAATAGTAAAACTACTGCTATGAGTATATAAAAAAATGTACTGTGCTTACTCATATATTTTACCAATATTAAATTTTTTACTCTTCTTTCTTGTACATGCTTATTATCACTAAAATAATGAATATAGAGGTAACGTTCTTTGCAAACAAATCTAAAATGTTATACATTACATTCTTCATGTTATAACCCATGATGGCAGCTAACCCATAAATAGCCCAAACAATAACGAAATAAATAAAACCATAATAGACAGCACTTTTCATAGTATTTACATCAAAATAATCATAAATAATCCAGAACATCAACGCAAAAGGAACAAACCCAATTATGGTTGACATATATTTATTCATGAGCTTGATTTCGTTCAGATACCCAGTTAACAACATAAACCAATTCAACAACAACACTGATAGAATGACAAATCCATCCTTTTTGAGTAATTCTTCCATATTGTCGATTTTATTTTTCTCATCTTTTAATCTTATATATGCTATCAAGACAAACAACATTAATGGGGTACTTATTGCCCAATCATAATAACGATACGCGGTAATGTTCGATATTTTACTAAAACTATTTATCATCCAATAATAAAAGATACCTTCAATTGTGTTAACGGCAATTTCTATTTTTAATAACTGGAAAACATATAACAACGCAGGTGTATACATGAAGAAAAACACATACATGGTCGCGATGTACGTTAAAATTTGTAAAAAGAACGATATCTGTGCAGTACTTTTAATTATACTCATTTATATATATATAACTATGCATTTTATCATCTAGTTTAATCAATTATTATATCAGTTTGTGTTTGTATATTGATATAATAATTAAATCATGATGTATTTGTTATCATGTATTTGTTATGCAATATAGTTTGTGTTGAATGAAATATTAAATGCTTATTGGTTACCGCTACCAATCTCTAAAGGAGGTCTCATGAAATCTGGTTCCATAGTAGTTTGGTTCCATGGTCCAACGTTCATTTGAGGATTTGGTGGTTCAGAACGTACTTGTAAGTTTGCGTTTCTTAAACTTTGACCGATGGTATCAATACCAATATGGTATCCTGCCTTCAATAAGTTAATATTTGCTAGGTCACCCTTTCCACTTGGGTTCAATTGCGCCCATTGGTCATTACTGTCTTTTGGCAACAAATCGGCAGGGTTTTGGTTATTGGGTTGACTGCATGATGAAGGGATACCTGGCATACTAGTTTTTGCACCGTTTGCAGCAGCGAATACCTCATTTTGTCCTAAAGGTTGAGATGGTTTAACAGATGCAGTAGCAGCTGCGTTGGTATTTGCTTGTTGTGTTGCTTTATAATGATTTTGCATAGTTTGGTTATTTTCACTACCAGCGGAACCTTTGTTAGTCAAATAATTAGCAAACATACTTACACCAGCGGCTATGAGTAAGAGAATTATTATAGCACCAATTCCATAATCTTTCGATAACTTCTTAAAAGAAACTTTGCTCATTATATAAAATTAATGATAAAAAAAATTTAGTAATACATATTAATTGTTTTAATCAATCATGTGTTTTAAATAATTATCCTAAACAATTGATTCAAATAAAAATAATATTTATCAGATAGATAATTATTATTACAAAAATACAGGGGGTGGATAAAAATAATATACACAACGAAATATACAAAACGAAATATACAAACTATAGCAACTATTAATAACTATAATAATTATAGCACAGCTATTTCACTATCTGATACATTATCAATTTCGTTGTCTATATCACTATCAGTATCTTCCATTTCTGACATATCTACCATAAATGTTTTCTTGATGTTTTTTGCTTCTAAATAAGCAACGATGGCGTTTTTCTTTGCGATTTTTGCCTTTTCTCTTGCCTCCTTGTACAAATCTAAATATATACTACTAGGGTCTTTCAGTTTTAATGGTCCGTCTTTTTTACTTGCATCCTCAATATGATTAGTAATTTTCATATTATTATCAGTAATGTCTTCTAAATCTTTTGATGCATCATTATCACCCAAATCTTGAATAGTTGTATTCACTTTAATATTTGCGGTAACATTTGCGGTATTACTATTACTAAATTTTCCATCGGTATCGGTATCGGTATCGGTATCGGTATCAGTATTCTTTTTGGATGAGGTTGAGTGTTGGTCGCCTTCATTTTCATCTTCATCTTCATCATCATCTTTGTCATTATCTTCGTCATTATCATTATTATCATCTACAACATTCAACTTACTATCATCTAACGACAACTCTTTTATACCATCAGTATTGTCTACATTATCTACATCGTCCACGTCATCTATTGAATCTGATTTAATATCATTAATACTGTTGACTAATTCAATATTGGATGATATCACCTTATTATCATCTAATTCTTTTATCTCCATACTAATTTCATTATTATTATTATTACTGCTACTGTTACTTATACCAACATCTTCTATTTTCAGCTCTTCAATATCATTATTTAATACTTCGTCTTTTAATTGTTTATCATCAGTTACTTCTAAATCAACCAATTCAGGCAAATCATAATCGTTAAGTTTTGCATCTGCTGCTGCTGATGTTGCGACTACTTCTACAGTTTCCTTAATACTGGAAGATTTATTATTTTCTGGCTTAACAACCTCCTTTTTCTTGGTTTTTATTAAACAATTATCAAATAAAGGATCCTTTTCTACAACCATAATCTGTTTCAAATCAATATCCAGCTGGAAACTTCGAGTAGTGAACTTTATGCCTTTTATCTCTAAAATTGAAATAAATTCAGTATCTTGAGTTATGGAATCCGCGCCCAGTAATACTTCATTTTCGTTATATATCTTTATATAAGGGTTACCACTTTGGTCACTTTTTATATTTGTTTTCAATAAATAAAATTTACCTGATTTGTACACCTTGAATACTGAATTAAATGCATTATCTATGTCATCTTGTGATAAAGTACCTTCAAACCATTCTGCGTTTTTAGCAAGAAGTAATTCTTGACATCTTTCTTCTAACCTTTCAAACCAATCTATAGTTTCCTCCGAACTACGGTCAAACATTAGGTCAGAGTAAATTTTTTTACCACTCTTTACTATTCCCTGCTTTGACTTACTTTTTTGGGTTTCTAAATAAACTGAATTATTATCGCACAATAATTTAGTAAAATATGCGCCACCATTTATGGCTGATGGATAAGCTAAAGAAATTTTACTAAAATCAAAATCTACACCAGGTCTTATGATATTTTCCATGTTAAACATTTCAAAGAAAATAATTATGCCAACAACACGCAATAATATTTGAGATATAACGTAATTATCAGAATACTCGTTTTTTAGTGATGTGGGTTAACCAAATAATCAAATAATCAAATAATCAAATAATGTGTTTTATTCGTTATTATTTATTGTTTGTCATATAATAATGACGTTAAAATTAGTAGACCAATGTTTGGACGTATTAAAAAGAGAAGATATAAAACAACACTTAAAAGGTATATCCCAACCTATAATGGAATTTATATTATATGAAATAAATCCTTATATTTATATTACCGTTGTATTTCTTATTATTATTTTTTTTATGATTTTAGCAATTCTAATTATTTTATTATTAATAATTCGTAAAAATCAAATCAACCTTTTTTTCAAATAAATTATAAATATTACCATTATTTTTAAACATATATATATATATATATAATGGCTGACAAATATGTAATGTCTCTATACGGTAGTCAAGATCAACAATTTGATAATGTATTCAAACCTACCAAACAAAACCAGTACACGGGTAACCGTCTTATGCCTTTGCATAAAATGAGTGGAGGTAAAAGAAACAGAACCAGAGCTATGAAGAAGAAGCACAACAAAACCAAAAACAGTCGCCGCCGTAGAAAGAACAATAAGGCAAATAAGAAGAACTCTAAGAGTAAAAAAGGTGGCTACTGGGGTGAAGTTGCAAAACAAGCTATTGTTCCTCTTGCTTTATTAGGTATGCAACAAACATACAGAAAAAAGCCCCAAAAGACACAAAAGAACAAGACTAGAAGAAGACATTAAGTAGATGTGCATTAGTGAGAGTATGACACTCTAGACATTAATACGTATTAGTAAATATAAATATGTATTAACGAATATTAATGAATATTTATTAATAGTAATACTGTTATCGTAAGTGTACATAAATTATAATTTAATATATACATTTTAATATATACATTTTAATATAAATGAAAGTAATAACATTCGGAACATTCGATTTGTTTCATATTGGTCATTTGAATATGCTAAACAGATGCAAAGAACGTGGAGACGAACTCATAGTAGGTGTTTCTAGCGATAAACTAAACTATGCAAAAAAACAAAGATATCCAGTATATAAACAAGAAGACAGAATAGAGATCGTTAAAAATATTAATTCAGTAGACCACGTATTTTTAGAAGAAAGTTTAGAACTAAAGCCCTAATATATAAAAAAATTTAATGCTGATATATTTATTATTGGAAATGACTGGGAAGGTAAATTTGATGACCTAAACACCATATGCAAGGTAATTTATCTACCAAGAACTGAAAACATATCTACCACCGATATTATAACTACCATAAAGGATTTTTTATAAAAATAATATTCCAATAATGTAATATAATTTGCTCGTATAATGAAAGTTATATTATTTGTAAACGTACGCGATGAACACAACATATGCGAATGGGTTTGTCATCATCTTATGATTGGTTTTGACGGCATTATAATTTTTGACCATAAATCAAAACAACCTATTAAGGCGAAGGTAGAGGACATCAGTAGAAAAGTGAGGGTATTTAATGCATGTCACATTAATAATGATGTGAAAATGACGTTGATGAATTATGCTGTCACACTCGCTAAACAAATGAAGTTTGATTGGATGATATATATAGACGCAGATGAGTTTATTATATTGAATAAACATAATAATATCAAGTCATTACTTCAAGAGTTTAATAATTGCGACTCTGTAGCTTTGAATTGGCTGATGTTTGGTACTAATCATTTAGTTAAAGATAACGATGAGCAACTGATCTTAGAAAAATATACACGGTGTCAGTCTACACTTGATAAGCATGTCAAAACGTTTGTCAGACCTAACGCTGTCAAACACTGCAATAACCCTCATTTCTATGTAATTAACGATAAGAGTAAATATTACAGTGTTAATAGACAACGTGTATTATTGCCCTATTTTTGGCATACACCTATAAACACTAACTACTCGAATACACCCGCATATGTTGCCCATTATGTACATCAATCTGAAGAAACGTACCGAAAACGCAAAGGGTTACCGCGCGATGATGATAATACTAAAAGGGAGTTAATGACTTCTAGTGAACTACACTCACTTTATAATGACGTTGTTAACACCTTTCCAAGAGATAAATACGCAGAAAATGTAAAAACTAAATTAGAATCACTTAACTCTGTAGATAAATACAATTAGATAAATAAATTAGTTAAATACAATTATTTTGATAATTTATAATAAATGGAGAATTTTCAAAGTAATATACAACGATGGGTATCTCTTGATAATGATATTAAAACCTTGAACAATCGTATAAAAATATTGCGAGATGACAAAAATAGATTACATAGTAATATAATTCGGTTTGCAGAAGTACAAAATCTAAATAACGCCCAGATTGAAATTAGTGATGGTAAGTTAGCATTCGCTAATGTTAAGGTTCAGCAACCTCTTACCTACAAATATTTAGAAGAAAAGCTCCCTGAAATTATAAAGGATAAAGACCAGGTAAAATATATAATAAGCTACTTAAAGCAAAATAGAGAAGTAAAAGAGAATAAGGAAATAAAGAGATATTACAATAATTAATTATATGATTTTAATATATGAGTTATATGAATGCTAATGACCTTATTTTTAATTGTGATGATAAAAATATAAACAGCGGTGGTTTTAGTGTGGAATCTATGTTAATGAAATCGACACAATCACCTTTTATCACCATTAATAATTCGCCTTTTTCTGGTGGTAATAATAATAATAATAATAATAATAATAATAATAATAATCATAATAATACTAGCCAGGTTAGCGATATTTTTAATAGTT
>MDTG01433352.1_pt1 | contig 30472 bp, 28 predicted proteins | sample 811421 | NCBI WGS metagenome assembly MDTG01 (sample SAMN05326645, study PRJNA326480) | marine metagenome | isolation source: seawater | place: Pacific Ocean: South East | collected 2011 | reverse complement strand
GTGCAGGCGAGGGGGTGGGAGTTGAAGAGAAAGGAGCGTAAATGGGCACAAGTTCCCAAGAAAATCCAGGAACTAGTGTTCGACGAGTTCCCTCCGGGAGAACGGATAATTAACACGCCACGGAAGAGCGAAGAGGAGTTCCGGCAGATGTTGGTCAACAAGTTTAATAGGGGAGAGTTGTAGAAAAAGAAAAAATCGCGCGCGCTCTTTTGTTTAGAACTGTTGTTTAGAATATTTTTAATGTATAAATTGACACTAAAAAATATATTTGTAGTGAATGACAACCAACACTTATAAGATGGAGCAACAAATGATAGATGCGATGGCAAACTATCACAAAACCGCGACCTCATACTATGAATCTGGCGTCTTTGACGATGATATAGAGCAAGCGGTTTCAGCGTATCATGACTATGTAACAACCAAGCAGGCGATAAGTGTGTATTTGCCAACATCGCAGGCGACGTTTCAAGTGAAATCGGGATTTATGGATCCTAAAGAAGTAGAGGTGATATTTCAACCACCGAGCAAAGGTCCATTTAGATCCGAGATTAGTTTCACTCCCAATAGTGAAGAATCATTGCGAGAGTTTTTGATGCATCGTTTTACATAAGTATCTTAAGATTGTTTATTGGATTCGTAGGTAACAAACATACCCCAAGTATACCCTAAATTTTGGATATCATCGCCGTATATTTTTTCCACGAGTCGTTTAATAGTGGCATTATAGAATAATGTATAATCGTTAGGAATATTATCTTTAAAATGTTCCCATTTATCATTCCCTATAAAATAATTTATTTTATTAGATTTTTTTTTCATGTTTTGATTATTGTATGGTTTAAAATGTAACTTAAATTTTCTATTAATTTTTTCAAGGTCATCATTTAAATATTCCATTTTTACAGTAGTTATAAATTTATAATTATTTTTATAAAAGGTTTGTAGATTATGATGAGGATTAGATGGAATTTGTCCTGCATGTAAACGAGTTAAAAAATCTTGAAATGATATATTTTTATGTTTTTCTGGTAAATATTTACTATACATACCGTGTAAATAACTGCTAACCGCTCTTCTATATGGATTTACACAAAATTGTATGTATTTTCTACGTGGTATAATGTGTATAGATTGTTGTTTAAGTTGTTGTTGTTGTTGTTGTTGTTGGTACTTTTTTCTATAGACGTGAATCCAATTAGATTTTTCTAACGCTTCTTGTAATAAATTTTCATGATCAAAATACATACAATTAACGGTTGTACAAGCGGCTTTTGCGCACCATATTACAATAATACGTTGTTTAGGAATGATATGATATTTTTCATTATAAGGTAATTTCATATTTACTAATAGATAATATAAATATTTAAAAAAAGAAAAATATTACATAACATGCATAGTTATTATAAAAAAATTATATTATGGTTAATACTAAATACACTAACTACAGTTTGTTTTACGTATATAGTAACTTGGGATGTAAGACAGATGTCAGTATTAACAAGTGGACAGGCAGTGATAATTCTCACTGTTTATCCACCCTTTGAATATTATTATACATGGACACCTGAACCTCCATGGTGTACAATCACAGAGTAAAGCGTTTATTGAACATATACAATTTCTATAAAGGTAGCATATGTTAATAGTATATTACCTTTTGGGGATAGTCTTATTATTTATAGTGGTGCATCTTTTAATACGATTATACCTACCCTTTTGGTCAAAGCAACCGGTGTTTCATGTATATGATGTGCCTTATTATTTTTTCTCGCCAATGATACTATCAGAGTCTCTACCTAATTTGGATGGTAAATATGTAAATATGAAAAATATTATAGTAAAATATGGAAATGAAGAAAACAAACCACACCAAGATGCCATGACTACTTTGTTAAGAGAACATTATTTGCGAGACAAAAGGTTAAATTACTTACCAGAAAACAAGAATATAGAACCATATTTAGAGTTAAACGATGTAATTATTCTTTACTATTATTACGCGGATACTATAATAGGAACTATAACATTGCGTCCCATAGACTGTATTTTAGACGGAAATACTTTATATTTGCAGTATGTAGACTATTTGTGTGTACATAAGGACCATCGTAAGAAAGGAATAGCACAGCAATTAATAGGAACATTGTATTATTATCAGCGTCACAATAGTTATTATAAGGTATCTTTATTTAAAAATGAAGGTAAGCAACGGGCCATAATACCATTTGCGCTCTATGAATCCTATCGTATAACCTTAAAAAAGGTTCCTCACTTAAAATTGCATCCCGAGTATACGTTTACCAAAGTTACGGATAAGACGATGTACAAGTTATATGAATTATTTTCTCAAATAAAATCAGATTTTCGTTATTATATATCAGTAAATCTAACAAATTTGTTGCTGTTGATTACCACGGGCAATATAGAAATGTATTATTTGTCTCATAAAGATACTATATTAGCTTTATATTATGTAAGAAATTCTCAATGTTATAACGAGGACAAAAAAATAGTAAAAGAGATTTATTGTAGTTATAAAGCGCCAGGATGTAGTAACGAGTATTTTCAAAATGGTTTCCAGATCTTATTGTATAAGTTGCATGAGCAATCTAGCGAGTGTATAATAGAGAATGTAGGACATACCATAAAATTAGTAGATTGGTTAAAGGTTAGTGGTTATATACTGAAGTCAGATATGTATTTAGTAGGATTTTATTTATATAATTATTTGCATAATACGGTAGAATCAAAAGAGTTGTTTATAAATATTTAATTATAGTTTAGTAAAGAAAAATAATAATATAGATATTTTATATTATGGATTCATCATCACCAAAAAGTAAATCTGATACAATTTATAGTTTTGTAGATAGTATAAAAAAATCAGTTGTGTCAGGATCTACAAAAGTAAGCGACATGGTGAAGTCAAACAAAACCTCTCCTGACACCCCCTCTCCTTTGATGTTAACAGAAGATTTACAAAAGATGTCTCTATCGCCGAAAAATACTTCAAGTCCATTAGTAGATAGTGTATCATTAGGCACAGATAAAAGTTCATTATTTGGTAGTAGTCCAAAGGATAGTAGTAGTAGTAGTACGTTACCGGAGAGTTCATGGTTGAATGTAGGAAAAACCGGTAGAATAGGGATAAAGGTATTATTAGTTGTAGTATTGTTAGGATTTATTGGTATAAATATATTTGTTTATTTAGGATTTTCTCTAAATAAAATTTATGAATTATTAGATAAGTTTATAAATAGTATTAAATCATTATTATCAGGCAACAAACCAAACCCCCCACCGAAAGGCAAACCCACGCCGAAAGGCAACCCCCCGCCGAAAGGCAAACCCCCACCGAAAGGCAAGTCCCCTCCGCAAGACAAGCCAAAAACGATAAAAGATTTAGTGGATGATCTAGAGGATGCCGCGCCACCGCGAGAAAAAAAAGGCGAAGTAAAACCAGATGAGGATCGTACGTCTATACATAGTTCAGGGAAATCAGGATATTGTAATGTCGGTAGTTGGAAAGGAATACGTAGTTGTGTAAAGGTTGCTAAAGCAAGTGAATGTATTTCAGGTGATATTTTCCCCACCAAAGACATTTGTATTAATCCTAATTTAAGGCATTAAGATGTATCTATATGTTCTTTGCTGTAAGTCCATGTAGTATGTCCGGATGTCGGAATAATACGACTATCATTAAGAATAGATTTTGCGTTTATCATAGAGTCGGTTACTTCTAAATCCCATGTATTTCCGGGGACGTCAGATGCGGTAGGAGGGTTATAGCCCGTACATTTTTTAATTTTACTAATACTATTATTAGTATTTTTAGCGTAGAAAGAAAATTTATCCGTTTTTTTTTTAAAACCGCTATTACTAGGACTGCTATATTGAAGAATTTGATATTTTTTCAATTTTTGATATTCATTTAAATCATCAGGACAAGATGGGTATGTAAATCTAAACCAGTACTTACTAGCCATATATAGTACAATAATATATAAAAGATAATTTACTATTGTACAACCGCATTGTTATCGCTAAAATACCATCGTAATGATAAATAGGGAGGATAGTTAGTTTTATAGCTAGAAACATTTCCTCCAGAGGTTTTAGGTTTTGTTTTAGCTATATCCATGATTTTACCAGGTGATATAGCACGTGCAAAATAACGTAATTCAGAAGTATAACCAGAGAAACCGCCATTGGCGGTTAAAAATACATTTCCATAATTTTGTTTAGGAACATCCGTAAGTTCGTATCGTTTAACGATACTACCGTTGATGTAAACATCAAGTATATTTTGTTGGCAGCGAATAACAACATTCACCCATTTATTTAATGGAATGTCTGGTACATAGATGGTTTCAAGAATATCTTCATAGGTGTTCATTACGATAACAAATTGATTTTTCTTCCAGTCGATATATAATCCAGGCGCATTATTAGGCCAATTCATACCAGTTTGGAAGTTAGAGAATGGTTTTGTTGTGTCACCAGTTTCATCAAAATCTTGATTACCTTTATGGAATACGTGTAATAAGTCTCTGTTTGTATCAGTGTCAGTCGGTTTAATATATAACCATACAGACCAACTAAATTCAATACCGTGTTTCTTATTATCAGACCTATTTACGGTAATAGAACCTTTTGTATGAGGATTTTGTTTAATCACAAAATATTGACTAGCGTCGTTTATATTTTTTGTTAAATAAACTTCTTGTTTTGGACCTAAGAAATAATCTAAAATATAAACACCTAAATGATATAGTCCAATAAATACAATCACTACTAAAATAATAAATGCAAATTTAGTTACATTATTGTTAGACGACATAAAATCTTTCATTTTACCACCACCACCACCACCACCACCACCTGGCGAGGGTGAAGAAGCACTAGGACCTTTGGATACTGCTGTACTCATTATTTATATATATATAAATAATATTAAATTGTAAACTCCCCTTTCTCTTGTCCATTAGTCATAAATACAAATTTCAATTGATATTTGGTAAATAAATCAGAGAAAGAACTTCCAGTAGGACCACTTCTATAGACGTTCCATGCTTGTTGAGGGCTAATAGCAGTTGCCCAATATTTAACACTTGAGACATTTCCTTGGAAACCACCCAAAGGGGTTATAAGAACGTCATCGTCTGCATTTACGTATGCCGCATTGCTTAATACACACGTTTTCACTAATTTACCATTAATATAGGTATCCATATCACGACCATTTAAAGAAACGATAATAGATACCCATTGTTGAATAGGAATATTAGGTATAGTACAAATAGAATTAGACCCGTTTAGTGGATTGGATGGATCCATAAATCCGGAGGTTTGATCACTGCTGTCTAAATAAACTGCTTGGTGGATAGTTAAATCGTTTTCTGTCTCTCCTAAAGTAATTTCAGGGCATCGTTCATTGGCTTTTCCTCGTTGGATCACTACTTTCTTTTCTCCTAAACGATAACTCCAATCAGAAACGTATATCCATACGGACCAAGTGTAATTTACAGAACCATTGGAACCTGCCTTTATTTTATCTGCAGATATAGTAACCTTTTTATTAGCATCTAGTAACCCACTTGTTAGACTAGTTTGACTAAAAGACGTTTTTTGAATAAAATAAATAAGAACAAGAATAACTAAAATAACAACTATAATAATAATAATGTTGGTAGCGGGCATTATATAGTATAATAAAAGAAATTAAAATGCCATGGGAGGATCATATTTTTTATATTTATGATATATGTCTAAAATTTCTGTTCCATTTAATGGTTTTTTAAAATAATATATATTACAGATTTTACCAACAATACCGTTATGTGATCCAGTAGTAATAGTATTTGTTTTATTTTGAGGAATAGCTTGTTTTATAGTAGTAACTAATTCACCATTCAAAAATAAATCACATTTGCTTCCCATATTATTGATAAATAGATGATTCCATTTTTGTAAAGGTATGTTAGTAACAGGTTTAGAATATTTAACACTATCCTCAATAACCGTTGTAGGGGTAATATTTTCTTGTACTGCTATAAGCATAGAATTGAGTTTTGGGTTATACAGTATAGCTGGTTTGTAATCAAAAGAAAAAAAGGAAAACCAATTATCTAGTTTACTAGGTTGATGTGGATCAATGTATATCCACATACTAAGTCCGTAGTTATAATTGATAGAATTGTTATCAGACACTTTTTTGGTAGTATTATCGCGATGAATAATAAAGTCCGTAGACATTGTATAAGTGTTATTAGGGATAGGTCCGTAATCATCTATAATTTTATTTTTTGTCTTTTCGCTAATAGGAAGAAAATCAGTTAAAGCACCTTCTTTTATGGTAAAAGACTTGTGTTTATCAATATCATCGGTATATTCGGTTTGATAGGTATGAATCTCATTTAATGTTTTGCATCCAACTTTAGTTTTGTAGCTAAGTCCTAATGGTGGATTATGTATTAAAAGTCCGTAACGATGGTATGCCTGGTATGCAAATAGATTACCAAAGAAATATAGCCCAAGCATAACAATTTCAATTAGGATAAGAATCCATACAGTAGGCGTAGTAATTTTAATATCTTGTTTGTATTGATCAATACTTTTAAGAATATGATCAGGAACCTCAAGAACCCATTTAAGAGAGGGATATTGTTTAATTAGATTTATTATATCATTTTGAGATACAAGTATTAGTATTAAAATGAATATTGTAATGATTACAAGAACAGTTCGTACTATATTTCTCAACCAAGGTTTTGTTGGTTCAGGTGTTGAACATAGTTGTTGGGACGCGTTCCATACACATGTAACACCATTCCAAGATTTATTGTTAGTGCATAAATCTTTGGTGGTAAACCAATTACAATAATCAGGACAATAATCTTTATCTGAGGTAAGGGCGTTATTTTGTTGAGTGCTATCGCTTACGGCCCCTTTTTCCATAACATATTCTAGTCCCTCAAGTGTAATGTATAGTACGATTCCAGTTACCAATATTGCGGCGACCGCCGTACCAGCGGTAGTTAGTAAAGTAGGATTACTTGTTTTTTTGGCTTCTTTTGAAAAAAACCATGCGATTAAAATACCTATGTAAACAAATACATTTACAATAGTTTGTAGCATAACCAATGTAGGTCCTTGTTTAATTTTGTAGTAGTCAATATATTTTTGATAACCCAATGCGATTATGGTATATGCAATTGCAATACACGTGTAAGTAGCATCTATACTATTTAAATTAAAGTGGTTGAATAAGTATTTAGTAGTGTACCATCCAAATAGTATTAGTAAATATATACCAATATTGATCGTAGTTTTAGTAAGCATGGATGCGACATCAGGTAGAGAATCGCCATAATTTTGAGTAGTAATATATGCCGAAATATAGTTAGTATCTAGTAATACAATTAAAGTAAATAATATTGCAATACTTATGAAGGTTGTATCTATAATGTTTAAATTCATATATTTACCATAGATTATAAACTTTCCATTCCCGTCTTTTTCCCATGGCAGTTTCTACAAAGAGCTTCTAAATTAGTAACGTGATTAGAGCCTCCTTGATCCAATCTTATTTTGTGATCTACTTCAAACCAGGCATCTAATTGTGAATTACAATGAGCACAAGACCATTTTTGTTGGGATGCTATATATTTTTTTTTAACAGGACTTACACTACGATTGTGTAATCTATTAGAGTGTTTTACTTGTTGCATTCCTAAAGTATCACCCGAGTTCATCATACGTTTAAATTGGGGAGTACTATAATCCATAGCTTGACCTGTAGTAGCATTTAATAACGGTGAAATCATATCAGCAGATTGTTTATCAATTGGTAGAAATTTAATCATACCATTAACATGACCTAAAAGACTTCTATAATCACTGGGGTATTTTTTCATAAAAAGATACATAAAAAACAGGAACATGCACAATCCCGCTATTTTGAAGTGTTTTTTCCATCCCATTAACATTTTGGTGTATTTTCCATCGTGATAGATATTCATACCTAAAAAGGCGGCAATACCTATAAAGATAATTTCTTGCTTCATTAAAATAGTATAACAAGTTATTTTTTAGATCGTAGTGTCTTTGTTTGACTTTTACCAGTTGATTTTTTCTTGCTATAAGTGTGTTTTTTATTAGAAGATCTACCTTTAGAAGATCTAGAAGATTTAGATTTAGAAGATTTAGATTTAGAAGATTTAGATTTAGAAGATTTAGACTTAATATAATCAGCGTGAGACATTAAATCTTTATAAAATTCAGAATAAGGAAATGGATTTAGCTGCATACTAAACATATATTTAATGAGAAGCGGTTTAAGTTTTTCTTGTTTATCGTGATAGGATGAATCATAATGAGTAAATAGATACAATAGAACTGAACATAATCCCCATATATCAACAGTGTGGATAAATTCTTTATTATAATAGGAAAGAATATCAAACTCTCCGTTAGAGGGATTTTTATGTCGTTCATAACAATATGCAAGTTGTCGTGCAATAATATCTAGATAATTTTTGTTAGGAAATAAAATATTACAATAAAAAATAAAACTTGATTCTTTACTTAGTAATTTATTACTCAACCCTTGTCTTTTTTTATAGTGTAAAATACTACCCATAATATGTTTACTACACGCCTGTATAAACATTTCTCCTTGTAAATGTTTATGTTTATGATAAAAACCAGACCAATGGAAAGGAATATCATCGTTAAATAAAAGGCAAGTATATGGATAATGCATAGATAGGTAATGATTTAAAAACATGGGATCTATAGTTGTCTCGCTATATAGTATCATTAGTCCAAAGTCAATGAGTTTTAATTTGTTGTTTTTGATTAAAATATTATTTTCTTTAATATCACTATGAAATAATTTGTTTTGATTCATAGGAACAATAACGTGTTTAAAAATATCAGCAATACCTTTGTGTATATGATATTCTTGATCAGCGTGCATATCATGAATATAATCACTTACAGTTTTTCCGCCGTGTTCCATATGCAATAGTTTAAACTCATCTCTACGATCATTTATGTTATTTGTGTTATAACCTAAGTCATATAGATTATGGCATGTATCGTTAAATGCATATAGATCTTTGGTTGTTAGTCTAGAAGGAGTGCATTGTTTTAGTTCAGGAATAATAATATGTGATTTTATATCAGGATATACTTTAGTTAAAGTATAGATAGGTTCTAATAATGCCAATTCTTTACTAGCGTGTTTATTAATCATTAATTTGCTAACACCAGTATGTCTTTTTGACCCATTACATGCTAAAGCAGGGTTAAATACGCATCCATATGTACCGGAGTCAATAGGTTTTCCGCCTCGTTTGTTTTTCATAAGTATCTTATATATTACCGTATAAATAAAAATATACCGGTCGCGATAATAAAAATACAAAATAGATATGCAAATTTTTTGTACCAATTACGGTAGTTGTTTTTTGCAACGGGTTTTGGTAAATATTGTTTATGATAGGTTTCATAAAAAGTTTTATAGGAAATGGTAGGTTTGTTAAATACAATATTTACTTTATTGTGTATAAAATGTGTCCATTTGACTAGAGATTCTTTAGAATCCAAGTAAGGCGTAATAGGATATTTCTCTAATAATTTATTAAATAATTTTTGTGCTTTTTTGTGAGGTAAAAACGTAGGTAATTGTTGATAAAATTCATAATATTTCTTTTTTGTAGTAGCGCCGGGTATTTTAGGATAGTTCATTGCTACAGTGTGAATAATAAACCAATAGTGTGGTCCCCATACATTCATTGGTAAATCCATATTATGTTTAAATACATATAAAAACATGGTGAGAATAACATAATAGATGAATCATTATAATTATTGTATTAATTGTGGTAAAACAGGTCATTTTAATTATCAATGTAAATTACCAATTATAAGTATAGGAATTATACCATATACCGTAAAGAAGAATATCATACATTATTTACTAATAAAACGTAAAGATAGTTTAGGTTATGTAGATTTTCTGCGGGGAAAGTATTCCTTGGACAATATTGAAGGTATACTAGGAATGTTAAACGAGATGACTGTAGAAGAGCATACAAATTTGTTAACTAAACAGTTTGATAAGTTGTGGGTAAAATTGTGGAATTGTGTTCCTGGTTCTAAATATAGAAATGAAGAATTACAGTCTAAAGACCGATTTAATCAAATTAAAAAAGGGGTAACCATTCAAGGGAAAGTGTATACCTTAAAGTCTTTAATAGATACGTGTAAAAATGAGTGGACAGAACCGGAGTGGGGTTTTCCTAAAGGAAGGCGTGAAATAAACGAACGTGATATAGACTGTGGTATACGTGAATGTGTAGAGGAAACTGGCTACGATAAAGAGAGTATAGAAGTAATACAAAATTTAATTCCGTATGATGAGTTGTTTATAGGTTCAAATTATAAGGCTTACAAGCATAAATATTTTGTAGCGTATATATCTCCATTGGTAGAACCTTCTAGACCTTTTCAAGAATCAGAGGTAAGTGATATGATTTGGTTGCCTTATGACGAAATCCAAAGTAAGATTCGTCCGTATAATTTAGAAAAGTTAGATATATTAACAAAAGTAAATAACGTATTAACTAGATATAGAATATGTTGTTAATGTATATGAGTGAATATTTGTATCCTAGGTTAGAGGATGCAGAATTTAATAGTAAATTAGCATCTAAAAAAGAGTTTTATAATACTCAATATGATGATTACCAATTAAAAAGTGTAGAAGAAGAATCAGAACGTTTGTGTAATATGAAAATGGAGTTATCACCGCATCAAATTTTTGTCCGTAATTTTTTGTCGGTTGAAACCCCTTATAAAGGATTATTGTTATATCACGGATTAGGTTCAGGAAAGACGTGTAGTGCAATAACAATATGTGAGGAATATAGATTACAGAATACCACGTATAATAAGGATCATAGGATATTGGTGATAGCTAGTAAAAATGTACAGGATAATTTTCGTGTTCAATTGTTTGATGATAGGAAATTAGAATTGATCAATGGTTTATGGAATATAACTGGATGTGTATCACAATCTTTAGCGAACGAAGTAAATCCTACCTTTATGAAAAATATTCCAAAATCACAGATGATAAGGCAAATTAATGTATTAATAGATAAGCATTATCAGTTTGTGGGTTATAGGCAATTTGGTAACATGGTATCAAGAAGATTAGAATTATTAAGAAATCAAACAAAATTAGATCCAAAGAGTTTCAAGGTTAAAGAAAAACAGGTGTTAAAACAAATGTTTTCCAATCGTTTGATAGTCATAGACGAGGTTCAAAACATAAGAACGAATAAAGGCAAGGAGGATATGGAAAGTATAGATGTAGATGAAAAAGTATTTCAATTATTAATGAGTATCGTAAAACGAGCAGTAAATTTAAAATTGGTATTAATGAGTGCTACGCCGATGTATGATAGTTATGAAGAAATATTGTCCATTATTAATTTATTAAATGCGAATGATGGTCGTAGTTTAATATCACGTAGTGAAATATTTGATGTAAATGGAGATTTTAAAGAACGAGGAAAAGAATTATTTATTCAAAAAATAACCGGTTATGTATCTGTAGTGCGGGGCGAAAATCCTTATTTGTTTCCGTATCGTGTGTATCCTGCTATATTTAATCCTACTAAGAGTATGTTATCTATCGGATATCCTAGTAAAAATTTATTAGGCGAATTAATTGATCCTAGTGAATATATAGAAAATTTAGATTTATATGTAGTAGATGTAGGTGAGTATCAAAGTACCATATTAGATAAATATAAGGAAGTCTTAGGTAGAAAGAAATTAAAGCAGTTAGGGTATAATGTTATTGAACCGGGTGTTCAAATACTTACCATGACATATCCGTCCTTAGATCCAGCAACAGAATTAAGATTTCACTATGGTAAAAAGGGGTTAGAGTCTATTATGACGTATCAGGATACTACATTAGATAAGAAAGTAAAAAATGAAAAAAAGAATTTTGAGTATAAACCGGAAATAGAGAGTGAGTTTGGAAGAATATTTTCGTTAACAGAAATAGGAAAATATAGTAGTAAATTACGTGAATTAGGTCTACAAGTAAAAGAGTCAACGGGTATAGTCATGATATATTCTAGATACATAGAAGGTGGTGTAATACCTATTGCATTACTGTTAGAAGAAATGGGTTTTAAGCGATATGGCGATACGGTATCCTTATTTAATTCCGTTCCAGCAGAACCATTGGATGCATTAACCATGAAACCAAAAAGTGAGGTAGGCGATTCTTTTTCGCAAGCCTATTATGGTATGATAACAGGCGATCAAGCATTATCTAATGCGAATAGAGAAGAAATAAAAGCATTAACGGATGAGGATAATAAGGAAGGGAAAAAAATAAAAGTAGTGTTATTAACCTTGGCCGGTTCAGAAGGTATAGATTTAAAAGGAATAAGGCAGGTTCATATTATAGATCCGTGGTATAACATATTCCGCATAGAGCAATTGATAGGTAGAGCCGTAAGAACGTGTAGTCATAAAGCATTACCCTTTCGTAAACGTAATGTAGAAATATTTTTGTATACAACGTATACGGAGGATGATATAGAGCAAGCAGATTTAAATTTATATCGTAGATCTTATGGTAAGATGAAGCAAATAGGTAAAATATCAAGAGTCATAAAGGAGCACGCGATAGACTGTCATTTAAACATAAAGCAAACCAATTTCACTGTAGAAAAAATGGCACAGACTGTAAAAATAGAATTATCAACGATAGGAAAACCGTTAATAGAGTATCAAGTGGGTGATAAACAATTTTCTCATTTATGTGATTTCATGTCTGACTGTAATTATGCGTGTAAACCTACTATGGAAATACCATCTATTACCTTAGAAACAAAATTACCTTTTTTGGTATTAAATGTAGATAAAATAGTAGAGCGCATTAAAGAGTTATTTTATGAGTATGCATCATTTGATAAACCCCAGTTATTAAAACTAGTGCAAACCCATAAGCAATATCCTATAGAGCAAATAGATCTAGCATTAGATAAATTACTAAATGATAAAACAGAATATTTAACAAATGCAAACGGTACGATAGGTAGATTAGTAAATGTAGGTAGTTTTTATAGATTTCAACCCTTGGAGTTATTAGATAGTTCGGTATCTCATTTTGATGTAACGAGACCTATAGAATTTAAACCTCCGAGTAAGATATATGATTTAACGGAACAAAACGAAGCTATAGATACTAGAATATCTAGTATGTTAACGATGAATACAGATGAATTAGATAAGATAATAAATCATATAACTATTGCTTATCACAGTCTGCAAATAAATATATCATATAAAGATAAAAAAGTAAAACCGAAGTCGTTAAACTGGTATCAACAGGCCGCGATTGTTATTCACAATTTACCGTATAGTAAGTTAGGTATTACAATACAAGACTTGTATGTCTTGTGTATGCATCATATGATAGAACAATTTACTATAGAGCAACATATACAATTATTATATAATTTAGATCAATTAAAAGACAAGGTAGAATTGTCCTCCTATATAGTTGGCTATTATGAAAATCAAATGTTTATGATGGAGAATTTTAAATATATATTATTATATAGTGAAGAAATACAAGCTCCTATATTAATGGTATATGATAATGGTTGGAAACGAGATGAAGGTATTGTAGATAATGTAATAGTAGAAAGAGCGAAAGCCTTAAAAATACGAAAGGGTGATTTTGCTAGTATATGTGGATTTCTTCAGTATCATACTAATAGTGAGGCGTACACGCTTAAAATAGTGGATCAAGGTACAAAAGGAACAAAGAGTTTTGGATCAAATTGTACCAATAAAAAAGAGGCTTCAAGGAAAGGATATTTAGGATCACTCTTAAGACAAGGAGGTATAGATACCGAGTATGACCCGGAAAAATGTAAGTATGCGCATACGTGTGTAGTATTAGAAATATTGTTGCGGGTATATCAATATAAAAAGTTGTTGGAGAATTCATTGGAGAAACGTTGGTATTTAGATCCGGTAACTGCGTATTTACAATTAAAATGAACAATTTAGATAAAAATTGAAATAAAAAAAACAAATAAACGTATACTATAGTAATGGATGTATATACTCCCGCTACCCTTGAGCGAACTGTACATATTCCATTTCATTATGTAAATGATAATATAAAATCCATGTTAGAAAAGTACATAAGATCACAATATGAAGGAAAATGCAATGTAGAAGGTTATATAAAAAAAGATACTTCAAGTATAGTAACATATTCCAGTGGTATTTTAAATGGATCATATATAGATTTTGCGTTAACATTTGACTGTCAGTTATGTACACCAGTAGAAGGTATGAAGATTAAATGCGTTGCGGATAATATTACTAAAGCAGGTATTAAAGCATCTATACCGGGGAGTGATTCACCCATGACGATTTTCATAGTTCGGGATCATCATCATATGTTGAAGGAATTTTCCGCAGTTCAAGTGGGCGATACAATAGAAATTCGCGTGATAGGTCAACGATATGAATTAAATGATAAATACATATCGGTGATTGGAGAATATGTACCGTTAAATAGACCAGGTAAATCAAATAAACTAGTATTTAAAGATAAAAAGTAAAACAAAATATATGATAAATTTAAAAAATATAAAAGAAGTAATAGAATCCTTATCATTACAACAGCAGATTTATATAGGTAAGATGTTTTATGAGGAAAATATTAGTATGTTTGAGAACAAAAATGGTGTATTTATTAATTTAACAGAAGTAGATGAATTGATATTAGAAAAGATCAATATACAGTTGCAACAAATCAAAGAGCAAGAAAAATCATTAAACCACATGGAAGTTAAAAAACAAGAATATAAAGATAATTACTTTACTAAAGTAAATGAGATTTGTGAATGAATTTAAAATGCATATGTATTCAAGTAATAACTATGAACGATATATCTCGGATATTATAAAACAAGATATATCGTATTCAAATAATAATACTCAGGAAGATTTTATTTTAGTTAAAGAGGAAGATTCTTTATTTTGGTGTTTGTATATTATTGCATTTGGTTTAGATAAATATATTATGCATAAAGGTAAGAACTTTGATATTCAACAACAAATAAAAATAGCAGTAATAGAATCCATGAAGGATAACAAGGCAATCTTAAAGCAATATAAGTTAAGTAAAACTGTAGTAGAACAAAATTTATTGTATGATACTGAGATACAATATGGTTCTTTTTTTTATTTGTGTATGTATTATAAGAAAAACGTAATCATAATAAAAGACCGTGTGTACTATGAATGTATAGGAGATCCATCAGATACGGAAATAGTCATGTTAAAAAAAATAAACCATCATTATGCTATTTATCCTAAACCAGAAAAAGAGTATGCATTAAAGTATTTTAAAATAGAGAATGTAAGTAAACCTTTATTGAGTATAACTAGTTATAAGTTAGATGAATTGCGTGTGATGTGTAATAAATTAAAACTAGAAGTAGATGGTAAAAAAAAGGATTTATATGAAAGAATAGTAAAATGTATAAATTGAAATAAATAATAAATTATATGTTGTAATATTAAATATGGCTAAACTACCAACTACCTTAGATGATTTATTTGCAGTCTATTTAGCAGACGCTGATACTTCACAAGAGTTTGAAATTAAATTTGGTACAAAAGGCACCCACGCCATTACTAAAATTAAATATCAAAATGTGATAAAACGTTTATTATCATTAGGATTTAAACCTGCAACAGCACAAGATACTTATTTGTTGCGTGTAGTAAATAATTTTATTACACAAGAAGGTAGCGTTATTCAATCTAATATAAGAACAGAGATAGAAGGGATAGGTGACATACAAAAATATTGTCGTACAAATGAGTTGATGAGTCGTGAGACAGGACAATTAGACTTGGATGTAGAATTTGTTCAAAAAAAGAAAAAGAAAAACCTTGAAGGAGTAGTATTGCAACCAGTGGATAATAGAGATTTTAATTTTCGCGCCTCATTGTCCACGGAAACAAATTTTATGCCTACTAGTAATATTGTAAGAGAGTTATTAGAATCTTGGAATGAAAATAAGAAAATATTTCGTTATATGAATCGTGTTCGTTTAGTACACGAAGACTATCCATTATATGTGGATTGTAGTATAGTAAAAGCCTCTAAGCGAAAAGGATATTCCATGGTACCAGAGTATACGATTCAAGAAGCAAATGTATTTAATAATGTAGAGTCGTATGAAATAGAGATAGAAATGGATAACAATAAAAAAAGAACGGAAAATGCATCAGGTAAATTAAAAAAAGTAATCAAATATGTATTATCAGGTTTACAGGAATCTAATTATCCTATAGGATACAATGAAACGAATTTAGTTTTACGGGAATATATGAAATTAATCCATGGACGTGAAATGGATACTCGTCGTATCTATCCCGGTAATTTTATAGGTCCTAGTTCAAAAACGTTGCAGTTTATGCATATTCAACAAGAAAACCCTGATATAAATCTTCCAAATATTCGTAAAGATTATACGGTAACAGATAAAGCGGACGGAATGCGTAAGTTGTTGTACATTAATAACAAAGGAAGAATGTATTTTATTACTACTACGATGACGGTACAATTTACAGGGGCAGTGTGTAAAAATCCCAAACTTTATGAGACTTTGATAGATGGGGAACATATCATTCATAATAAGTTAAATAAATATATACATTTGTATGCCCCTTTTGATATTTATTATCATCAAAAAACGGATGTACGCGGTAAATCATTTGCAAATACGGATCCCAATGAAAAATCATTAGACATTAAATATCGTTTACATTTGCTGCAAGCTTACGTAAAAGAATTAAAACAAGATTGTGACTTACGTCAATTACGTATACAGGTAAAGGAATTTAGAATGAATAAAGATATATTTGTTGCGTGTAAAGAAGTATTGCGTTATACTTCTGAAGCTAATTACGAGTATGAAACAGATGGATTAATCTTTACTCCAGCTTCGTTAGGAGTAGGTCAAACCCATTTAAACAAACAGATTAAAAATAAAAAGGTGACTTGGGATTATAGTTTTAAGTGGAAACCTTCCTATTATAATACCATAGACTTCTTTATCACCACAAATAAAACTCCCGATGGTAAAGAGGTTGTAGATTATAAATATCAAGATGGATTAGATTTACAAGGAAATAGTAAAATGGTTAAATATAAGACTGTGACGTTGCGGGTAGGTTTTGATCCATCACGGGACGGCTATTTAAATCCTTGTATGGATGTTATACAAGATAATATAGTTTATAATCCAAATGAAGATAATAAAGACGGTTACCAACCAATGGCATTTGTTCCCACTGATCCTTATGATCCAGATACAAATCAATGTTATTTGGAACTTACACCGGATCAATATAACGTAGAACAAATGAAAACGGAAGAAGGTGAAATCATTTCAGACAATATGATAGTAGAATTTAGATATGATACGTCAAAACCTAATAAATGGTGTTGGATACCATTGCGTATTCGTTGGGATAAAACAGCTGAATTAAGAGCAGGATTTAGAAATTTTGGTAACAGTTACCATGTTGCAAATGATAATTGGTACAGTATTCATCATCCTATCACCCCACACATGATTTCTACTGGTGAGAATATTCCAGAAGATACAGGAGGATCAGAAGATAAGTATTATATACGTAGTGATGGTAGTAAAAGAGCGAGAGGTCATACAGCACATTTGCGTGAATTTCATAATAAATATGTAAAGCAGATGCTAATAAATAGAGTAAGCACACCTGGAAATACCTTAATAGATTTAGCAGTGGGTAAAGGAGGGGACATGCATAAATGGATTCAATCAAAACTGTCTTTTGTGTTGGGTATAGATTATGCGAACGATAATATCCACAATCGTATGGATGGAGCGTGTGCGAGGTATTTAAATATGAGAAAAAAGATGAAAACCATGCCATATGCGTTGTTTGTTCATGGAGATAGTTCAGAAAATATCAAAGATAATTCCGGGATCTTTACGGAACGTGGAAAGATGGTAATCAATAGTGTGTTTGGAATTGGCGAGAAAAACGAAGAAAAAATAGGTAAAGGAGTATTCCGACAATATGGCAAGGGGGCAGATGGATTTAATATATGTTCTTGCCAATTTGCGATACATTACTTCTTTGAATCTAAAAATAAGGTACATCAATTCTTAAAAAATGTAACAGAAACTACCAAAGTAGGGGGATATTTTATAGGTACGAGTTATGATGGTGCTACTTTGTTTAAAGAATTATCTACTATAAAACAAGGTGGTTCCATTCATATTTACAACGGAGAAGATAAGGTATGGGAAATCACTAAACAATATTCGTTTGATGAATTTAAGAGCGATGAGACGAGTATAGGTTATGCGGTAGATGTGTATCAAGAAACAATTGGAAAGATGTTTCGTGAATATTTAGTACATTATGATTATTTAATACAATTAATAGAAAATTATGGATTTTCGTTGGTATCAGATGAAGAGGTTAAAAAAATGAAGTTACCTAATTCAACCGGCATGTTTAGTGAATTGTACAATGATATGCAAAAACATCATAAAACACATAAAGACAACCAGTTGGCGTTGAAAATGTCTCCAGATGAAAAAAAGATCTCTTTTCTGAATCGTTATTTTGTATTCAAGAAAGTAAGAACCGTAGATCCTAATGCGATATATATGAGCGATACAACACAAGAGGCAGCAGAAGTACAAATAACCAATGAAGAAATAGAACGGGTTATACAGCAAGAACAAGCGGTATTAGACAGTATTCCTGAATCTGGGTTGGAATCTAAAGAAGAATCACCTACTTTTGCTCAATGGCTTGAACAAGAAGGGATATCGCCACTAAACTCGAATACACCAGTAAAGAATGAGCAGACACAAGCAGAGCAGCAGACACAAGCAGAGCAGCAGACACAAGCAGAGCAGCAGACACAAGCGCAGCAGGCCCAAGCGCAGCAGGCCCAAGCGCAGCAGGCCCAAGCGCAGCAGGTCCAAGCGCAGCAGCAGACACAAGCGCAGCAGGCCCAAGCAGAGCAGCAGGTCCAAGCAGAGCAGCAGACCCAAGGTCAAGCAGAGCAGACCCAAGCAGAGCAGACGCAATTACCATCACCAGCAAAACCATCACTAGTAAATAATCCTCGTGGAGTGGATAATAGACCAGCATGGATGACGAAAAATCAAGAAGCACCACCCATACCGGAATTACCATCACCGGCATTACCATCGTTAGAAGAAGGTGAAATAGCAGAGTCATCGGGAAAAATGGTAGGCGGTGCAGTAAATAAGGTAACTAGATTATCAAATAAAATAGTATTAAGATAATCATCTAAAGATTAAAATAGATTATTTAAGAGGCATATGACATTTTTTATATTACCAATAGTTACAAATCATTTAGATGTATCTAGTATAGAAATTCAAAAAGGACCGCCTTTTATATTTATAAGTAAAACGTTACAGGAATATTTATCAGCTATAAAAGGGAAACTAGATAACTGTCAGGTGGAATGGGATTTGTATAAAAAGTATACAAATCCTTATGAATATATTCAAACGCAAATTCCAGGAGAAAACTATTCAGTATCTTCTTTAAAACCTTTGTCGCGTTCCTATTTTAAAATGATAGAAATAGTAAAAACACATAATATCTTACAATCCTATAAAGATATACCTATAACCACCTTTCACCTTGCTGAAGGACCGGGTGGTTTTATAGAAGCATTATCACATTTAAGAAATAACTATAAGGATATATACTATGGAATGACGTTATTGAATGATAAAATAGGTATTCCAGGTTGGAATAAAAGTAGTCAATTTTTAAAAAAGAATCCAAATGTCATTATAGAGAAAGGTTTTGATGGTAAAGGTGATTTATATAATTTTGCTAATTTAAAGAATTGTGTAGAAAAATACGGTAACACCATGAATATTATAACAGGCGACGGTGGGTTTGATTTTTCAGTTGATTTTAATGAACAAGAAACTGCATCAACAAGGTTGTTATTTTCACAAATATGTTTTGCATTATCGTTGCAGAAGAAGGGTGGTACTTTTATTTTAAAATGTTTTGATTGTTTTAATCGTTCCACCATAGATCTTATTTATATTATATTTATGTTTTATGAAAATTGTTATATAACTAAACCATTAACTAGTCGAATAGCAAATTCAGAACGTTATATTGTTTGTTTAAATTTCAAGTATGAAAATACGTCATATTTACTTCCAAAGTGGGAGGCAATGTATTCTCAGATAAAAACTAGTTCGTGTGTAAAGGGATTTTTAAACACACCATTACCTTATTATTTTATTAGTAAGTTAGAAGAAATAAATTTGATTATAGGTAAATCCCAAATAGAAAATATTTTGTATACCTTAAAACTAATAAGGCAAACAAACGACAAAGAGCATTCTTTAAAACTAGACGCCATAAAAAAAAAGAACTTGGATAAATGTATAATTTGGTGTAAAAAATTCAATGTTGTTTATCAGACAAAAATAGTTAATAATATTTTTATATCAGATTTTTAGTTAGTTGCGCATCCGTAAACGATTCGTATAACAATAATTTACACAACTTCCTTCTTTATTTTTAGCAAAATAGATACTGTTACTACTACCATTATACGCAAAATTTACATTATATTGTTTGGTCAAAGTGTTATTTGTTGTAGTAATAGTATTATATTTTACTCTGTCTAATCTAGCACTATTAGAAACAGCACCTTGTACACCGTATTGTGGATTACTGGGTTTATATATAGTACTATTGCAGCTAGCATAACATCGGGAAACACAATTGTTTTTATAAATAGCAGAATTATCAGTAGAATTACTAGGCCATACGTATTTACCATTTTTAAAATAAGTAATTCCCTCTTTTTGTTGAATAACTTTGTTAGTATCAATCGTATTACATCTACTTTTTAAATAACTTAAATTAGTAGTATAATAATTTTTATGCAATAGAGTAACAGCAGATCGTATTTTAGCACCTGCACTTTTGGTTCCCACTGGTCCTTTAGTTGGATCACATAAATCACAACTGTTACTTGTTGTTACACTAGTTAATTTGTTAATACCTCTTGCATTTTTACCTAACATTTTAAAAGGTAAACCCACTGATATTCCAGTAGGGGCGCAATTGCTACAAGGCACACTTTTAGTAAGAACAGAAGTCCCTAGATGTTGATTTGCGCCTGACTTTCTCCATATTTTTAAAGGATGTCCATTTTTTGAATACCATGATCCAGTATATTGATTCATAGTTTGATTTTTTAAATTTTGTTGTTTAGGTTGTATTGTTACTTGTGTGTTTACTTTTTCGTTTCCTATCATTTATACTATAGATAGATAATTTATTTAAAATAAAATGTATATAAATTATATGAATGATAATTTATGTATAATACTAATTGTAATACTGTTTTTATACATATGCTACAAACATAATCCTATTACAGAAGGTTTAAGTGATGTAGAAAAAGTATTAGACGGAAGTAAAAGTAGTTGTGACCAAGAAACTAATCCTAGTTATACCTATACAGCGCACATTAAAACACCGTCTAAACTGCATATGGGAACTAAAGGAAACAAGGTAAATAAAAATTTAAGCGGTCTAGGTGCATATACAGATATACTTACCAAGGGAAAAAGTAAAGCAACAAAAAAAAAGAAGGTATTAGGTGGTGCTTATTTTGCTGGTTCTGGCGTAACTTGTTATGACGCCGATTGTAATGCACAAACATCCACGTGCTATCAAAATTCTATCCCTGCAGATTCCAGCGAACAAGGATTAATACCTGGTTTAATATCCGATTTAAATGTATTGAGTGGAATGGATCCTAGTTCAGGTGGAACTGCTCCATGTACAGCTACGAATAAAGATAATGAAGTGCCTGCATGTACAAAAGTGGCGTTGAATTATGCATCGGATAATTGTTTAGGTTATGGTGCTGCTTATTTATTAAACAGTGATATTAATAAATTAAACAAAAGTCAATTTTACAAAAAAGATACTAGTGTATATAAGGATGCTTTGGGCAATGGGTTTCCTAATCTAGCGGAAAATTATTCAGATAATACATGTTCTGCAGAAGCATTTACATCCATGAATTCAGATTATGATATAGATCCAGCATTAGAGTATAAGACATATTATACAGGATTGCATAAAAATGATCCTATAAAACAAGCGTTTATTTTAATGGTTGGATTAGGTGGTATCTATTTCTTACAAAGTCTATTATTAAAGTAAAAAACCTGCCGCTACAAATGTATGTTCGCCAATGGTAGGATCTTCTGTACTACCTGGTTTATCTTGAAACACATAACTATCTTCAAGTGATTTGGTGTTAGATAATGTATTAGGATAAGTTACACTAGCAGGAGTTTCAGATGTTCTAAGCGTACATGGATTACAATTTTCAGTGCATACATTTGTTACAAGATCCCATCCTATAGGGCATTGGTATTGTTCTGTTACTTTTTGGGGAGTGCCTGACGCATTAAGATTTTTTTTAGGAGCATCAAAACAACATTTCTCGGTTTCTCTAGAAAAGAAAGCATAACTATTAGGAGAATACGTTTCGCCATATAACAGATTGTCTACATACACTTTTCCACTTTGCCAAGTTTTTATATCTTTTCTTTTTACAATGACTGAATTAGAAGTACCATTTACCATGTATTCAATATTGTACTGATCACCAGTTATAAATAATACATAACCATTATGGATAACATCATTATATTTAAAACTTACTTTATCTCCTACATTTATAGTTTTACTTTTTGTTTTTTTAACAGGCAAGGGTATTAAATCAGTAACAGGAATAGGTATTTTATTACTAAAACCCTTTGCACTATAAGTGGCGCCTGTCGGATCAACGGTAGTGTTATCTGTAAACAAATAACTTCCATCTGTAAGTGGAATTTTACAAGTTTCCAATTGATTACCATTCATTAAAGCGCCTAATTCAGCACTGGTATAGTTACTATCACTACACGAACCATCTGAATTAGGGGTTTTGCATGTATTTTGTGTTAATTGTTTTACACATTTTACAGTAGGTGCATACGTATAATTATCACAACATACTATCGCTTTATTATTATAATTACTTCGTTCTAAATTACTAGCTTGATCGTAATCTCTAATTTTTTCATTGATAATAGCATATTTACTCTTAGCAACTGCACCGGTGATTGTATCTTCGGCATTCTTAACTGTTTTCTTAACTGTTTTTTCGGCTTTTTTAATCCCTTTTTTAATGGATTTACCTAACTTAAATGATTCTATGGTATTTTTTGAGAATACTATAAAACCAAGGACAATAATAAACAATATAAAAATTTTTTTAATATCCTTATTGTATCTCATTATATAATAGTGTATACTTTATAATGAGATAAAGTTTATTCTTAAAAACTTACAGCATGTTTATTACTAGATAAGTACTAAGTATATGGTCCATATCCTTCAACGTGATTGCTATGACTGTTTTCTATACTTCCTTCTAAAGCGCTACCAATACTCATAAGAATAAATAAAGCTAATAATATGAAAAATAGAACAAACGGAAAAAACAAAATAAACCATGCTATTTTAGTATATCCACGTTTGCATATGAAATCTAATACAAATGTCCAGAACATGATGTATAATGCTTTAACTATGAACACCATGGTTTTATTTTCAGTGGTACATTTCATGTCACCTACACATAGTTCGTTATGGTTATTTACATTTTGTATTAAAATTAACAAATAACTAATTCCTGATATTACTAAATAAAACATGGCTGGATTGCATAACGATTCAATTCGCTTCATTATACTTTATATAAATATTTTTTATAGTTTGTTTATTTTTTCAAATACTAGACTTTTGTACTAGCAAATCTAAGATCTTTTACACTAAGCGCTTGACCAATTGGTTGATTACTTGTACTAGGATTTACAGGTTTATATTTACCTTCTATTCCTCCTACTAACGATTTTCCATGATACATAACAGAGTCAGTTACACCTCCAAAAGGTCTATATCTATGGTCCATGGTAAAATAAGTAGTGTTTCCAGATGAATTTTTATTGAAACCGCCGCGCTGTTTTCTACGATAAGAACGTCTTTTGTGACTACGTCTTTTGTGACTACGTCTTTTGTGACTACGTCTTTTGTGAGTATGTGATTTTCTGCGATTATGAACTCTTCTTTTTGAACGAGACATTATATAAATAGTATAGAAAATATTATTTATATAATATCTACATGCGTAAGCATATGGCGTCGGCAACACATTTTATGCAACTGTAATTCATCCAAAATGATTGCTTCTGGAGATTTTGCTACTTTATCTTGCGAAAGATAAATTACTTTGTCTATATCAATTCCTTGCTTTAACTTTTCACTTTTCACTTTTTCAATATAATAAAGATACTTATTTGCAAGCACATTGCCACACGTAAAACATTTTACAGGAATAATCATTTGTATATATATATAATTCTTGTTTTTTTATTTCAATTTCAAATTTTAATAATATAACAGTATATACTATATGTCTAACCTACCCAAAGTGTTATCTTTTATGGATATTTATCTATTATCCGTAGGCTATATTATAGGCGCCGGAATATTCGTATTAATCGGTGATGTTAGCAAATACGCTAAATCTTTATCTTGGTTAAGTTTTATCATAGCAGGTTTATTTGCTTTAATTATATCAACCACATACATAGATGTTAGCACCATTTATAGTACGAATCACGGAGATTATAGTTTTGTAAAAAACACATTGGGTGAAATTCCGGCTATTATTACTGTTATATTACTAATAAGTATTGGTATAACCACAAATTCAACGGTCGCTTTAAGCATTGGTAAATTTTTATCTCCAATTTTATCTATATCACCACTAGTTATTGCATTTATAGTAATAGTGTTATTTACTGGTATAAATTGTATAGGAGTGAAAGAAACTACCTATTATAACCATATATGTACCTTTTGTGAAATAGCAGGACTGTTATTAGTTTGTATAATGGGTTTATTTTTCCACAAATCGTCAATACCAGAAATACCAACCACTATTAATATACCAAATATACTATATTCATCAGTGTTAGCTATTTTTGTCTATAGTGGATTTGAAAGCACGGTAAAACTTACAGAAGAAGCAAAAGATCCAAATGACATTCCTAAGGCTATATTAGCATCCGTAATTACTGCTACTCTTATTTATGTTTTAGTAGCGATTGCCGTTGTAAAATGTTGTAATACGAAAACATTGCACCAAAGTACAATGCCCATTGTAACCATGGCTAAAATGTTTTTTGGTAGTAAGATTAGTAAACTATTTTATATTATAGCAATGCTTTCTATTTCAAACACTTTGGTCATTAGCATATTAGGTACCTCAAGAATGTTATATTCTATTTCTAGAGAATACTCTATATTAAATAGTTTTAATCACGTAAATGAAACGTATAATACACCTATCTATGCTATTATTGCTATCTCTATAGTAAGTATTTTTGCATTACTGTTTAAAGAAGTAGAGGTATTAGCAAGTATTACTAGTTATCTTATGTTTATTGTATTTAGTATATTGAATATTTGTTTAATAAGTGTATATGATAACGAAGAGATTCAAAACAAATTAAAAAATAATTGGACCTATAAACTAAACCAAGGTAAACCTATATTACCAATCATAGGTTTAGTACTTAATTTGGGAATGCTTGGGTTTGGTGTGTATCATCATTTTGTGTAACAACATAAGTAGTAGTAGGATCCAATGTTTTTGCACGTTTTAGTTTAACCCCTTTTTTTGTATTTTTTGTTTTTAACTCATGACAAGCTTTACATAATGCTTGTAAATTTGCTGGATGATTTTTATGAAACCCTTCTATAAAACCATCTTTATTGGATTCTGATTGCTCGCGAATATGATCCACGTCCATGGCTACCTCTGTTTTGCAACTTTCACAAAAGATTCTGTTTTTTTGAGAAGAATAACTACTACCTTTCACTAAAGATAAAATGGAATGCTCTTCGGTATTAGGATTATACTTATTACGCAACCGCTGCGCATTTTGTATCATTTCATCGGGAAAACCAAGCGATTTACACACTTCTAATCCATATAAACTTTTCCCTGGACCATTTTGCAGTTTCCTACCATACACCAACTTCCCAGATTGTTGATCATATCGTATCGTCATATGTTTTAACACCACTTTATCTAAACTGGTTATTTCTTCACGATCTGATATTTCATGGAAATGAGTTGCAAACATAAAAGACATACTCTTTTTGTATAACCATTGTACGGTGGATGTAATAATACTTGTAGCCGATATCGTTTCAGTTCCTGAACAAATTTCATCGCCTAATATCAAAGAGTGTTTATCCCCGTTTACAATAATTTTTAATAATTCCGACATTTCTACGTCAAAGGTAGACATTCCTTTAAATATGTTATCGTTACCTAAAATACGCGTATAAATGGTATGATAAGGCGCATAATTAAAACTAGAACAGGGAACATACATACCACACTGCGCCATGGTTAGAGTAATACCTATAGCGCGAATTAAACTTGTTTTTCCAACTGCATTTGTGCCATACAATAAAATACCTTTTGGATCTTTCCCCAAGGAAACATCATTTGGTACATACACTTCTTCTATATTCATTTGTTCAATTAAAGGGTGTCTCATGGCTTTTGCATCAAAAAATGATATTTCGTGGTCCTCTTTATCTAAGGTAGGTTTACAGTAATTATATTTTTTTGCTACATAGGCATTTGTAAGCATAATATCTAATTCAGTAATATAGTGTATAATATTCATCAATGCATCACAATGTTTTTCTTTCATATTCTGTAACCATTCCATGTATAATTGCTCTAGGCGTGACGACATTTTTTTATTGGAATCCTGAATTAATTCACTAAGCTCTATAATACTGTCTGATACAATTACATGATAACCCTTCTTTGTAGATGATTTTTCTATATGTACTTTGCTACAGTCTAAGTTATAGACTTTATTAGACTCTGAATATTTAGATTGATAGTTTATAGATAAATTTGTATTAGGTAATTTTTTACGCAAAAGAATAGCACTTGCGTCGGTTAATATAAGGGACCGCGCTTTTGTTTTTGGTTCGTCTATTTTAATTAAACCTGATTTGCGACCACCAAATACAAGATAATTGTTTAATTTATCTTTTATTGCTTCTAAGATAACTGCACTGTCCATACTATTTTCCATAAAACCATCTAGTTTTTCATCTACATTTTTAAGGATAAAACATTTTTGATAGTGTTGCTTGGATATATCCATGCTTACGGTAATATCAAATATGTTTTCAATCTCTTGTTGAATATCATTACAGTTATCTAGAATACTATGACTAGTTAAATAGGTTTGAAGGGCTGGATATACTTGAAGTGTTTGATATATCTTGGATATTGTTTTACAATTGCTCAGTATACGAATCACTTGAGCAGGTGTTATTTGTTTTTGAATAATATATCGCCGTAGACGCTCAATGTCGTGAATTTTTCCCAATTCATTACGAATCGTTTTAAGTGTTCCCCAATTTTCTTGTATATATTCTATAATATCATAACGAGATTGCAATACTTTTTTATTTGTAATAGGAAACAATAAATGGCGACTAAATTCACGCCGGCCTATGGTTGTAATACATTTATTTAAAAAGTGTAACATGCTATTTTCTTCGCCTACGCTAATGATATTTAATTGAACCAAAGAATGGTTTCCTGTACGCATATAAGATTTTTGTCTATCATAGGTAGGTACATGTAACATATCTACTATATCAGGATTACACAACTTAACATAGTCTAGTAAATAACACAAAGCATAACTACTATAACGATATTCCATAAACATGTCATGTAAGGTTTTGTGGTATTTAATACTATAAAATTTTTCAATAAATTGTTGTTGTACGTCTCGTTTCAATATATACTTAACTTTAGATTGTATATCTCCTTTCTTATTTAAATCTATATTTAGAATCTTTAGAGGATTATTAAAGACGTGGGTATTCATCATTTCATACAAACTATCCGGCATATTGCTTATGATTATTACTTCCGATGGATTTTGAATTTCATGAAATCCTCCTATAGCATCAAAACAACCTGAATCTTGAGTGACTTCTATATCTTTTTCTTGAGAACGTATTGTACCTGTATAAGAATCTAATATACACATACCGCTATAGAGCATATCTTTATTACAGATACTATCCTTACCTTCATAATGAAACCAATAGCAACCAATATTATTAGTTAATTTAACGGATTCTTTATCATCATATGTTCCTGCTGTATACACATGGGATATTCTACGATCAAATACTTGTTTTCCATTTTTTAATACGGAAATCCCATTTATTATTCGCGGATATTGATCTACCCTAGGTACAGTATATCCTGCTGCTATTAAGGAACGTAGGGATTGATGCACAAAATTTTGTCGTACGCCCGTACGAACTACTTGTTTTCCCATATAGGTATGTGCTCCGGAAGCACCTTCTTCTTTAGGAGGAGATATATCAGCATTCAAGTAATGGTGAATTTCTTGAATACACGACGGCATATAAGTACCATCTGTATCTACAACTGCATATTTTCCGTCACTATCAATAACGGCATATACTTCATACCATTCTCCACTAAGATATAATACAATTGTTTTAGGACCATATAATTTAATGTATTCGCAAGTAAATTTAAAATATTCTTCTACTTGCGGAGACATTGCTGTTATATATTATAATGATAGGTTTTTAAGTACATTCATTTTATTTTTTTTATAACTACAGTTCATAATGTTTACTAGTATGCATGTAAATAATACACGTATATCCTCTTTACCTATGAGAAAAGGACAAAAACAACAACTTATTATGCAAAGACGTTTGCAACGAAAGGGGGAAACTATTACTATGCAAAATAACAATACTGATATACGTATACAACTCGAAAAACGTATGCATTATTTAGAGAATGAGATACAAGTGTTAGAAACAAAACTTCAAGTTACAAAAAATAAGTATAATACTATTGTTTCAATGTCGGAAACTCAACAAGGTCAATCCCCTGCTGCTCTAGAACCGGTTGCCCCCGAACCTGTTGCCCCCGAACCTGTTGCTCCCGAACCTGTTGCTCTAGAACCGGTTGCGCCCGAACCGGTTGCGCCCGAACCTGCTGCGCCCGAACCTGTTGCGCCCGAACCTGTTGCTCTAGAACCGGTTGCTCTAGAACCGGTTGCGCCCGAACCTGCTGCTCTAGAACCTGTTGCTCTAGAACCGGTTGCGCCCGAACCTGTTGCGCCCGAACCTGTTGCTCTAGAACCTGCCACAAATAGTACTTTATTAAAAGAAATGAAACTAGAAATAAAGGCTAAAAAAAAAGTAATAGAAGAAGTTAAAATAGAAGATCTTATTTTTAAAGTATCTGAAGAAGGACCAGCAGAAGAAGGACCAGCAGAAGAAGTGGTGGCAGAAGAGATGGTGTCAGAAGAAGTGGCAGAAGTAGTGGCAGAAGTGGTACCGGAAGATAGGGGTCTCGGGGACACATCCCCGGAAGATATATCAGTAATAAATAGTATTAAATCAAAAAAAGGGAAAAAGCGTGGAAGAAAAAATAAGGTTGCTTAATCTTCCATAAAATTATGAACTAAAATATCTTTATTGTTATTATTAATATCACCACTTAAAATAGCAGATTCATACATTTCTCTAAGAACATCATTTGGTGCATAACTTCCTATTTTTAATAAGTTATGTTCTTTAAGATATGCTTTAATTTTAGGTATCGTGTGTTTTTTAAGAGTTTTTTTTTCGTGTTCTAATTTATCTTTTTCTTCTTTATTTTTAATGTGTATACTAACCTTTCCATGACGTTTACCAAAGGTTTCGGTAATTTTAATAGTTTTTTGTCGTTTATTTTGTTTTTTATATTTTTTTTGCAATTTTTTAAACTTTTCTTCTCGCAAATTATCCCGCACCTCTTGCTTTATGGGAGTAGGTTGAATTGTCGGATCCTTTTCTATAGTAATGGTTTGTGAATTTTTTTCTTTTAACCATTGTCTATAACTTGGTTTTTTAGATCCTTTTAAATTACTATAAGGAGGCTCTTTTTGAACTGTTACCGTATCACCTACTTGGCTAGGTGCCATTTGGCTAGGTGCCATTTGGCTAGGTGCCATTTGACTAGGTGCCATTTGGCTAGGTGCCATTTGGCTAGGTGCCATTTGGCTAGGTGCCATTTGGCTAGGTGCCATTTGGCTAGGTG
>MDTG01340638.1_pt1 | contig 30482 bp, 24 predicted proteins | sample 811421 | NCBI WGS metagenome assembly MDTG01 (sample SAMN05326645, study PRJNA326480) | marine metagenome | isolation source: seawater | place: Pacific Ocean: South East | collected 2011 | reverse complement strand
GACGCAAAAAAACGCGTAAAAAGAAAAGACGACGCAAAACACGCCGCAAAAAAACGCGTAAAAAACGAGGAGGAAATGGAGATGATATTCCGGGAATAGAAATGAAACAATTTAACAAAAAATATCCACAAAATCAACCACCACAAAATCAACCACGACCATTACATCAACGATTAAATAAAGAAGGAGAAAAGACATGGACAACATTAAAAGGATTTTTTGGTTTGACACCTAGTAAAGAAGTTCAAGCAAAACATTGGGAAAAACATGATAAACAAGTTGAGTCAAGTATTTTAGACAAACAATTCGAATAAAAATACCTGATAAAAATATTTCTATTTATTAAAAAATATTTTTATATTACATAATGGATAAAACTAGTATTGAAAATTTACGTCAACGAGTAGCGGAACTAGAACAAGAACTGAAACAAGAACTACAAAAACAAATTGAATTACTAGAAAAAAAAATAAATAAAAAAAGAAGTTTTGATGATACAATTATTCTTACCATTATTAAGGATGACACATTAGAATGGACAATTAATAATGAAAAAGTGCAAGACACATCCGTCGATCCATCATCGAGAATTAAACGGTATATTATCAAAAGAGGTCAATTGATAAAAGACCCAGATGCACCTGATTGGAACCCAACACGTAGAAAGTTTCAAATGGAAAAGTCATTTAATATAACTGGACAGGATTCAATCAACTGTCAATACAGAGATACAGAAGCAATTAATAATAAAAAACTCTATTGGTATATTATTGAAGCAGAATATGCGGATACGAAAATAGCAAACATAAAATCGTATAGAATAGTTGTTAATGAACTAGTTCTTACTGTCGAACCATCAAATCTTTTAAAATGGACTATAGGTGGTAAAACGGTACGGTCTAAATTGCAGGATGGGGCGAAGAAATTTTATGAAGATGATTATTATAAATCATTGAGGTCAGATAGTGATCGACAAGCCTATCTTGATGCGCCGGAAACAGCATATGAAACCAATCCTGATGGCAATTATGCCATTGAGAAGTACGAACTTTTTAAAAGATATGATAAAAAAGCTTATGAACCCATTTCGATTTTAGAACCCCGTCGTTGGGCAGGTCATGGCATTCCGTCTTATAACGCTTTTGAAGGAACATATGAGACGGATGTAGAGGCGATGCAGATGAGTAATGAAAATAATAACACCACCTTTACTATTAAACACAAAACAAAACTCATAATTATCAAGTATAAAAAGATATCGACAACTAATTGGGAACAATGTAGTCATGATTATTTTTATTCTAGATACAATCAGCACTTGAAAAACCATCATTCGCCTTCTTCGCCCGCACTCGAGCGTATTCATTTTAAAATTGTAGCAACGTATAAAGACGGCACTACTCAAGAGTATGAAATAATAGTTGATAATCGAGTCACTGAAGCTGGTATTGGATTTTGGTATCCACCACCAAATGAATTTTTAGCTCAACAAAATGACGGATTAAATAAACCTAAATTTTTAAATAGTAGGGACACCTTTCTAAACGATTCAATTCCATCAATGACAAATACAAAAACATTTCTTGCAGATTCAATCGTCGGTTATCCAATTGATTTCGAGAATAATATTCAAACTGGTAAAGCCCCCTTTGGTTATGGATATGTCAAAATGAAGAAATACGACCCAAATGACAATCGTGGTTGGGGGCACGCCTATATGCTTAAATTATCGGACCAGTATAGTTATGTTAAAAAAAAGGAACTTGAAAAGGAACTTGAAAAGAAATTAAAAGAGACGACGAACAAGACAGAAATGAAAAAATTAGAAACCGAACTTCTCAACTATCGACAGGCAAAAGGATATGCAGGTCCTAATGTCTTTACTTTTAAAACAGGAGAGAAAGACCCCGAAAAAATTATCATTGAAACAAAAGGTATTGATAATGTTAATTCCGCACATTATAATGATAAAATTAATATTATGTTAAGTGTATATGAAAAAAATTGGGTAGAAGTTGAAGGTAAAAAAGAATTATTATTAATTAATGGGAGTCCTTGGAAACAAAGGCCTATCCATAGTCAAATGATAGAATGGAATGAAGATGAAAAACAACATGATGGGTGGACCAACAATATCGACGGACACGAAAAAATGATTTTTCCATCGACTAAGACTTATCAAAAGAAAAACAAATGGGGCACTGCGATTGGAAAGGCGTTTACATTACCAAAATTAAAAAAAGGATTCATGACAAATCCAGATTTTAAGGATTGGATAGACGGAAAAAAGAAGCGTATTAAAAAAGATGCAAAAATAGACGAATCCGATTATAAAGTTGAAGTATATTGCGTCAACTCGCAGGGGGGAACACCTCAATTTAATGCAACGGGAAACCAATATATAAAATATCTATTTAGGGTTGTTGAAATAGATTCTGGATACAAAAAACCTAGTATAGGAAATTCGCCATACTGGTGGGTAGATAACACAAATGAATTATATAAACCAATAGAACAAGAGGAAGCGAAAGAATTAACCGATGGAATATGGAGTGAAGGCACAATTCCCAAAACGAACACTAAATTAAAATGGTCAGATCCTATAATTTATAAGTTTACCGCAAAAAGAGAGGAACCTTGGACTATTGAAACAGCACAAATTAACGATGATACACCAGTAGATACTAAGATAGAAATATATGATTCACTAGCTAACGCTAAAAATGCATATAAAAGAAATCCTGATTTAACAATTACTAAAGATAAAAATATAGCTGATAAACATCTACTCGCTTATCATGACGATGAAGGAAAACATGCATCAAAAGGCGGCACGGGTATTGAAAGTTATCAAGCTAAAATAAAAAATTTTAACAACTGGGACACAGGGAAAGATTTGAATACCTTTTTCATAAGGGTTAATTGTTATTTTTATGGCGATTGGGGTTTGGTTAAGAATCGAGAAAATATACCTTCTGCCAAATTCGCAATTGTAGCGCGTAAACATAAAAAAGTTAGTACTACATATACAGCACCATCATCATTAATAAAACCGCAATGGTATAATTATATTAAACCAGTTAGTTTGGGGAAAACAGATGATGTTTTTTTAGGTGGACAATATGTTTATACCGGTAAAAAATATCGTATTACTATAACAAAGAGTAATAATGACACTTCAGATATGCATTCTTCTCGTATAATTCGTAAATTTATTACCAAATCCACACAAACGAATAAATCCACACAAACGAATATTACTATAAAACATTTATCAAACGATACTGAAATTACGACACAAATCAAAATATATAAAAATAACCCATTATCGTCTGGGTTTAAAACAGATGATGCAATAAATATTTTAATAGAAAAAAAATTGACATTAGAAAATATAAGTGGTGGTTGGACAAAAAATGAAATAATCGCCAAGGTTGATTCTAAAACACAGTATTGGATTGAATCTATTGTCTTTTGGAAATCAGGCAGAAAAAATGGTGAATCGGAAACTTTTTTCTTAACTGTGGATTAGAAAATAATAAATTAATATATAAAATCTAATTATATATCAATTTTATTTACATATACATTTAAATAGGAATGTAAAAATATTTAGACAATTTAAATTTTTTATAGTGCGTTAAAAAATTTCATTTTTTTTTTTTATTTTAATATGTTATAATGGAAAAATCCAATAACCAAAAATTACGTCAACGATTGGCGGAACTAGAAGAAGCTCTTGAACAAGAACTTCAACAAAAAATTGAATCCTTGCAAAACAAAATAAACAAAACAAGAAGCACAAAAAGTGTGAAACGAACTAGAATTGCGATGGGAGAGGGCAATAAAGCCGCTGTTGGCGCTTTATATAAACCATCAAAAAATATTAGTACATTAACCGACTTAGATTTTTATGAATCAATACATTTTAGTGATGGCACAGGACGTCGAATTGCATATATACATAATGAAGACAATGCGGAATCAGATGAAATATCTTTTCTAATCAAAACTAATAGAGGGGGGGAAAAAATATGGATAGAAGGATACAATAACAACGAAAAGCAAGTTGTAAATGTTAGCAGTAGTGTAAATGGAAGAGCCGATGATGGTGAACTAAAATCAAGGTATGACGAAACTACAGGAATTAACACAGAAGGATACAAACACATTACTTTAGAGTACGACTTGAATGTAATTAGTTGTGTGAAAGGGTCATCTTCCAGTCCGCTTACTAAATTAAAAATTTATTTTAAAACACAAAAAGGCGAGAATCATGAAAATTTGTTCCACGTGGTGCCTGACTCAATCGTGCAACACATCGAAGTGTTGGATATTAATAATCAAAATGCAAAAAATACATTCAATGATGTGCACATTTTAGGAAGGCAAAAATCATTAAGTGTACTAACCCATTCAGAGTTTAAGTATTATACATTTACGACTGGAAAAGGTGTGAATCAAATTGGAATCGAAACAAAAGCGTATGGAGGGGACGATAGAATGAGTGATACACTAATTGAATTATACGATAAAATTGATAAAGTCGAAGGACTCGTCTTGAAGACAGAGAATTTAATAGCTAATAATGATAATGGTAGTGGCAACAATGGTAAATTTTCAAATATTTTGCAAAATGTAAAGCCTAATACTCAATATTGGTTGGGGGTTAGGGTAAAATGGAACAGCATGACACAAGAAAATCAACTTGAAAGATTCAAGATGCGTGTATGGGTGTCTGAAAAAACAGACACTCCGGGTGATTATGACTATAATGTCAAACCAGTTAATTACGGAAAAAAAGTGGCATATGAAACTTTGAAATATTTAAATGGACCAAATTCTAGCAACCGTTGGGTACACAAAGAAAAATGGAGCGAGAAAGAAATAGATGATGCCGTTAGAAATTTAAATACTGTTGATGATGTTTATGAGAAAGTGCAAACAGAATTAGGCGATTATGATGGAATAAAATTCTGTGAGGCTAGCGAATTGGTTGAAGGAATTAATGTTGCCAGAGCAGCTTTGAGTCATACAATTGAAGGCACTGATAAACTTTCTGATAAAACGACTCAAGAGATAGAGACTGCCTTTAATAAAGCGACGACTATTTCCGAACTCATAACTAAGATGAAAGAATTAATAACATATAAACCACCTGCGTGCCCCCCACTGACAATTAAATACAATTCATCGACAAGACCAAAAGTGAATTTAGGAAAGCAATTAATGCCAGGGACTACCTATAATTTACCTATCATTGAAGGTATGCTACTCAAGTTTACTGGAGGACAACAAGTTGCAGGTAATTGGAACGACGGAGAGCCAATATATACAGTTCTTGATGGACTCGATAGTATGGTAGACAAAAACCATCTTGTTGGAATGGTGGATTTGAATAACGCACAACACAGGGGAGTTCTTTTTAATTTTAGTCAAAAAAGCGGTACAATAAGTAATATAAGACATAGATATTCGGAAGGAAAAACGGCTTATTCAAATCCAACACCTGCACAAATAAAGACAGCCGTAAAACAATTAACAATTTCGGCGAATAATGATGCTTGGGGGTTAAAAAATGTTTCATATGAATATGTAAGCATAGCAGTAAGAGAAGAGGAAAAAAGAAAAAAAGAGGCGGAAGAAGCGAGAAAGAAAAAAGAGAAAGAGGCGGAAGAAGCGAGAAAACAAAAAGAGAAAGATGAGGCCAATGCAGCTGCTGCTGCTGTTGTTGCACAGGGGATGGATGATGACGATGGTGAGATGGGTTTTACAATTAACGTCGCCGGAACGAATCGATTAGACAATACAAGAACAGTAGATGGAGTTGTTGCACAAACTAAAGTATACCTCGGACAAAACGCCCCAAATACATTAATTTCAGACATGGGAAACCTACACTACTATAAAACATTAAGTAATCTTAGTAAATTAACAAAACAAGATTTCTATGAAGAGGGAACTATTAACATTTCTGGAGTGGAGGAGAAAGCGCGATTCGCACGTGTAGAGAATAAGGGCAGCGAAACAACAAAAGAAATATCTTTTCGTATCGACACTACTAGTGCAGGAGAAAATATATATGTATATGGGTATAATGCGTATGGCAACAAAGAAACGATTGATATTAATTGTGCAGTTGTGACAAATGACGATGGCGCCCTAAAATCAAGGTATAATCAAACCGGAAAAAGTACCACTAATACAATTCAGTTAAAACAAGGTATTAATATAGTTAGTGCTAGGGCAGGGAACGAAACTTTACGTTATATAAAAGTTGGGTTTAAAACTACACAAGGCACATTCTATCAAGCTATGGAAGTTATGCCGGACTCAATCAAACCGCACAGCGAAGATATACAGGATTGGTATAATAATTATGATTTTGATGTTGTAATGGCAGGAAGACAGTATCATGATACTAAAAAATTTAAAAAAAACATTGATGGTACCATTAAAAAAAACAGTGATGGTACCAATGAGAGGGTAATAAACTTAAATTCACTACCTAATTGGTATACATTTATTACTGGTCCAACTACAAAAAAGATAACAATTGAAACAAAAGCAGAGCCAGTTGGTGGTGGTAGTGGTGGTAGTGATGTCTCACTCACGTTATGGGCATCAAATAGTGCTATTAGTGATGTAAAAAGAAAACAGTTTTCATCAAATACAGTTGCAAATGGTGGAACTATTAAAGTCCCAGATCATGTGATAAAGGCCACTGTATTGGCGACTAATGTTGGATTTGGAACATTATCTAATGTGAATGTGAAAAGTAATACACAATATTGGATTATGGTTAATGTAAAGTGGGGGGCTGCAAACACTGGCTCATGGGCAAAAAGAACACAAACTGATAATAATCAATACGAAAGATTCAGAATGTGTGTGAAAGATGCAGGCAACACTTGTTCGACAGGAGGAATTGGAGGGTCTGGTTTAACGAAATTTTATCTTAAAAACGCCGCGAAAATATCAAATGGTGATAAAATACCTGTCATTCCGGGTCTAAAAATCAAGTTTATTGGAGGGGACCAAGCAGCTGGAGGGTGGGATGGTAAGAAAACATATAATGCAATTTATCATGATATAAATGAAAATAAAACAAAACAGACTATTGCAATGATGGATACGACAGAAGATAGTGGTGGTTTGATCGGGACTCGAAGATCAGTATTTTTTGATTTTGACCAAACCACCGGTAAAATAACTAATTTACAAGGAAGGTTTTTGGAATACGCGGACACAATACTGGACATAAACGACAGCGATTACAAAGCCGGTCGCACGTATGAGAAGCAATTTAATATAAAAACAGCAAAAGAAAATTTGGTAAAGCAGAACACAACCATGGGAACTGATGCGCCGAAAACAGCGGTAGTTACCGGGTCTAATGCTGCTTGGGGTTTAGAAAATGTAAAATATACATATGTGGCTGGACATTCTCAAATAACAAGCGATACGAATTATAATAATGCTACTAAACAATTAACGGTTCATTTTAAAGGTGGTCAAAACAAAAAAGATTGGATTGGTATATATAATATAAGTGCTACACTAGGCACAAATGGGTCATTGTTATGGAAGTATTTAGATAATACTACGAGTGCCAATAATCTTGTTGAAAATGGAACTTTAACATTTAATATGACTGGTAAACCTTCTGGTTCATATAAGATACACTTTCTACGGAATAATAGTACAACTAATTCACAGGATTATAAGATTTTTATAATTCCTTGAATGTTATCTTAAATTAATATATAAAATCTAATTATATATTAATTTTATTAAAAATATACCTCCAAAAAATACGTAAAAATGTGGAAATATTTAGACATGTTAAATTTTTTATAGTGCGTTAAAATATTTGTATATTTTTTTATATTTTAATATGTTATAATGGAAAAACACAATTACCATAATTTACGTCAACGAGTGGCGAAACTAGAACACGATCTTAAACGAGAACTACAGCAACAAATCGAATCTTTGCAAAACAAAATAGACAACGCAAAAAAAACAAGAAGCACAATTACTGTGAGCCAAACTAGAATCAGTTTGGGCGAAAACAATAAGGGCAATACTTTGTATAAACCAGAAACTGGTGGTAAAAATCTTAGTCATTTAACACCCAATGATTTCTATGAATCAGAACATTTCAACGATGACACAGGGCGTCGAATCGCATATGTACATAATATTAACGGTGCATACACAAGAGAGATATCTTTTCGAATCGACACTACTAGCGCGGGACAAACAGTATATGTAGAAGGATGGGCTGGTGCCAATAAAAAAGAAAGTGTAAATGTTAGTAAAAGAATAGGTACGGAAGAGACAAATCCCCAACTAAAATCAAGGCATAATGCAACTACTGGAATTAATACAGACGGATGGCAATCAATTACTTTAGATAAAGGTATTAATATAATTAGTTGTTTAGGAAGAGACAGAGGCGTATTTGGAACAACCACAATCAATAAATTAAAAGTGAGATTTAACACTTTAAAAAACGATGAATTTAATTCCGGAATTCACGTTTTGCCCGCCTCAATCAAACCACATGTTGAAGTGTTGGATATTACTGGTGATGAAGCAATGAATAATTTGATAGATGTGGTAATTACAGGAAGGCAACGGGCTGCTAGATTACTCCGTCGGTCACATATTATACATTATACATTTACAACTGGTCCAAAAGTGAAAAAAATTGCAATTGAAACAGAGCAAGACCTTAACGAAAGGTCCAGCGATACAATAATGACGTTATATGATAAAGATAATAGAATAAAAAGGGGAAACAACATAAATTTCGTTGCTTACAATGATGATGGTGGTGCCCAGAGTTTTTCACGCATAGAAATAAGTGTAAAGAAAAATACCCAGTATTGGTTGGAGATAAAGGTAAATTGGAACGATATGACGGGAGAAAATCAACATGAAAGATTCAAGATGCGTGCCTGGCAATCTGAAGTAGAAAAAGAACCGGGTGATTATGATTATGATATTGAACCATTGAACTACGGAAAAAAAGTGGCATTTGAAACATTGAAGTTTTTAAATGGACCAGATTCTGGAAACAAAATCCCTAAAACAAATTATACAAACACTCAAGAAATAGTAGACCTCTTTGAAGATTTCACTAGTAATAAGCAGGTTTATGAAAAAGTGCAATCAGAATTAGTGTTATACACGCATTCACAAGCGGATGTAGATGCTGCTACTGCCGCTGCTACTGCTGCCGCTGCTGTTGATAAACAAAATGCTGTTGACGCGGCTAATGCTGCCGCTGCTAATGCTACTGCCGCTGCTACTGCTGCTGCTAATCTGCGATTGCTGACAGACGACAAGACATTTTTGGTGAATAATGGTGAACATTTGAAACATAACAAAACCTACACTATACCTGTCCGTTCCGGAAAACTAATTAAGTTTGTTGGAGGACAACAAGCAGCAGGCAGCTGGGACAACGGAACGCCAAATTTTACTTCGGTTCATCAACAAACACCTAACTTTCCGGGTACAAGCTTCAATTGCGCATTGATGATGATTGAATGGGGCTTGCACCAAGGTATTCTTTTTAATTTTAATCAAACTACTGGTAGAATAACTAATATAAGACCTAGAAGAAACCCAAGCACCGCAATTCAAAACCCAACTGCGGCACAAAAAAAGACAGCGGCAGAACAATTAAAAACGTGGGCGAATAATGATGCTTGGGGTTTACAAAAGCTTTCATATCGCTATGTATAATTATTAAATTAACTCGAATGTTATCTTAAATTAATATATAAAATCTAATTATATATTAATATGACTACAAAACGCAAGAGAAAAATTAAAAATAAAACAAGAAAAATATCCAATAAAATACCCACTATAAACAGCAATTTCGATAGCGGAAGTATCAAAACATTATCCATTAAACATTCAAATACCGGGACTCACTTCCATATTTCTCTCCAAAAAGAAATTATAAGAGAAGGAAATAAATCTCAATATTGGTTTTACTTTAAAGTTTCAAATGTATTAGGAAGGAATTGTTTTTTTTCTTTAAAAACTCATATCGATTGTAATAACGGATTTAAACATTTAGGTATAGCTACTTCTTACGATAACGAAAAATGGTTTCTAACACCATCTAAACAAAAAAATAAACGTAAAACAAAATGTAAAATAGACAAAAAAAAATATACTTATACAAAATCTACTCAAGAAGTAAATTGGAAAATAAAACCTACAAAAAATATTGTTTGGTTCGCATACTATGTTCCATATCCTTTGGAGAGAATTTACAAATTAGGTAATCTAATGAGTAAAAAATCATTCATAAAACAAAAGACTATTGGATATAGTCATGGAAACAGACCTATCAAGATGTTAACAATAGGCAATGGTTGCCGGAATGTTTGGTTAATATGTAGACAGCATCCGGGTGAATCTATCGCCTCATGGATTTTAGAAGGTTTCCTCAAAAGCATTTTCTCTCCACTTTCTAAATTAAAGATCCATATCATCATGACTTTAAATCCTGACGGTATTTTTTTAGGGAACTGGTACGTAAACAAGAATGGAATTAACCTAAATTTAGATTGGAAATCGAAAAAATCAAAAGAAGTAAAATGTTTATCAAAATTATTAGACAAACAATACAATGACCTTATCATTGATATACACGGGGATGAAGAATGCAAACAACATTTTGTTAGTCATTGTCCTACTCGAAATATAGAGTTGTATAAAAGCGTTAACAAATTACTTAATACACACAACGACCATTTTCAAAAAACAGATTATTACAAAAAACTAAACTTTCCTTGTGATGGAAAAACATTAGATTTTCATGAAAACGCATTAACATTAGAAGGTTGTATGAAATTTAAAAGTAAAAATAATACTACTCCTGAAAAAGAAGGATTAAAAGTTGGTGCAACTATTTTAAAACTTCTCAAATCACTCTTTTAAAAATATTTTGGAGAGAATTTGGATACATTTAAATTGAATTCGATAATATATTTATTTATATATAATTATAAAGCAACATGAGTATAAAAAAACCAACATCCGCATATCAATATTACATTAAACAATGGACATTTATGAATGAAGAAGATAAAGCTTGGTATAATGATAAGGCAGAACAGGATAAAAAAAGATATGAAAAAGAAATATTAGAAAAAGAATTAGAAGAAGAAGAAGAAGTAAAAAACAAACAAATATATTTAAGAGCGTATACAGGTGGATATAGTGCCGTAGGATTAGACAATGGGGCAAAATCTTACGAAACAGTTGGACCAGTAGTTAAAATCATTGAATACGGTAAAGAAGAACAAGAAAAATGGGGCGTAAAAGTAAAAGCATTCGTATATAGAGATACAAAATACAATGATTGTAAATTTACTTTACATCATAATCAAAAATATCATATACGCACACAATGGGGTGATTCTAATAAAAAAGGAGATAATGTATATACGCACGGCACAACATATAATTATAGAAAAGACAATCCTTACAACCCTATACGTAAATATCACATATGCGAAACACTACCAAAACACGTAGGGAATACTACAGAACATTACACTTCATTCGATAATACCACATGGACTACACATGATTAATAAATTGAAATTAAAAAATGTATATTTTTTTTAATGTAATAAAATGCCAACAAGATATAATAATAACATAGAAAGAGCGCACGGAACTTTATTAACAAGATGGTGTGATCAAAAATATTATCTCGTACGATTGATATATTATAACGGACATCAAACAAATCCGGAATTTACAGAAGAAGATCGAAAAAAAAAATGCGAAATATTAGAAATACCTAATACGAAAACTTGTTTCATCACAAAAATAAAATGCAAAGGAACAGGGGATCATTTATTTGAAATAAACGGATACGCAAAATATACAGATGGTTTACACGGAACTTATGATGAATGGAATACTATTCCTGTATTAGGTTCAAAAAATAAATCATATAAAACAAAATATGGAATAAACAATAAAAATATTGGTTTTCAAGAATTAACACAACAAGAGTTATCTACGTGTTCAAAAGAACAACAAGACATTTATAATAAATTACAACAATGGAAATTATATGTAAAAAGACGTGGTGCTTCATTATCTTGGAAATTAACAGAAAAAGAAAATATAATTTTTCAAAAAAAAAAAAGACAATATAATGAATTATGGAAAAATATGATAGATGAATTAAACTCAGTATAAAAATTTTATCGAAAAAAATATAAAATAACAGATTATATCAATAAATTTTTTTAATGATATAATATATGTCAGAACAAAACTTACAAATATCAATAATAGAAATAAGAGATTTGTCATCAGTAGTAATAAATATAAATGATGTTTCGTCAGTAATTATAAATATTCAAAACAGAGTAAAAAAATATAATATTAATGACAACATTATATTATCTAAAAATCAATTAACTAAATATAGATTAAATAAACAATTGGATAAATACAAATACATATATGAAAACCCAGATGTATTAAAATGTATATGTTATCTCGTAATGTTTACAATATTTATACTTATATTTATAGCAATTAAAAAAACTTAATTTTCTGAAATTTTATCTAAATGTAAAACTAAACGATATCTTCCAGATGAAATAGAACCTACAGTATAATTATTACTTAATCTAGAACCGCAACTGTCTACAATTTTTTTCTTTAATTCATTATTTTCATTTTGAGTTTCCGATACTGTAATACATCCATCAATTAAACCAAAACTATCAACACACACTATACTTTGTCTTGAACAATTTCTAGCAATAGATTTAACATAATCCATTACCAAACAATCATGAGTTTTACTATAATTATTATAGTTTAAATAAAAAAAAGTAGGATAATTTACTCTAGAGCATATACTCGATAAAGCTGACAAACTACTACCAGAATTTGAATACCAATTAATTTTTTCTCCAGTATAACTATCTTTTAATTCATCTTTTATTTTTTTATTTAATTGAATACTGTGAACTTCTTTAAAATGAGGAGCCATCCTATAAACGCTTTTTGCACCACTTGCATCTGTTTCAACATAAGTTTTATAAACATCGGTAAGTGATGAAGTTAAATTTTTAACTTTACTAAAAAAATTAAAATATAAATCTTGTGATTTATAATATGTATCAGACATTTATATATTTAATATATATTAAATTTCTGTCCGAGGTCTTAAATTATATCCGTGTCTAACACCATTAGGACGAAATGTATATCTTTCTCTAATATTATTAATCGCCATTCTTTCTAAATTATTTGTTCTAGAAGATGTATCCGAAACATAATTATTTATTCTTACTCTTCTGGGCAATTGATTTGGAATACGTATTATACGGTTGGAGTGCATTTGCGTGTTTTCCTCCTCGTTTTCTTCTGTATTTTCTTCTGTATTTTCTTCTGTATTTTCTTGTAAAACACTATTTGATATATCGAATATCAAAGAAAATGGCTGTTCTTTACGACATACTGGGCAATTATAGTTTCCTTCTTTAAACCATTCGTTTATACAAGAATGATGAAAAGAATGAAAACAAACTAAATTTTTTTTATTTTTTTTTATAAACTCTAAACATACAACACATTTGTCCAATTCCTTAACTTTTAGTTTTTTTTTTACTTTCTTATTACCAAAAGATGTAGGTAATCTTAGCTCTTGATTTTTATAATTTACAGTGGCTTCACTTTCATAGTTTTGTACAATATTATTTGTATTATAAAAAGAATGCGAAGGTGAATTTATAGGCGATTCATATGTAGGAATACCTTCTTCGTTTAGATTAGCTCTTCTAGCAAGCCTAGCTTGCGCTATTGCCATCATCTTAATTACTTTTGAACTTTCAAATATAAATTCCCCAAAATCTCCTTTGCACGTTATATCACCCGTAATCATATTATTGTCAAATTTCTTTATCAAAAAATAATAATTACCTGATGGCAAGTAATTACCTTTTTGATCATAAATATGTCTATTAGTGCTTATTGTTGTTTTCACACCAACATTCATTTTAATAACTATCTATTATTTTTTTCTGAAAATAACTCTGACCTATAAAAGATACAAAAGTATTTGTGATGTCTTTTACAAATCGAAAACCAGATTTTTCTAAACAACGTCTTAATACTGCTAAACGTTCATTTACCCAGACATAATTCATCATAATATTTTTAAATTCTGGATGGAAATCAATAAATGAATAATGAACAAAATCCATAATTCTGTTTTGTTTTAACAATTTGGAGGCGGAACTAAACAAATCATTTTTTTTATCAAAAGGTTTATAATAGTTATTTCCCAAATAGTAATACAATATAAAAGGTATGATAAAACATATCCCGTGGTCATCACCACATTGCAAATTAACCCCGTAATATGTATCTAATTCATTTCCTTTATATGAAACGTGTGCATTGATAGTATTGTTTTTATTTATAAATTTTGTAAAAGACCTCATAAGAAGTACATCTACTGGTTCTTTGAATTGTATTTTTTTAACTCTAGTAGATGAAAATCGATGTTCCAAATAATCCGTCGTTTTCATAGATTTACCATGTGAGTTTATATAATTGAATTTGTATTTCCCATTGCCCAACGGAACAAATATGCCACTAACGCCGTGGCAAGAATAATATTCTTCTTCTTCTTGGTCTACACCATAACCATCTAAATTAATAAACATATAAACAATTTTATTTTCACTCATTAAATCATCTATATGTTCTAATAAATTTACTGTATAAATGTCAAAACCATCATATGCTATTTCACATTCTATATTCTCAAACCATTCCAACATTTTTTTTTCATCTGTTAAGAAATACATACATTCTCTAAAATCAATATTTACCGATAAGTATTCCAATTTTGATTGAACCCTTTTGTCGAAACAATTTTTACGAATGAGTTTCATTGTTTTAAAAGCAGGTGTATCGCTATCCATATCGCAAAAACCTAGGTCTTCACTTTTTTTTAATATATAAGATAACTTATTTTTCTTTTTTCTATAGTGTTGTAAAGGAAACATGTTTAATTTTTTATTTAATTTAAACATGTTTTTATTTTTTTAATTCAATTTAATTTACTATGGTGTTGAAAATTATATCGATAGGAAAATCAATCATTTTGTATACAAATTTAAATAAAATATAATAATCTTTTGAATTATAGGTGATTTTAAATATAGTAGATGTCTTTCCTTGTATAACATTATCGATAATATCTACCCAACCATCATTATTTATATATAAATCAACAGGCGTTTTTGTTATACTAATCGTTGATTTTAAATCTAATATTTCGATATTATTATTTTTTACCAAATCCAATAAAATGGAATTTTCTGCAAAAACTAAATAATACAAATCATTTAATATAACATTGATATTTTTTTCATGTATCTCGTCTAATATATTGATTGATGGTAATTCTAATACAAGTTTTGAATCGTTATTTTTTATATTTAAAACAAATTTTTCCCAATTATGATCAGAAGTTTTATAGTCTATTAATTGCCACGATTTTTCTCCTGTTATATTTACAGTTTGTTCTAATTCAAGCTGCATTAAATAAAATTTCCCGTTTATTTTACTTACACCAACACATTGTGGATATAATTCCGCTATTTCTAAACTATAAAATAAATCGTCGAAACCACTTACACTATATAAATCATTTGGTATTATCAACCTTTTATTAAATGTTCCATTAATATATTTCCATTTCTTTGTTAAAACAGTATTAAAATTTGAATCGATAAATGTTGAAATATAATTTATATTTTTTTTTCCAATAATGCTATCATTATAGTTATTTATAGACGAGTTAAAAAATGTATTTGCATATGTTGTGATATTTATATTTTTTTTATTAGATATTCTATATATAGTATTATCGCTTTCCGATATATATTGTATTTGTTCAAATGACAAATATTTTTTATAAAAAATAATTTCACCCAATTCAATATTGCCGTCTTTAAAATTTATTTCTATATCGTCTTCATTTAAATCATTTATTTCTGATACAAATTCAATATATATAAATACCCACTCAGGATTATTATGAATATTTTTATTCGTCGAATTTATAGTAATCGTATCACCATTTTCATCAAAAACTCTGAATTCACTAGGTATTTTTGAATTTTTTAATATTGAAATATTTTTATATGTAAATAATTTAGTTGAATTCCAATTTTTCATCCAAAAAGAAATACTTTTAATGGGTATAGTTAATTTTACATTTTTATTAGGAAATGTAATTATAGAATTACTCAATTTAATTGTATTTTTTGTTTTTCCTTTTATATTTACCGTATTTTTTGTTAATAAACTGTTTTCATAATTTACGTAAGATATAAATTTAAAATATATATCATTTTTTTGTTGTAAATCTACATCTTCATTTACAAAAGTAAACTCATTAAAAGAATTTCTCAACACACCATTTGTTTTTAATTCATTCTGTATATCTTCAAATATATATGATTTATGAATAATAGTATTTGTTAATGGAAAACACTCATAAATCCATTTATTTCCAATGGTTAATAAATCGCCTATAATAAAAGTATCAGTTTCATTACTATTTAATATTTGTGCTTTACCAGTATACTTGTTATTGAGAAGTCTGGTAAACTTCATATTTATATTTTTTTGAAATGTTTTATAACCTCTATATTTACTGATATATCTTACATTATCCACAGTTAAAACAAAAGAATTCATTAATTCGTTTAACTTTATATTTTCACTTAAATACGAATAATGCTTTACATAATTTGCTATGTCTAACCAATCGAAATATACAATATCGTTATCAACTCGCAATACATTAATAATTAATCCTTTTGTATTTTCGTTTTCCCATCTAATTAAACTTCTATTATATGAATAATTTATAATTTTCCTTTTTTCTATGTTTTTTGATAACCAAATTAATTTTGTTGTTTCCTTTAATTTTAATTCATTTAGTTTATCTATTAAATTATTTTTTTCATCGTCAAATTGAATTTTCAAATCCGTAAATGGTTCGTGTTGATTTATTTCATTCAATAATGTGGATAACCCATTAATATCTAATTCATCGTCTGTTTTTACACTTTTGCGCATTTTATTAATATATTCAGTTGTTTTTTGTTTTGTATCTACGTTTATTTTTAACACATCTAATTTTTCTTTAAAGCTTATTAATAAATTATTATAAATAGATGCAGAATCAGCGTGAGGTTTAAAATTAAAAAATGTATTATAATTGGAATTAAAATCATCAAATTCACCATTTAACAATATCTCATTCATATTATCAATATTTTTTTGTGTATTGTTTTTCATTTCTAAATCGTTTAATTTATTTATCAAGATATTTAATCTAAATTTATAATTTAATTTTATATCTTCATTTGGTTTAAATTTCGATATTGATTTTATAAAATCATCAATTTCTGTTTCACTATTACTATTATTTAATAAATAATTTATTTTGTTAATAATATTATTTGTTTCCTGTAAAGAGATTAAATATATTTTTCTATTTTGAAGTATGTTCATTGTATCTTGAATTTCCTCAGTTAATTTATTGTGTTTGAACATTTGAATGTCTAAAATTGAATTTTCGATAGCTGATATTGTAAAATTGTTTATATTTTTTTTAATGTCGTCTATTTTTGTTTTGATTGTATTAAAATTAACTATGTCTGGATCAATTGGGGTATCAAAATTTAAAACAGCCGGATTACTAATAATATTAGAAAGCATTCTAGAGTATATTTTTATTTCATAATTTGTATCCCAATCGAAATTTGTTATGATATATGTATCTGTATTTTTATCCACTATTATATCCTCTATATTTAATATAGATTCTTTACCTATACCTTTCTTTAAAGTTATAAAGTATTCTTTTATATCCCAATTATTATTTTTGTCCCAGTTTAATATAATATTATTATCTTGTACGATATAATTAAAATTATTGATATTTGATATTTCACTTAATAATGAAAATTTTTTCGTTGTTTTAATTTTTTTTTTTTTAGAATAATCACTTTCTATATTATCAACGATAAATTTTACTCGAATTTCATATTCTGTTTCTGGTATTAAATCCACCAAATTAATTGAATTATTGTTTTTTTCAATTATTTTTTCCTTTGTATCTATTCCCCGATAACTAACTTTATACACTATTTTTGGGGGATTTAAATCAGTATAATTAAATATACTACAACGAAAACTTACAGAGTTATGACTCACATTTTCAACGGTTATAACCGGAACTTTTAATATAGTAGAACTACCTATTACTTCTTTACTTCTAGCACTTTCATTATTATAAATATCTACAGATGATACACTATATGAATAATTTATACCATTTTTAATATTCATATCAACATATTTCGGCATAATTGTTTTTGATACAAAAATATTGTTTTTATATATTTTATAAAAACTAAACCTTTCATCCTGTGATTTGTTCCAAGTTAACTCTACATTTTTGTAATAATTTTTAACAAATAGTTCTTTTATTATCGGAGGAGGTAAAAAATCTGTTGGAATAGACGAGACAGTATCTGAAAATTCACTTACATTATTTTTTTTATCTTTAGATTTCAATCGATAAAAATATTTTGTCCCATTTTTCAAATCATAATCATTATATAAAATATTTTTATCAATTAAATCATATTCAACTATTAATGCACATTTCATTGAAAAATTAGCACCTTTCCAACTATTTACATCATCAAAAGGTTCAATTCGTATTTTTTTAATATTTGTTTTTTTATTTTTAAAAAATACACGGAAAAAAGTATTTGACATATTATATTCGTTTTCTACAAATAAAGAATCGTTATCAAACGATTCCCATTCGGCCAAATATGAATTAGTTGTTGTTGTTTTAAATTTAAATTTTCTAGGATAATTTAAATTGTTTATTCCTTGAATAGCAAGACCTACTATTGTTTTATTTCTTTCTGTTTCAGGTATCAGTAATTCTAAATATGGCGATGTATCATTAGACATCCAATAATTAATAGTAGAAGATTTAAAAAAATTTATACGCGGATCATTATAATTAGTATCGTCTGTTATTTTGAATGAAGAAACAATATAATTTTTTAAAGGCAGATTTATTATATAATAATCACTGTAAATTATGTTTACAATTTGATAATCAATATCATTTAAACTTCTATACAAAACATATGAAAAAATATCAAATTCTATAACATTTAATTCAATATTAATAGATAAATAATTATCCCGGTTAACAATATTTTTTATAACTGGTTTTTGTGGAGGATTATCCTGCGGAACGACACTTACTTTTTGATTAGAATTACTTTCTTGATTGGTATCATCAACAGCCTTTATTGAATAAAAATAAGTTGTTCCATTAATTACATTTATATCTGTAAAACAAATATAACCATTCAATAAAGACCAATTATTTTTATTTATATCATATACATGTTGAATATCTTTCGTAGTTCCCTTATATATTTTATATTTTTGAATATCATCATCATCATTTTCTCTCCAAATTAACTTTATAGAATTAAATCCAGGAATTAATCTCATTTCTTTTGGTATATGAGGAACTGCATTTCTTGGAGTTAATTCTAATTCTTCTGAAGTTAAACTTTCATTAAAATCATCATCAACTGCTGTTATTTTATATTTGTATATTTTATCATTGGTTAAATTTTTATCTTGTATTTCGTATACATTATTATATTTTTTTATTTCAGCACTATTATCGTCTAATTTATATAATAAAACAAAATCATTACCGTCTTCACTTCTATAAATATAATAAAATTTAACATCTGATTCATTATTTTTATCCCAATTTAATATCGTTTTTTGATTTTTTTCAATACCTTTAAAATTTAATGGAAATCCCGGTTTACCCGGATCTTTATCAATCGGACTCGATATTATATTTGTAGATTTTTCACTTTCCTGATTATAAATATCTACGGCACTTATACTGTATTTATATTGTGTACCCAATAAAACATTTCTATCAATATATTTAATCTTGTTTATATTATAATTTAAATTATATATTATTGTAAAATGACCACCCGGTTCATTTTCAAAATCTAAAATATATATTCTTACATATTGTCCTTTTATTTTATTAGGGAAAAAATATACCTTTTCTTCTTTTTTTGTTGGTTGTTTTAACGTCAATTCAGTTGTATTTGTATCAATTTCAATCCAATGTTGATTATCCCAATCATTACTATTTTTACTCATTTTTATAGATATTTTTTTGTTATACACTAATTTAGTGATAGGTTTGTATATAAAGCCCATTACATCTTCTATATTTTGTAAATCAAATTGAATCCAATGAACAGAATCATAGGTTATAATTCCTTTTTTTAATGTTTCTGGTTTATTAATATCACCAATCCATCCAGAATCATTTAAATTACCTTTCCAATATTCAGATAATGAACGGTCTAATCCTGTAACACCGCCATTTTTAAAACTACTGTGTAATTGATTATCATAAGCAATGATATTTTTATTGTAGTAATTATCTTGGATTTTATAAATATAATCATAAAAAAACGAATTCTTATATATTTTATATAATTTTAAATCTTTTTCGTTATTTTTTTCAAATATCAATCCTAATGATTTTTTTTTAGGTTCAATGACGATGTTTTTTGGTTTTTTTGGTGGACCAACTACTTCTTCTATTTTACAAGAAACTATTTCGCTTTTTTTACTTTTATTATGACCTTTATCACAAGCAACAACGTAATAATTATAATCATCGCCTAATTCAACATCAAAATCTCTCCATTCGATTACATTTGGACCAACTTTTTGTATTAATTTATCTTGTTTAAATATTTGGTACTCCTTTATATCTGTTTCAGTATTTTTATTCCACGATAAATAAACTTGAGTTTTGGATGGAATACATGATATATTTTGCGGAGTTTGTGGTGGAATATCTATAGGTGTTCCCTTAAAATAATATATATTTGTTATAAATTTTTTATTGTTGATTTCGATAATTTGTATATTATAACTTGTATTGTTAACTAAATCACCTATTGTGTATTGATTATTTCCTATGGTTTTATTTTTTAAAACAAACAATCTTTGTCCTAGTTTTTTATTGATATAAATTTTATATACAACAAAATTGTTATATAAGGTGTCATTCCAGCTTAATGTTAAACTATTCAAAGTGGATTCAGAATTATTAAATTCTATATTTGAAAAATCTTCTTCCAATTGTTTCGTTGGTGTCGTTTTTTTTGTTTCTTCTGGTGATTTATTATATGTATTATCAATTTCAAGGATAGAATAAGTATATTCAACATCATTTTTTAATGAATAATCTACAAAGGTAGTAGTATTTATATTGCTTATATAAATGGGAAAATCCAATTTACTATTTGTTCCAATTATAGTGCCATGATTATCTGAATTTACAAAAGGTGTTCTATTAATTACATATAAACTAAATTTACCTGAAACGCTTTTATCCCAACTTAATGTTGCTTGTTCATTGCCTGCTTGAACATTAAAATTTGTTATTTTGGGAGTGTCGTATGGAGAACCTGATATAATAGTATTATTAATAGATACATTACCTACAAAATCAACAACTTCTATTTTATAACGATATATTTCACCATTTTCCAATCCAGAATCAATATATTCATACTTTTTATTATCGATATAATTTATCACGGAAACAGTAATCCATTCTTCTTTTTCATTTTTTCTCAACAAAATATATTCCTTTACATCATAATAATTACTATTATTAGTCCAATTAATTACAACACTTTTATCAAGTGTAGTTATGTTGATATCTTTCAAAAATAAAGGTGGTGCATTATCTTTTAATATAATTTTTTGTAAAATCTTTGGGCTTTTATTATAATTTAAATCGATAACTTGTATTTCATATGTATATTCTTTATTTAATTTAACATCTTTATCTATAAAGTATATTCTATCGTTTTTTATATATTCTTCCAAATCATCCTCTAAAGAAATGGTTTTAAACATCAAAAAATCTTTATATAGAACATATTCTTTGATATCATCATTTTTTTTTTTATGTCCCATGTCCCTCTTACAATATTATTTTCTTGTTTAACTACAAAATTTGTTGCTATAGTAGGTGGTTGGTTATCTAGGGGAGTAATCGATTTATTTAATTCCATGAATCGAATATTATCGTTTTTATATAAATATACATTTTCAATACTTCTTCTTATATAATAATCAATCGTTTCATCAAAAATAATTGTTGTGTTTAATCTAAGCAGTATTTGATTTTTATAAAAAGAGAGATAAAATATATTTTCTCCATTAAATAATAATTCATTTATATTTTGATTATGTATTTTTGTCGTATAAGTTTCTATCGTTTGAATTATTAATTGTAATTGATTATTTTTATCAACACGAATAAATAAACAAATATTACTATTATTTTTATCGTATTCCAAATCAAAATTATAATTTTTGTTGTTTGTGAATAACAACAAATTTGTATTTGAAGGTATATTGGATTTTTCGAAATTAAACATTATGTTATAATTTACTGGAAATGTTAATTTTTTATTTATATTATATAAATTGGTATCATTTATAATCAATACATTTTTAATGGTATTGAATTCATATTCTAATGTAGTGATATTATTGGTATTTTTACCTATAATTTTAAATTCATAATTTTTCCAATTTTCCAAATTAGAAACAATTATTATAATAAATTCATTTGTTTTATCGATATTTACACTCTTGTTTAAAATTAATTCCCAATCGCTGTCATTTTTGATATAAATATCATAAATGAATGAATTTAATATTGTATTGTTTCTAATATTTAATGTTAATTTTGTATCGTGTTCTTGTATATCTATATTTAAAGTTTTGATAATATCAATTGGTTTAACAAGTGTGATTATTATTTTATTACTTTCTATAAAGGAGTTGTCAGTTTTTTGAATTTTTATTTGAAACGCGTATCTTTTTGAATATATTAATTCATTTAATGCAAAAGTCAAGTGATTTATATCCGTAATTCTTTTTAATAAAGTTTCGTTGTCGTAAATATTATATGAAAAAAAATCATCTATATTTAATTTATTCCAATTAAATGTAATTTGATTATCATTTAAGTTGCTTGTTAACGATATAGTATTTGTTGTTATTTCTCTTTTGTTAATAGGACTATATATTTCATATTCTATGTTTTCATTTTCCTCTATTTCTTCTATTTCTAATAAATCAAAATCAAAACCATCATTTGTTGAGTTTTCTTGAAATAGAGTTGAACTTCTCTCCACTTTTTTTCTTTCAAAAGATATTGGACAAGTTTGTTTTTTATTCTTAAAATTAGAAGGTTTACATTTTATAGAGGTTGTTTTATCTATTAATTTGACTCCCATATAATCTGCACAATCATCATTATTTTTACAATTACCTATTTGTGAATGAATTATTGTATTTTTTTTTAATGCATGTACTCTATTACTACTAGGCACACTAGAATTATTTTGATACAAAGGATTTGAATATTTATAAACTGCTTTACCACATTTAACACCACCATTATTACTAGTATTGAATCCCATTTCGTTGTTATTGATCAAATAATTATTTGTATTTGTTCCTTGGTCGAAAAAATTATAAGCATTTTGTTGATATGTTTTGTTGTTTCTTTCCAAAACTTCTAACATAGTAAATCTAAAGTTGCTATCAGTAATGATACCATCTTTTGAACGTTTCATTTTATTGATTCCAGAGCGACAATCTGATTCACATTTATCTGTATAGTTAAATTGTTTAATAACCTTTGTATTTCCACTTAAACAAGGTTTACAATCAATTGTTTTTCTTGTTCCGGAATAAGGAACTCGAAATCTTCTATTTATATTATTATTTTTTACTGCCTTTTTAAATTCGTTCCTAGGATTTTGATGCTTTGATTTAAATTTATTATTAAAAATATTCATAGTAAAAGACATATATATTATTATTATATTTTTAATAGCAATATATATTTTAATTATTGAGAAAATGACCAATCTCTTTTTTTCCAGTATTTGGATCTACCATATAAACGTCTTAACTTTATAAGATCACTTGAAGCACCACCTGCTCCAGACATTTGGTGCTTATTTTTTAAACCAAATGGGAAGACTTTTCCTAGTCCTTTTCCTAAAAAATCACGACGTTGTGTTCTTTCCATTGCTGTTCTAGGATAAATATTTTCGCGTGTCATGCTAGGGAATAAATCCATTCTTGTCCAATATGCCAAATGACTACCATATTTTTTTTTGATAGGTGTAAGTCTAGCTTCCGCTGCTTTTTCTTTAGCAGTTGCAGTAGCTACATCTGTTTGATTAGCAGCATTATCTACAGCAGCAAGAGCATCATCAGCAGCTTCTTTTGCTTCTGTCGCTGCTGCTACTTCTTGTTCGGCTTTCTCTAAAATTTTACCAAAATTGACAGCACGAGTTTCTTCAACAATATTTTCTCCTCTTAGTTCCAAAGGTTCATTATTATTTTCACTAATTACCAATTCCATTATATACATTACAAACATAATAATTCAACCTCGCAATAAATTTAAAATACTAATTAAACTATTATTTTTATTTATGCTAAATTGTTTATTAGTTAAAATATCTCTTAACATTTTTTTAGCTAAAATAATATTTTTTTCTTTTTCATTTTGTAATAATTCTATTGATATATTTCTTTTTCTTTCATACTTGTTAAAATAACTAGGAGATATTATATCTTGAATTTCTATTTTTGTTGCATTTTTTAAAACGACTGTATTCAAATTTCGATTTGATATAGTAAACATTCTTATATTATATCAAATTATTTTTTTGAGAGACAACAAGTTTTTTGTCTATCAATATGTGTCATAACATTTTGTCTTTTTATATTGTTATCAATTCTCATAAATTGTATTCTTTTTTTCGCTTTTTCTTGAGGACAACATGTTTCTGGATGTGTTTTATTATATATCCATCCTGTAAAACGCGGTTTTCCAGCAAAATAAACACCATTACATGTTTTTCCATCATCGCATTTCTTTTCGCTAACTATGGTGTCATATTTTAAGCGGTCTAACCTAGAACTAGATGATACAGCACCTTGAACTTTAAATTTATCGTTATTGGGTTTCCAAGTAGTTTTATCATTACAATTATCGCTACAATTACCAGTTCCTGATGTCCATTGTGATGTTTTTCCAGCTACTTTATTAAATACAGTTTGTTTTCTTGAATAAGTAATATTTTTTTTGTTTTTCATATAATCTCTATAGCTATATGAGTATGGTGTAAATACTAATGTTCTAGCTGCTTTTATTTCCCTTAGTTTATCGCTTGCATCTAGTTGTGCATTTTCTGCTAATGCAGTTTCCAATTCTGTTTCTAAAGCATTTATTTTAGCTTGAGATTCGCGTGTTTGTTTTTTTGGTTGCATACCTGAACGTATGATGGGTTTACTAGTTCTACCTTTTCTATCGCATATTGTTTTATCGGAACATTTAGAATAATTATCTTTATTGATTTCTAATGTTAGTTTTTGTTTGTTCTTATCACAACATTCTAAAGTTTTTCTATATCCTTTGATAGGATTTCTTTTTTGCCCTAGTAATACCGTTTTTTTATTCCATAAACTATTTTTAAAACCAAATTCATAATATTTTGTAGTTGACATTATTTATATTACAAAAAGAAAAAATAAAATTATAATATAATGAGAAAGACAATAATTTTATTTAGTATATTTTTTTTTGGATTAATAATGTTTAATTTTCAAACCAAAATTGTTGAACCATTATGTAAAATCGATAAAAATAAACCAAATACTCAATGCGAAAAAATAACACTAGAAAAAAACAAAATTAAATCTTCCCAATTAGAAAAAAAAATAGCAACAATATTAAATAAAATAAACAAAACAGAAGATTTTATTAAAAATAATAGTAAGTCTATAGATTCAAACGAATCAAATATAAGAAAAATGCAAGCTGCTGCAACGGGCAAAGCAATAGACAATTCAAAAGCTTGTGCAAAATATCCAGATGCTTGTTAAATTATTATATATATTATTTAATTATATATATAATGACATTTATAATTACAATAACAAATATATTTTTAATTACATTGATATTTTTTCATGTATTTAAAAAATTAAATACAATAACGGAAACTTTAGACAAAGGTGCTAGTTGTCCCAAAAATATGGAAGGTGCAGTATATCAACAAGAAGCTACTTTAGATAAATTTACAAACAAATTAAAAGATATCGATAGTGGAATAATTATTATGAATAATAAATTAAAAGAAAATCAAAAAAAAATCAAAAAAAATCAAATAGAGTTAAAATCTGCTTCAAATATGGTTAAAAATGAAGCAAATGCTAAAATGAAAAAATTAGATTCGATGTAATTTATTCTATTTCAACGTGTAATAAAAACGTTTCACTATCTGTATCACTTTCTTCATCAACATTTGTATATGGAAGTAATAATCTAGAATTACTATTATTTATATCCGTTAAAATAAATTTATGATGTTTTATTATTTTATAAATAAATTGTGGAGAGAAAATATTACACAACATATTAGATAAAACTATTGTTTCAATATCCATAATTAATCCCAAAACACCATTTATCCAAAAAAATAAAAATAAATAAATAACGATAACCATAAATGAAAAAGATGCTTTATTTACATATAAACAAGTCCTTTTTATTTTAAAAACAACTACATATACGTAATATAAAAAATATATGTATACAAACAAATAATTATAAAAATAATAATAATAATTTATTCCCAAAAGTGAATTTTCATCGATTACCGAGATAAAAATATCTTTTGTTTCTTTTGGAAACATATAATGAATTAGATAGTAATTTTTTGTAATTGAATCATATAAAAAACAAACTGTAGAAATAGGTAAAATACAAGTAACTATTCTACAATATAGTTTTAAAATAGTTTCATCTTGAAATAATAATTTATATTTTTCTGGAATATGATAATTTTGAAATACATAAGGTGTTTTACAAGCCATGCACATTTTCCTAGCATCAGGATTAGTTGTTTCATCGAACCAAGTATTAATACAAGTTTTATGAACATATTTACTTGTTCCATCACATTTACAAGGATTTATTAACAAGTCGATATTTGATTCTTCTTCTAAACATATTCTACATATATTAGTTGGGATTATTGTATCTGACATATTATATAATATTATTATATATGTCAGATTTTTTTTCAAAAGTAGCAGGTGGTACAGAGAATTTACAAAAAGATTTTTTAGGAGAAACATATCCTTATCATAAAAATATCAATACACCAGCGTCTATGGGTATGAGCGGTAAGGGAGATATGCCTACTTTAGCAAGAAATGTTGCCGGTATTGTAAATTATACTAAACTTTTAGTAGAAGGAACAGGAAGGGCATCTAAGACAGGTAGACCTTTAGGGAATAAGTTTTTTTTGAAAACAGGCGGTAGTTGTGAACCAAAAGGATATATTAAATCAAATGGAAAAGTTGTAGAAAAAGGCGGTGGTAATTCTACAACACGATATATTTACGTTAACAATCAACCCGATGGTAGTATACCATTTATATCTAGTGGGGCAGGCGCTAATTTTGGAACATTTAGAGGTTTGATTCCCGGAATTATAGGCAATGTTGGACATATCAACCCAGTAGAACTTATGGGTGCATTTGGACAAAAAGGAAGTCCGCCGTGTTATAAAGTTTCTATGCCAACCATTGATGCTAAAAATAGAAGAGGAAGGGATTCGCAATATGTTGCTAAATCGGATCTTGCAAACATGAATGGTTGTAATTTCCCGGGTGGATTTAATCCTATAACCAAAAAAAGAACATCTGGTTGTAGACAGGGATTTGATATTATGCAAAAATATATGGAAAAAGAACAAGATAATTCGAAAACAATACAACCAAAAAAGGACCCCGTTGTTAATATCTACAATACTGGATTTGGTTTATTGTTAATTTATTTATTGTTAAAAATAATGAAAAAAGCTTAACCCCAAAAATTTTGAATATATTTTACTTGTGATACTAAAACGGCAGAGATATACAAGACTGTTCCTAAAATTAAGTGAAATTTCCAATCAGCAGTAATAGTTAATCCTAAATAATCGATTATTTTTTGATGCGGAGAATTTTCTGTGGGTGGAAAAACACCCCAAAAGATAGCGCCAACCATTAAAATAGATGTAATTATGATTCTTAACATATTATATTTAATATGATATGTTAATTTTGTTTATTTAACGTCTACGTCTACGACTTTTTCTGCGGCGTCTACGTGATTTACGTCCACGGCTTCTACTACGACTTCTACGACGGCGTTTGGTGCGTCGGCGTTTGCGACCACCACTGGCACTTTTGCCCCATCCGGTTGAAAGGGCGGAACTGCCTTTCGTCGCTTCGTGTCCCAATTTAATAGCTGCTTTTGCATCATCCATGCCTTTATGTGCAATGGTTTTCTGCTTTGCTGCATTTGTCTTATATCTATCTATAAGACTTGTTGCTTTTCCAACTGGCTTTCCAGTAGCCTGCTTCAACAATTTTTGACCTTCCTTAGCTAGTTTTACATTTTGTTTTGCATCTTCTCTACATTTTTTGACACACTGGTGAAAACTTTGTCCACCATATCTTTTTCTAGTTCTTCTTCTTGCCATTATACATTAATAGGATATTTAAATATCGTATTAATTTAATTAATTACTATTTAGAATCTTACGCGTTTGTGTAATTCTAAAGCAGCTACACCCCCAGCAACTTGTGCTAAAACATATGGAGCCAATTCAGACATTCTCATTCTACCACCAACAGCCATCATTACTGATACAGCTGGGTTGTAGTGTCCACCAGAAATTTTACCTCCTAAAACAATAACAAGCATTAATGCTAAACCAATTGGAATTGGTGATCCTGTTGCCAAAATAACGTAAAGAAACAAGCATGTTCCTAAAAATTCTACTAAATATTTGTTCATTTTATATTATAGATAAAGATAAAATTATGCGCCAAATGTTGACTCACCATTATATGTAATATACAAAAATCCATCATCATCTTTATGTTCATCATATACTTGCGATAATAATGCCGCTGTAGGAACCAAATTGGTATCATTTACAAACAAGAAAATACTTTTTTCAGGAGACAATTTTATTCTTTTTCGTATAACAAACATAAAATTTGCTATTGAAATATCATTGGGACATAAATATTTTTTTCTATCAATATCTGGTATATCATTCCCTACTCTACCTTTTTCACAAATTACGGGTATTTTATCTGGATATTTTTCTATTATTCTTTGTGATTCAGAAAACCTTTTATCAAAACTATTTTTTACCTTAAACCCCGAGTTTTTCGACAATGTATTGTTTACATTTATCTTTACATTATGTATAATACTACTGGAAAGTTGTCTTAAACTTGTGTCCATTATTATATATATAAATAGTATAAATATATTTTTAAATTCATTATTAAATGGATATTCAAGTATTGGAAAAGTATTTAAATGATGAATCAAATAAAACAGAGATTAATCGAGAAATATTTAAACCTACATTAGTAATAATAGCTTTTATATGTATGTATAAAGGGTATTATTTGGCTCTTTGTCTCATTTTTCTTCTTTTTCTTTGGAGTCTTCTGACACGCTTTTTTCGCCACTTCCAACGCATAGTAGCACGTGATTTTTTAAATCGACACGAATGCGACATAAATATATATAAATATTGATAAAATAACTCTAAATTATTTCATGTTTTGTTTTGCCATCACACCAAACCAAATTAATCCAAAAATATACAACATTGAAGTCATATAAATAGGTATAGGTTTTCTATGATTACCTTTTAATTCTAAATAAGTGAAATAACCTAACACCAATATTCTGAAAAAACCATAAGTATACATTTGTAATTTCATCAAATTTTTCGTTGTTTTCGACTTATATCCTTTCCATAATTTTTTAGAGGCATCTTGTTTTAAACTATAGTAAACTAAATAATTGGGTATATTTGACAATTCCGCATAAAAAACAACATATGGCCAATGATATAATGTTTTTGGCAACAACATATAAGAATATACAGCTAAATGGTGATAAATATACATCACCCTCAATAAATCATATTTCCCATCGTTAATTATATAATATAAGTCAAATAAAACATAACCACCAGTATTTGCTCGTATCAGCGAAGAATATGAGTTTGACCACAAATAATTTAAACCCAAGAAAACACTTGAAGAAGCATGAAATAAAGCAGTGCTGTTTAATGCTAATTTTTTTGTTTGTATAGTTTCCATTT
>MDTG01219782.1_pt1 | contig 30486 bp, 22 predicted proteins | sample 811421 | NCBI WGS metagenome assembly MDTG01 (sample SAMN05326645, study PRJNA326480) | marine metagenome | isolation source: seawater | place: Pacific Ocean: South East | collected 2011 | reverse complement strand
TCTGCACAGTGGTGGAGAAGATCTCAAGTTTCCCCATCATGAGAATGAGATCGCGCAGTCCCGTTGTGCCTGTGGAGGAGACTTCGCCCGCAACTGGTTTCATCCTCGGTTCCTGCTGGTGGACGGGGAAAAAATGTCGAAGTCACTTAATAACCTCTACACTTTGGAAGATCTGGCGAAGGACCCGGGAGCGACGCCCATGGAAGTGCGTTACCTTCTAATCAGCGCGCACCATCAGAAGCAGCTCAATTTCACCTTTGACGGCCTGCACGCTGCGCGGGAGGCCCTCTCCAAGCTTGCCCGGGCTGGTGCAGAACTGGCCGAGTCAGCTGGCCGGGAGGGAGAACCACCTCCCGCCTACCGGGAACTTTGTAAGGTGAAGGAGTATGGCGTCTTTGCTCCGTCTCTGGCGGCGCTCAACGACGATCTGAACACCGCGGAGGGGCTAGGTCAGCTGTTCAAGGGGCTCCGGTCCAGCAAGGATGGAGACCCCCTGGGCAACTGGATGGGCTTTCACGCGGTCCTGGCAGCTCTCGGATTGATCTTGCCCGACCTCGCCAAGCCGCAGGCGCCCCCTGAAGTGGTGGATCTTGCAGAGAAGCGCCAGGCAGCCCGGCAGGCAAAAGACTGGAGCGCGGCAGATGCGGCTCGCGACGAGCTCAGGGCTCTGGGCTGGATTGTGAAGGACGGCCAGACAGGATACGAATTGGAACCACATTAGGCGATTCTCATGAACCTTTTCCAACGACCTCGTCGCAACCGCAAATCTCCCGCCATCCGGGCCATGGCACGTGAAACGGTCCTTACCCCTGAAGATCTCGTCTACCCGCTCTTCCTGCACGAGGGTAGTGAGGAGGAGGCGATTACTTCCATGCCGGGCTGTATGCGATGGTCTCTCGATGGTTTGGTCAGGGAAGCGGGAGAAGCACACGCGCTGGGGATCCCGGCCGTGATCCTCTTTCCCGCCATTGCGAACGAACTGAAAAGTCCGAAGGCGGGCGAGTGTGCCAATCCAGAGGGGTTGGTTCCGCGGGCGATCAGGGCCCTCAAGGCAGCTCACCCGTCGCTGGTGGTGATAACGGATGTGGCCCTCGATCCGTACAACTCGGATGGACAGGATGGGCTGGTGCAGCGCAACGAGGTCGGCCTACTGGAAATTCTCAATGATGAGACAGTGGAGGTCCTTTGCCGCCAGGCCCTGTGCCATGCCGAGGCCGGTGCGGACATGGTTGGTCCCAGCGACATGATGGATGGGCGGGTGGCTGCGATCCGGGCTGCCCTCGATGGTGCCTCCCATCAGGATGTCTCTATCCTCAGTTACTCGGTGAAGTATGCTTCGGCTTACTATGGTCCCTTCCGTGGGGCTCTCGACTCCGCCCCCAAGGATGGAGACAAGAAAACCTACCAGATGGACCCGGGAAACCTGCGGGAGGCCGTGCGGGAGCTTCTCTTGGACGAAGAGGAGGGAGCGGACATGGTGATGGTTAAACCGGCTGGCCCTTACCTTGATGTGATTGCCGCCCTGCGGAACGAAACCACCCTGCCGGTAGCGGCCTACCAGGTGAGCGGAGAGTATCTTATGATCAAGTCTGCGGCCGCGGCCGGATGGCTGGAGGAGGAGGCGGTCGTGATGGAGAGTCTGACTGGGATAAAGCGTGCTGGAGCAGATATTATTCTGAGCTACTTTGCCCGGGACGTGGCCCAACGACTGGGTTGACCTGATTAACAGGAAGGAAGCGTGGTCGAGGCAGAGGACGGATAAAGCCGCGGGGAGACACCTGCTGGGAGAGGGAGCAGGGCCAGCAATTATCACCCTGGTCTGTCCCCGGGCTAGATGGTGACAAGACGTAGATGTATCAATCGTCAGGTTACGCCGGCACCGGACGCTTTATCTTATGATTGGTTGGCTCTTCCTCTGATGGGAATAGCTTCCCGTTCACGCTTGAGCCAGCAGGACAGCTGAACGACGTTCTGGTATCCGATTCGCCGCGCGTGCCGGCGACCCAAATACCTGTGTGTAAGCAGTGGTCGACCTCTTTGCGGGAAAAAGTGCCCGGGAGCCAGGCTCGAGCGTTCCATGGTGCTGTCCCGGGAGCCCTCTGGGAACGGCCATTCCAGATTCCGAGGAGGTGGACTTGGTCCGGTCCCCTCCCCCGGGCGCAGCTGGGACTCAATTCCCGAAGGCACTCACCTGGAATATTCGGCTGGCGCCGATGGGCTCAAAATCAAACCAGGCTGCACCTCCGTCTCCCACCGCCGCAAAAACCGGTGAAAGGGTTCCATCCTCAAGAATCTCGTTAAGCTGGTAGACTTCCTGCTGATGGGTATTCCACGCTACGCGGACATGGCTGCGGTTGTTTCCCCTGGGGAAAACCCTCAGCCGAGGGGTGCCCACAATGTGTCCTGAGGAGCCGCTCCCGAATAATTCGAGAAGACGGTATTCCGTAACTCTGGAATTGGAGATTACATCGATCTCAATGAGCCCGCCGCTGCCTCTGACTTCGCTGAGGGAGGCCCAGCTCGTCCCGTCCACGGTCGTCTCCAGCAAGTAATAGAAATCTTCCGCGGAGTTCCACGAAAGGCGGGTGAACTGAGGTCCATGAGGGGAGTCTTCAATCGTGAGAGCCGGAGGGGAAGGGGGATCCTCATCGCGAAGGCCATAGTCGAGGCCCGAATGTGCATTGGTCTCCCAGCGGTAGAGGGGCTGTCCTGTCACGGTTCTGACATTGATAACCCCGACAAGGGAGATGGTCAGCTCACTGTCGGCGGTGGAGTCGTAGTTTCCGGAAAAGATTGATCCCGCATCGCCGACGAGGACGCCCGAGGCGGTGCGGAGCCGGATGTTACCGGGGTCCGGAGTTCCCGCCTGCAGGAGAAAATCGAAGCTTACCTGGCCGAAAGAATCAAGGACCTCACCGTCATAGTTTGTCGCATCGCGGCTCCATTTTTGCCTGGGAGGATCGGGCGCGCTGGGGTCCGGATCAAGATCAAGGCCAGCCGTGTCTATCAGAAGCCTGCTTCGCGTAAGGATTCGATCGGGGGCATTGAAATCATTAGCCCCGGATACATTCCATGCTACCGTTACAATGAGATCTGCCCCTGTTTCCACTCCTTCTGCATTGACCACGAGATTATCTACATATTCTACGAGGGATTGCGCTGCCGAGTTGAACTGATTGAGAGCGCTTGAGGTGGCTGCCGAAGTCCTGTGAGAAATGGTACTCATGGTAGCCTCGATGTTCGCGAGGGCGAAGGCGGCGTTTGCGGGCGGAGGCAACTGGCCGGGATCAGGTGAACGAACTTCCATTTCGAGAAGCTCGTCTGCCAGCACGGTCATCCCGCCCGATAGAAACTGCGCATTGGCTTGAACTTCACCGTTCTCGAGACCGGTGGCGAGGGCAGCCGTGGAATACGCCAGCGCACAGGCAAGGATACGGGGAGGCAGAGTAAGAGAGGGGAGGTAGATCAGGCTCAAAGCGGGAAGGGGCAGGGGACAAGATGGAAGTTTTTGAGCAAGTGTCAAAGGATCAATATCCTGTCCCCGAGGGTAAGAAGCAAGCGAAGATGGGAGCAGCCAGGAGGGCGCGGACCCGGTTTACACGTTCTACGTAATCCCCCTGGTGCGCTTAAAAATGCGAGGCCAAAGCCTGGCGGACATCCTGCTCGAAGCGCTGAATGAAAGAAGTCGTGAAGGAGACGGGGTCAAGCTCGGGATCGTGGACCAGGGGCGAGAGATCCATGGCAAACCAGAGCTGCTCGGCTGCGTCGGCCGAGTGGGAATCGAAGAATGTCGCATTGGCCAGACGTCGCCCCTGCACCGCAAGGTCATAGCGTTTTCCACCCGCAATCTGAGAATCAAAAATTCCTCCGAGAGCTGCGCCGAGGTTTGGGCGCCGGCTCACGTCAAGGATGGTCTTGTCCTCGTCGAGCAGCCAGTCCAGCCCCCGCCACACTTCACAGCCCAGCATTTTAAGGGGCCGATCCTCGGGGGGCAGAGAACGGACAGCCTTCAGGACTGCAGCAGTGACAGCCACGTGAGTGGTATGCTTGTCGGCGAGATTATGGGTATAGATGATTCCGGGCTGGGTCGCTTTCAGAATTACGACCAGGTCCTCCACCAGCGAGGCGTTGGCGGGGCCCTTGATGTCTCTGCTGGAATAATCGAGCTGGATCATGGCAGAGAACTCACCCACCACGGCGGCCTGCTCCTGTTCATGCTGACGGACTTTGCACATTTCATCATCGGAATAGTCCTCGTAGGGACCGGTGCGGGAACTGCCGGACCCATTGGTACAGGTTACCCCGGTGAACCACTGGGTCTCTTGCCGGTAGCAGGCCTCGATTCCATGGAAAGCCATGAATTCGAGATCGTCTTGGTGAGCCCCGATCCCGAGGTGGGTTGTCCTCGGAAGAGCGTTCTTGAGAAGCTGGCCGTCGGGGACGCAGGAGGTGGCACTGGGATTGGTAAGGTTCATGGAGAATCAGGTAGTGCCGGAAGACTTGCCGCCGCCACGGCCTGGCCGTGCCGCTTCATCTGTTCGTCCGGAGTATTCATCTTGATGCGTTCGCATAGTTCCGGGAACTCATCCTCGAGGACTCCGGCAGCTTTTTCGAGGATGACCTCGCCGCCAGCTCCGGAAGTGACCCGCCCGAGGACGAGTAGATTTTCAATGTCATAGAACTCTGCATAGTGAGCAATTGTGTAACCGAAGCATACTCCGATTGTCTCATAAATCTGCCGGGCGCCCTCGTGGCCCTCCGCCATGGCCTTCTGGACTTCAACAAGCTGATCCGGAAAGGGCATGCCGCCAAACGCAAGTCCGGCTGCAGGTGCGAGCCGGGCGACGCCTTGCTGGGAGAAGTATTGCACGCCGCAACCACTATCTCCGGACCATTCGTCAACCGGGCCGTCCTCGCGGTAATCGATTGGAGCAAAGGCCAGTTCATTGATCCACGGGGTGACCTCCCCGGTGGGCGTACAGTATCCCACGGCCAACGAAGTGCCCATCGAAATGCCGAGGACAGAGTGGGCATTCATGCTCATGGATCCGGCGAGGGCGGTAACCTCCCCGTCATTGATAACAACGAAGGGAATCCCTCCCCATTCCTTCTGCAGCCTGCTGAAGATGGGGCGCACCTCGGAGTCGAATACTTCCTTTTCCCTGATCCCGCGGAAGAGAGAAGCTACCCGCACCTCATTATTTATATAGATTCCAGCTGCCGATCCACCAATCGCGTCTACACGCGGCAGGTGCGCCGCGGCGCGCTGGAGGCTATCCCGGATGCCTTCGAGATGGTAGTTGGGGTCCGACTGGAAATAGGGATCCCAGGCGATCTCCTCGGAAAAGACCACCTCGCCATCGACTAGTGCCGCAGCTTTCCGGTCGGAACCTCCGAGATCAAAACCGATCCTGCATCCGTCCAGGTTACGTCCCAGGGTCACATCAGCTTCTGATTGAGGAGGCAGGTTTTCAGGAAGGCAGGGAGTGACATCAATAGGCTGGCCGAAAATTTTTCCGCCGATCAGGTCGCGATCAAACGCACGAATTCCGTCCTTCGAATAGATGGAGGAGAGAAGAGAGGAAATCTCTTCACTGCCGGCTACCTGGACAAGGCTTCCGCCCTTCATCCAGAGGAGGAACTTCAGGGTCCGCTCGACGAAGCGAAGATTAAGCGCAATGTTGGAGGATTCGTGCGGAAGGATGCGCAGTTTGTGGCAGAAGGTTGTTCCGTCCTCGCGGCTGAGAATGAGGTGCAGGTCGTGACTTCCGGATTCACTCTCCACCAGCTTCCGGTAGGCCGCATTCCAGAGGGCAGCAGGCTGGAAGTTATGATCGAGGGGAGGCAGGTGCCGGGGTGTGGGAAGTTGCATTGACTCAGGTAACTGCTGGGTCCCGAAATACGCGGCCGGTCCCTCAGTGGCAAGCCGTGATTGGGCCTGGAGGAGTGGGGTGCTGTTCCAGTCGGGTTTGCCCCTCGGGGCTGGACGCGGGGTCTATGCAGAAGGTCTTTCAGAACGAGCGAGGGTAGTCATGCCTTGGTTGGTGCCCAGGGCCTCCGCCACCGATCCTCACCGGCTTGACGGGCCGCTTCCGGGGCGAGATCAGGAAACTACTTACTCGATATTCTGGACCTGCTCCCGGATCTTTTCGAGATCCGTTTTGGCATGCACGACGGCCTGTGCGAGGACCGCATCATTGGCTTTCGAACCAATCGTATTAAACTCACGGTTGATCTCCTGACAGAGAAAGTCCATGGCTCTTCCCACGACGTCAGCGCTTTCCATGTAGGTATGGAATTTGCGGAAGTGCGATCGCAGGCGGGTAATTTCTTCGGTTATGTCACAGCGGTCGGCAAAAAGGGCGACCTCCTTCAGAAGGCGCTCGTCTCCAGCATCGATCTCGAGATCGGCCTCGCGGAGGCGGCGAAGAAGGCTTTCCCGATGGTTGACAATTACGGAAGGAGCGTGCTCCTCGATTTCACAGGTAAGGGTGTCAAGACGGGCCAGGATCCGTTCGAGCTCAGCCTGGAGATCGGCGCCTTCTTCGGCGCGCATTTGGACCAGCCCGTCGAGGGCCTCATCAAGAGCCGGTTTCATGGCCTCCCAGACCTCCTCGACGCGGTAATCCTCCTCGAAGACGAAGATATCCGGAGCCCTGAGATAGTCGTTGCTTCCAGGCGTGATTTCCTGTCCCAGCTCCCGGGACAAGTCGACGAAGCTGGCCTTGAGTGCGCGAGCCTTGTCAAGATCGAGGCGAACCCCGCTACCCGCTCCCCCGGGATGCTCAAGGGCGACGTTGATATTGACCCGGCCCCGGGTGACGCGGCTGAGGACGTGTTTGCGGAGGCGTGCTTCCAACTCGGCCAGATCACGGGGCATGAAGAACTGAACTTCGCCTTGCTTGCGGTTGACCGAGTAGGCCTCTACCCGGATTACCACGTGGGCGGTAGCGTGAGTGCCACGGCCAAATCCAGTCATGCTGTGCATGGTGAATTCCTATCCCGGTGCCTGAGTAGTGGCGAGAGAGAAACGCCCCCCCGCGGGGCCGAGCGACCTCTGAAGCGAGTGGCCCTGCCCCCCTGGGTGATTCTCCCCCCGGCCCGGACTGGTTGACCAGGGCTCGGTGGATAGCAGGGCTGATACTCCTCTTTGCTAGGGCGTTTCCGCTCTGGCCTCCGGCCCAAGTAGATCAGGTCTGTTCTCCCGGGTACGTTCAAGCGCGCGAGCCTCTTTCCATTTCCTTATCTCCCCATGGTTGCCCGAGAGAAGGACCGGGGGAACTTTAAGGCCCCGGAACTGAACAGGCTTGGTATAGGCTGGAGCCTCAAGAAGATTAGGATTGCAGAACGATTCGTCTGCTGGTGACCGTTCGTCACCAAGCGCGCCTGGCAAAAGGCGCACGACGGCATCGCAGATTACCGCGCTGGCGAGCGCGCCATTGGTCAGCACATAGTCGCCGAGGCTGATTTCCTCGTCCACGAGTTCATCGACTACGCGTTGGTCCACCCCCTCGTAGTGGCCACAAAGAAACAGCAGGTGTGGTTGGGTGGACAGGCAGCGTGCTTGTGCCTGCCGAAAGGGTTTTCCCTGCGGGGTAGCGAGAACGACGTGCGTGTCTTCGCGGCGTAGCTGCTCGACGGCCGCAAACAAGGGTTCGGGCTTGAGGAGCATCCCCTGACCGCCCCCACAGAGGTAGTCGTCGGTCTTACGGTGCTTTCCACGAGCCCATTGGCGGAGATCGTGGGCATGGATTTGCACTATCCCCGCTGCCTGGGCCCGCTTTGGAATACTCTCATTCAGGGGCGCGAGGGCGATTTTGGGAAAGAGAGTGACAATATCGATGCGCATGAATGAGAGGAATGGGTCCTCGGGGGAAAATTTGGGAGTAGAACGCAATTGTCAGCGCACATTTGACGTAGGGGAAGCCTGATTCTATTAGGAATACATGCTTACGAGAGCATTTTCCCTGCAGATTTACCTCCTCCTCGCTTTTTCGCTGACGGCCCGGGCGGATGAACCGGAAGCGAAGGAAAGCCTTCTCCTTTCTTCTACCAGGCAATTGACCTTCGCCGGTAAACGGGCGGGCGAAGGATATTTCAGTTCGGATGGGAGTAAAATGATCTTCCAGAGCGAGCGAGAAGCGGGCAATCCGTTCTTCCAGATCTACCTTCTTGATCTGGAAACCGGGGATACCGAGCAGATCTCTCCCGGACATGGGAAGACAACTTGCGCCTGGATCCATCCTGGTGGCAAGAAGGTCATGTTCGCCTCCACCCACAATGACCCTGATGCCCGTCGAAAGCAGGAAGAGGAGCTGAAGCTCCGGGCAGAAGGACAGGAGAAGCGCTACTCATGGGATTACGATGCCTACTACGACATTTACGAGTATGACCTCGAGACCAAGAAATATCGGAACCTGACCAGGACCCCCGGCTACGATGCGGAGGGCGCCTACTCTCCGGATGGGAAGAAGGTCGTCTTTGGATCAAACCGTCTAGGGTATTCTGCAGCGGACAGCCTCAGCAAGAAGGACCTTGAGTGGTTCAAGCTCAACCCCTCATTCCTGATGGATATTTTCATCATGGATGTGGACGGCTCCAATCCGAAGCAGCTGACTTCCGAGCCGGGCTACGACGGCGGGCCGTTCTTCAATGCGGACGGCTCAAAGATCTGTTGGAGGCGCTTTAATCGGGAGGGAGACCAGGCCGAGATCTTCACTATGAATTCGGACGGGAGCGACCAGCGGCAGCTTACCTCTCTTGGAGCCATGTCGTGGGCACCCTACTTCCACCCCAGCGGAGAATATCTCGTGTTCGCTACCAACCTGAACGGGTTTGCGAACTTTGAACTATACCTGGTTGATGCGGGGGGAAAGAAGCAGCCAGTACGCGTGACCTGGACAGATGGTTTTGACGGATTGCCTGCCTTCTCCCCAGACGGGAAAAGACTTTCCTGGACCAGCAAGCGGTCAGGAGTCGGTGGTTCGCAGATTTTTCTGGCTGACTGGAACCATGACGCCGCCATGGAGCTCGTTGCTGAAGCCCCGGCCCGGGGAGCTGGAACGGCCGAAGAGGAGGACAGCAGAAAAGATCCTCTTTTGTCATCGGAAGCCCTGGCGGGCCTGTCCGCAACCGCTGCCCGGGTGGACGAGGACGACCTGCGTCATCATATCGAGTATCTCGCCGGTCCCGAGCTGGAGGGCCGGATGACCGGAACACCGGGAGAGCAGAAGGCCACCGCTTATGTCGCGAGGGCCTTTGAGCAGTTTGGACTCAAACCATTCCTGTCCCAGAGCTACTTTCATCCCTTTGAATTTACAGCCGGGGTTGACCTGGGGGATAGGAATACCCTCGCCCTGCAGGTCGGGGAGGAGAAGCTGGCGCTCAAGGTCAATGAGGACTGGCGCCCCCTCTCCTTTTCCCAGCTGGGGGAGATCGATGCGGAGGAAATCGTTTTCGCCGGCTACGGAATAGAAATTCCCAAGGGACAGGTTGCCGGCGACGGTTCCAAGACGGAAATGTATTCCAGTTACTATCACCTCGCAGTTAAGGACAAGTGGGTCCTGGTGTTGCGGTTCATGCCCGAGAATGTAACCCCGGAGCGTCGCCGCCAGTTTGCGCGGTATTCAAGCATGCGCTACAAGGCCATGACCGCCCGCCAGAAGGGAGCAAAAGGGGTCATCTTTGTAGCTGGGCCTAACAGCGAAGTCCGGGGTGAGCTGGTGGGGCTGAGTTACGACGCCTCGATGGCAGATTCAGGAATCGCCGCCATCTCGGTGCGCAGAGGGATTGGCGAGAAGCTCGTGGCCACTGCCGGTGAGGACCTCAGGAAGATCCAGACTGTTCTCGACAAGGGCGAAATGATGATGGGATTTAAGATTCCCAAGGCCGCTCTCAGAGCCACCGTCGACATCGTGCAACAAAAACGGACGGGACGAAGCGTGGTAGGCCGCCTCGCCTCGATCGATCCGGGAGCCAAGAAGCGTCCGGCTATCATCCTCGGGGCTCACGTCGATCACCTGGGTGCCCACGGCGGGGGCTCCCGGGCCACGGGAGAGGACGCAAACAAGATTCACTACGGGGCTGACGATAATGCGTCCGGGGTTGCGGCTCTCCTTGAGGTAGCCCAATACCTCTCGGAACAGCAGAAGGATGGCAGATTGAAGCTCAAGCGGGACGTGGTCTTTGCGGCTTGGTCGGGGGAGGAGATCGGACTCATCGGCTCCTCGCGTTTCGTCCAAGAGGTGGCTCTTAAACTCAAGGGTGATGCAGATGCCAAACTTGGGGATGTCTTTGCCGCCAATCTGAACATGGATATGGTCGGCCGCCTCGATCAATCACTCGTCCTGCAGGGCACTGGATCAAGCTCGATCTGGCCGCGGGTAATCGAACAGCGCAATGCTCCGGTAGGCTTGCCCATCAAGACCCAGAGCGATGCCTACCTGCCCACCGACGCCACTTCCTTCTATCTGCGGGAGGTGCCCATCCTCAACGCCTTCACGGGAGCTCACGACGACTACCACACTCCCAGGGACACAGCCGACAAGATCAACTACCCCGGGACGGAGAAGGTTACGCGCTTCATGGCCCTGGTTGCACGGGGCTTGGCCTCGGCCGACGAAGCTCCCGACTACGTTAAGGTGGAGCGGCCCGAGGGGCAGGGGAGGAGAGCCAATCTGAGGGCCTATCTCGGCACTGTGCCTGATTACTCTCAGGGTGACGTCGTGGGCGTAAAGCTGTCGGGTGCAACCAAGGGAGGCCCCGCGGACAAGGCCGGCATCAAGGGTGGTGACGTGGTCATCAACGTTGCCGGAAAGGAGGTTAAGAACATTTACGACTACACCTATGTTCTGGAATCCCTTAAAGTCGGGGAGGGCGTGGAGATTACGGTGCGCCGGAAGGGTAAGGAGGTCACCCTCAACGTGGTTCCCGGGTCGAGGCAGTGATCTTTTATTAAGGTCTCCGAATCTATTTGTACTGATTTGGGTCCAACTTCTCCTTAATTCTGGGAGGGCAGGACTACGTGCAGATATATGTCTTCTGGCCGCGGGGTCGGAAGATTCATCACGCTGATTTTTTGAATCGGAAGATCCGATTCCTCTGGAATTCGTTAGTTTTCAGGGAGCGACCATCCCTGTAAGACTTCACGATATTAGTAAGGAAATATAAACTAACAGGGAGATTAATTAGAAAACAATACAGGATATTTACACAGATAGTCAGGCTTTCTTAATCTAACTTCTAAATATCTTATTGGATGCTCTCAGATAGTCCGGGTATCTGAACGACATTGTGCGAGGCAACACCACGCGCAGTGCTTCACCTCACCCTTGCTTGAACATGACAAATGCGTCCGCTCCCTGGGCCGAAGGTCCGCGTGCCGTCAGATCGTCTCCCGGTTCCTATCGACCTTATGCCTACCAGCTCTCAGCTCTTCTGCGTAACAGGATTTCCGCGAGGCCAGGACCTACCAAGGCTGCGAATTTCCATGTTTCCGGTCGGGATCCGCGCAGCCCTTTTTGGAGTGGTGCAGGGTGTTTCTCGGGTGCAGGCGCAAACACCTAAGCGAGTTCGCCGCCCGCACTCTTCTTCGTTCCGGGCCCCTTCCGGGAAATCCTGTCCTCAGTCTGTTTCCATGCCTGTCCAGCTCCTGTCCCCTCCACACCCCGTCCCCTCTATTCGCTCCTCCGGGACAGGGGCTCGCCCGGTCATCTTCGACTTTGTCGCGCTCTCCGTGCTGCTTTTGATCACGAATTATCTCTTCGCACCGGATGATGTTGGATGGTTTGCCGCAAACCCGACTCCTTTCCTCCTCGTTCCTGCGCTTCTTGGAATCCGCCATGGCTTAAAGGTAGGATTGTTTACCGGCCTTCTCACGGCCCTCTTCCTCCTGGTGGTGCGTAACGTTCTGGGGGACGGCACGAGTTTTCCTGCCCATGGTCACCTCCTTCTGGCCTATCCGCTTTCCGGAGTCTTGATGGGCCTTGGCGCCGGGTGGCTACCTGGCCGCGGGGCAAGTTCGGAACAGACACCGGAGAGCCTTGAGAGCGAAAATGTCCGCTTGCGAGCGGCTCGTGAACTACTCCTGCTCTCCAGCCAGGACCTTAGGCAAAGGCTGGCTTTCTGCGGTGCGGAGGCTACGGCCCTTGATGAGGAATTACAGGACCTGGTAGCAACCTCCCGGCAGTTTACCCCTGAGAACCTTCTTGGTGCCCTCGAAAGAATCACGAGGGTTCGCGGAGCGGCTCTTTATCGGGTGTCCAGTGGCTATTGCTCCCAGCTGAAGCGTGTCGCCCTGCTCGGGAATTCGACGAGGCTTCCCGAGGTAGTCGAGGCTGAGGACCACCCGATCGTGGTGGAGGCCCTCTCACGTAAGAGCTTTCTCATTCAGAAGACCCTCCGGGAGGCGACACCTTCGCGTAGTGCCGGATACCTGGCAGCTTACCCGATCGAAGACGCGGATGGTTCGGGGAGTTGTGTTCTCATCGTCGATGATCTGCCCCTCCAAGAATGCGGACCGAAGACCTTTGATGTGATGAAGTCGATTTGTGACTGGGTGAATTTTACGCTGGAGGCGGTTCCATGTCCGAGGCTTGGCCCCGCGACGCTCAGCCAATTGAGCTTCTTTGCAGCGATCGAAAAAGCAGTCAAAACACACCGGGAGCAGGCCATCCCTTCCATCCTTGTCCGGATTCCTTTTGATTACGGTGAAGAAGCGGGCCTTACCGAGTCGTTGCAGCAGGTGCTCGCGGGACTGCCGAATGAGACAGTTCTGAGCACCGCCTTCGAAGAGGGCCGGAGCTTTCTGCTTTTCCTTCTCCCTCCGGTCCAAGACCCGGTCACACGGGATGAAATCAGGGAAACCATGGACGTCTTTGCAGAAGATCTTGGCCTTGGTCTTGAAAACGCTCCTCACTTCGTGATGACGGCTCCCGGGCTGACGGCCCAGCAGTTGTGGGGGAAGCTAGTTGCGGTAAGCCAGAAAGACGTACCCTCTTCGCCCTCGCAGTAGGGAGAAGGAATTTTTCCCATGCAGCCTTGTGGCAGAACCGCAGCGCTCCCAAGCAGATTCCACTAAACCGAACTTCATTCCGAGATGACAACCCCCCCCTGCCCGAAACCCCATCCACCTTTACGAATTCTCCCTCCCCTCGTTCCCGATTACCGATCTTTGGGTGTTACCCCGCCTCCTGAGAAGGAGGGCCGGGCCAGGAGAGTACTCACGCCCATGCCCGTCAGAAAAAGCGGGGAGTCGTTTGCTCCAGACGGGGAAAAACGGGAGTGAGTTCTCCCCTTTCCATGTGATAGCGCGGAGGCCGCCTGCGCAGCCTTACTGGGCATCAGTAAAGCTACTGGCGTACTCGCGAAGTATATCCGCGCTCGATGCCTCGGTCTTCACGACCTTACCGCCTACCTTGATTCGGGCGATGCATCCAACCAGGCTGTCGCGGCTCCGTTGTGATTTCGTGGCGCGGACCGCACCACCTCCGCGACATCATGTCGAGCCTGCCACGGCTGTAACCGAGCCAGCCTTATAGTAGCTGGTCAGTGGAATCCCACCAATAGAGATACTCTCGTCGTAATTGGGAATAAGGGCGGTGAGATCCTCAGTGCCTCGCTTGGTTGCCAGATTCCCATTCCCTTCGGTCGAGTCCTTGCGATAAATCACAATATAGTCGACCGAAACGTCCTGAATTGGTCGCCGAAGGAAATTACGAATTTCGATCTTGTAGCCTCCATCATAGCTGGCTGTCCGCGTATCGCGGCTCCGCTCGGAGCCAGTCTTTTCCACCCGTTCGTAAAACATCATGCGCAAGCCACCGGCCGCCTCCAGCTCCACTGCACGGTCTTCAACGTATTCACGATGTTCCGAGGACAGAAGTGATACCTTGAAGGTGACCGCGCGAAGCGTGGTTTTCTTCTGCACCGTTACTTTCCTGCTGGTCGGGTTGTAACCTACTAAGCGACCCTGGAAAGACTTGGTCTTGTCCGCATTCTCAAAGCTACGCCACTCCAGTTCTGCACCGGCAGTCACGGCAAATCCAACAAGAAGGGCGAAGATTATCTTCATAAGGAGATGAGAATGGCACATTTCTACCGGAGACTAAACTTCAATTCGCTTTCTGAGCAAAGGCCGGATCGAAGCGGAGCTTTTCCTCGCTGGTGGATGAAGAAGACGGGAATTCGGGTGGCGTGAAGGACTCGGAGAGCATTGGGAACCCCTTACTTTCGCTCGTGCCCCCGCAGCTTGGCTTCGATAAAATCGTCCAGATCTCCGTCCATGACTGCCTGTATGTTGCCGGTTTCGTGTCCAGTGCGTAGATCCTTGACCATCTGATAGGGCTGAAAGACGTAAGAGCGGATCTGGCTCCCAAATCCGATTTCGCCCTTTTCACCGTAGGTCCGGTCGGCCTCGGCTTTTTGCTTATCTTCCTCGATCTGGTAAAGCTTGGCCTTCAGGAGTTCCCAGGCCAGCTCACGATTGCGGAGCTGCGAGCGTTCCTGGGTGCAACGGATAATGATCCCGGTGGGCTTGTGCTTCAGAATGACGGCAGTCTCGACCTTGTTGACGTTTTGTCCGCCCTTTCCACCCGAGCGGGTGGTCTGCAGTTCCACGTCCCCCTCCGGTATCTCGATCTTGATGTCGTTGGAAATCTCGGGAGTGCAGTCAATGGCCACAAAGGACGTGTGCCGCTTGCCGGCCGCGTCGAAGGGTGAGATCCGGACTAGACGGTGTACGCCGCGCTCGTTCTTCAGGTATCCGTAGGCGTAGTCACCCTCGATCTTCAGAGAAGCTCTTGAGATTCCGGCCCCTTCGCCTTCCTGTTCGTCGGTAATAGTCACCTTGAATCCCCGCCCTTCAGCCCAGCGTGTGTACATTCGCATAAGCATCTGGGCCCAGTCGAACGCTTCGGTTCCGCCGGCCCCGGCCTGGATGGAGAGATAGGCATTGCTGGCGTCGGTGGGTTTGTCGAGGAGGATGACCAGCTCGAAAGAATCGATGTCACGGGTGAGCAGCTTGAATTCGCTGATTGCCTCCTGGGCCGAGTCGGAGTCGTTGAACTCGCGGGCAAGTTCGATTCCAGCTTCCACGTTCTCAAGGCGCTCCTCCAGCCTCAGGAAAGGATTAAGCTTCCTCTTCAGGAGGTTTGCATCCCTGAGAGTCTGCTGGGCAGCATTCTGGTCGTTCCAGAAATCGGCTGCCTCCATCTTTTTCTCGATGGTGGCAATTTGGTCCCCCAATCCGGGAACGTCAAAGATACCTCCGGAGTTCCGACAGGCGACCCCGGAGGGTCGCAGTGTCGAGCGCCTGGAGGTCTTCGCTGAATGAAGGTTCGCCCATGAAGGCCGGGAGGTAGTCCAGCCAGCCCCTCGAGTCAAGACGCTCTTGGGCGATGACCCTGGTTTAGAGGCCTCGCTGCAGGGATCGTGATGCAGACGCTTGGGCTGCTGGTGCCCCCCGGATCAGGATGCTTGATCAGGGCCTGAGCCGGGGCACACTGGGGCGCCATGCTTTTAGTTCCGCGTCTCCGGCACGTGTTCCTCCCGTCAGCCCTTGCCGGAGTGGCTCTTCTTCCAGGTTGTGCTTCTCGTGAACCTGGGAGTGGAGAGCAGGTCCTCTTTTCGAAGAAGATCGAGTTTATCCCCCGTTACAATATCGAGCAGGCAGTCGTGACCGTGTTCCAGATGGATGGTTTCCAATTGATGCAGGGAAGAAGAGCAGGCGAGCCATTTCAGTTCCTGAGGGAGGGGGATCTGGTTTCCCAGCAGCGTTTTGGTGACTGGTTCGGCGTAGGGGTCCACGTCCGGGCCGTCGTAACTGTGGCCGAGGTGGAGTTTGGAACCCATCAGGTTTCCTGCGTTCTCCTTTCGTTGGAGGGTGAAAAATTCGTCCCAACCGGGCAGGGAGACGGGCGGGTGAAAGCGCTGCTCAAACGAGTGAAAAAGCTTTCTGATGTCCTTTGATGATGCCGGAAACCAGTTACGCACACTCCAGAGGGATCAGCAGAGGGACTCCAGGGTAATCTGGATCATGTCATTGAAGCTGGTCTGACGCTCCTCTGAAGTGGTGGCTTCGCCGCTGCGGATATGATCGGATACCGTGCAGATCGCGAGGGCCTGCTTACCACACTCGGCCGCGCATCCATAGAGGCCGGCGGCCTCCATTTCGATGCCAAGCACTCCCATTTGTTCGATAACGTCGAACATGCCGGGATCAGGATTATAGAAAAGGTCGGCTGAGAAGAGATTGCCGGTGCGCACCGGGATGTTGAGCTGCTGAGCGGCGTTCACGGCACGCCGTGTTAGTTCGAAGTCCGCGATAGCGGCGAAATCGTGACCGTTGAAACGGCTTCGGTTGACCCTGGAGTCCGTACAAGCGCCTGTTCCAATGATAACATCACGAATTTGAACATCATGGTGGCAGGTGCCACAGCTTCCCACCCGGATGACATTCTCCACTTCATAAACGGTCCACAGTTCCCGGGCGTAGATGGAGATGGAGGGAATACCCATTCCGCTGCCCATCACCGAGACGGGTATCCCCCGGTAGCTGCCGGTAAACCCGAGCATGTTCCGTACCCCGTTAATCTGTCGGACGTTCTCCAGGAACGTTTCGGCAATATGCTTGGCCCGGAGTGGATCGCCGGGCATGAGAACGGTTGAGGCAAAATCCCCGGGGGCAGCTTCAATGTGTGGAGTGGAAGTGGGCATGATCAGGAGGATGGAGGTCGGGAAAGAAGAGAGGTGCCGGTCTCAAGAGCGGGCAACGCGAAGAAGTCTGCGATGGTCTGGCCGATGTCTGCAAAGGTTTCCCTGGGCCCCAGGTTGGTTCCCGGGGTCACCGCGGATCCGCGAAGGAGAATGGGCACTTCTTCCCGGGTGTGGTCCGTCCCGGGCCAGGTGGGGTCGTTCCCATGATCGGCCGTTATAATGAGGAGATCTCGGGGACCGAGTGCGGAGAAAAGCCCGGGCAGCTGGTTATCGAACTCCTGCAGGGCCCGGCCATATCCCAGCGCGTCCCGCCGATGTCCGTAAAGTGCATCAAAGTCTACGAAGTTGGTCATGACCAGCGAGTGGTCTTCCGTGCGTCCGAGAGCTGCAAGGGTTTCCTTCCAGAGGTTCGGATGGCCGCTGGTTCTAACTTCCTCGCTCAACCCGGTGTGGGCGTAGATGTCGCCAATCTTTCCTATCCCGGTGACCGTTCCACCCGCTTCACAGAGGCGCTGCAGGACGGTTGGGTCCGGAGGGGCGATGGCGAAATCGTGCCGATTTCCAGTGCGCCTGAAGTCTGCCCTGCTGGAACCGGTGAAGGGACGTGCGATCACTCGTCCAACCACCAGTTCGCTCTCATCGAGAAGATTACGGGTGACCCGGCAGAGGTCCAGGAGGCGAGCCAGTCCAAACTGATCTTCGTGAGCCGCGATCTGGAACACGCTGTCGGCTGAGGTGTAGCAGATGGGATAGCCAGTGGACAGGTGTTGCTCACCGAGCCGGCTGATGATCTCTGTTCCAGAGGCGTGGCAGTTGCCGAGGAATCCTTCTACGCCGGAGCGTTCTGAGATCTTCGCAAGAAGCTCGGGAGGAAAGCACTTTTCTTTTCTCGGGAAGTAGGACCAGTCGAACAGGACCGGCACACCTGCTATCTCCCAGTGTCCACTGGGAGTATCCTTCCCCGAGGATATTTCGCGTGCGCGTGCGTAGGCGCCAAGCAGGGATCCCGGAAGGCAGGTGCCGGCCGGGGGAGAGCCCGATTTGTCCTGGTAGGCATGCAGCAATCCCAGCCGGGCGAGGTTGGGCAGGCAAAGGGGTGCGCCTGCGAGGGCAAGGGCTTCCGCGATATGGCCAAGTGTATCGGCGCCCTTGTCGGTGAACCCGTTGCCGCCGAACCGAGCGGCATCGGGAGCGCTGCCGATCCCGAGGGAATCCATGATGAGCAGGACGACCCGTTTCATGACACTATCGGGTGGTGACGCGTTCGTGAATGACCGGACTTGGTGCGGGCGGATGTTCGCTGATGGTGAATGCGGCCTGCAGCTCGTCAGCGGCCCGGGAAGCCTCTCCTTCTGAGGCACCGTAGACGACCGCAAGCGGACTACCGGTTTCCACGGTCGTTCCAAGCGCGACGATTTCTCCCAGGCCCACCCGATGGTCGATATCCTGCGCGGGGTTGCTGCGACCTCCACCGAGTCGGACAATGCTCATGCCGAGTTCGCGGGTATCGATTGCAGATACGATCCCGGTCCGATCCGAGAGCACTGGTCTGGTCACGGGCGCCAGCGGAAGGAGTTTGTCGGCGTTTTCCAGCAGATCGGGGGCCCCCCCAAGAGCCTCCACCATTCGGATAAAGTGTTCGGCAGCGCGCCCGGAACCAAGGGCCGAGCGAAGTGCACTGTCTGCCTCAGCAGGGGTAGAAGCCAAACCGCTGGATTGAAGGAGTTCTCCTCCGAGGGCCAAAATTACAGTCTCCAGACGGCGGTTGCGTAGGCCGCCGGTCAGGAAGTGGACGGCCTCCCGCACTTCGATGGCATTGCCGGCGCTGGAGGCGAGGCACTGGTTCATGTCGGTCAGAAGAGCGGTGGTAGGCATGCCTGCTCCGCTGGCGACCTCGACAATATTCTCAGCCAGTTTGCGCGAGGACTGATAGCTGGGCATGAAGGCTCCGTTGCCCACCTTGACATCCATAACGAGGGCGTGGAGGCCGGCCGCCAGCTTCTTGGAGAGAATGGAAGCGGTGATCAGTTCGATGGATTCAACCGTGGCGGTAACGTCCCGGACGGCATAGAGCCGGGCATCGGCCGGAGCGAGCTGAGCGGTCTGGCCGATGATGGCCACCCCGGCGTCACGAACGGTCTGGCGGAATTTTTTGCTGGACGGTGTGGCGTTGTATCCGGGAATGGATTCCAGCTTGTCGAGCGTCCCGCCAGTGTGGCCGAGGCCGCGTCCGGAAACCATGGGGACGTAGCCGCCGCAGGCGGCCACCAGCGGTCCCAGGACGAGAGAGACGAGATCGCCTACACCTCCAGTCGAGTGCTTGTCGATGACAGGCCCGTCGAGGTGTTCGTCCTGCCATTCCATCACCTCCCCCGAGTCCCTCATTGCGAGGGTGAGGGCTACGCATTCGTCACGACTGGCGCCCTGAAAGAAGATCGCCATGGCGAGGGCGGCGCTCTGTCCCTCGGTAACTGTTTCATGGGTCAGCCCCTCCACGAAGAAACGGATTTCGTCTTCCTGCAGTGGGTGGCCGTCCCGCTTGCGACGAATGATTTCCTGGGGCAGGTGAGTCATGCTTTTGATCTGGTAGGTCCGCCTGCGTGCAGCAGTTGAGCCTGGCGCCGGGGCCCCTCAAAACTATGAAAAGAACCTCGCAAGATGAGGCCAGAGCTGTCCTCCGAAGTAGATCCCCACGATACCGGCCACCCCGGCCAAGACAGGGGGGGCTGGAAGAGGTAGCTTGGAGGCGCTGAAAATGAGGCCGATGGCGATACCAACGGCGAGGGCGAGTAAAATCTCGAGCATGCGGTTCTTGGGAGTCGGGGAGGGCTGCTTTTCCGGCATGTGCACGGTATTTGCTGCTGGTTCAGAGGGAAAGGGCAAGGAAGAGCCCGGCGATGGCGGCACTCATGAAGTTGGCGAGCGAGGCGGCAAAGACCGCCCGCAGGCCGAGGCGGGCAATGTCCTTGCGGCGGTTTGGGGCGATTCCCCCGAGCCCGCCGAGGAGAATGGCTATGGAAGAAAGATTTGCAAAGCCGCAGAGGGCGAAGGTGACAATGCCCTCGGAGAGTTCCGAGAGTGAACCGTCTCCGAGGAGGGCCTTGTATGCCACGAATTCGTTCAGGATGATTTTTTGCCCGATGAAGCTTCCCGCCCGGCTGGCTTCTTCCCACGGAACCCCAAGGATCCAGGCGAGTGGGGCGAAGATCCATCCAAGGACCTGCTGGAGGGTCAGGTCGGGCTGCCCGAACCAGCCGGCTACGGTTCCAAGGCCAAGGTTGGCAAGAGCAATGAGGGCGACAAAGGCGAGGAGCATGGCGCCTACGTTGAGAGCCAGCTTGAGTCCGGACGAAGCACCCTGGGCTGCTGCATCGAAAACGTTGACAGGTTTGTCTTCCTCCGGGTCAAGGGGCAGGTGCTCCTCCGGAGTATCACTTTCAGGAAGGAGGATCTTGGCGAAAAGAAGGCCACCGGGAGCGGCCATGAAGGAAGCGGCGAGAAGATATTTCAGCTCCACGCCCATCCCGGCGTACGCGGCAAGGACCGAGCCTGCGATGGAGGACAATCCTCCTACCATGATGGCAAAGAGTTCAGACTCAGTCATACGTGGAATGTAGGGTCGAACGACGAGAGGAGCCTCGGTTTGACCAACGAAGATATTAGCGGTGGCGGAGAGGGATTCCGCGCGACTGGTCCCGAGGACTTTGCGGAGGGCTCCTCCAAGGCTGCGGATGACCAAAGGCATGACCCTCAGGTAGTAGAGGACGGCGATGAGCGAGGAGAAGAAGATGATGATGGGGAGGACGCGCACCAGAAAGATGAAGCCGAAGGTTTCCTGTTCGGCGAGGGGCCCGAAGACGAAAGCGATTCCCTTGTCGCCGCTTGCAATGATGGCTTTGACGAAATCAGAGAGGACCTCGAGGACGGAAGCCCCCCAGCTAGTGCCGAGGACGAAGGCTCCGAGGGTGATCTGGACCAGCAAAGCACCAAGGACAGTGCGAAATCGAATCGCCTGCCGATTCGAGGAGGCGATCATTGCGATGCCCACCAGAATGACCATGCCGAGGAGGGAGACTAGGGCAGACATGAGTGTCGTCGCCCCTGCGTAGCAAAGATGCTGCGTCCCGGCTACCGAAAGTGAACTCTAATCTGGGAACCCAGCGTGGCCTTGACACCGCCACCGGAGCCCGGATGGTTGAGCAATGAAGCTGGCAGGAGGTATGAGCCGGATAGGGAAGCGCCCTGCGGGGAGCAGTGTGGTTGCTGCGGATGGATCCGGGGCCTCCAGCCGGGGGACCCAGCCGGCCTGTCTTCGGGTGGACTTGCCTTAGGAACTCCATGGACAAGGCGACGGGAATTGTCCTCAGGCTCACCAAGTTGAGTGATACCAGTTTGATTGTACACTGGTGTACTGAAGAAGCGGGTCTCCTCAAGACGGTCGCCAAGGGCGCACGAAGACCCAGGAGTCCCTTTGCCGGCAAGCTTGATCTTTTCCTGGAAGCTGAATTGGTTTGGGTTCCGAGCCGGAGGAGTGAATTACACACCCTCAAGGAGGTGGAGGTGATTGACTTCCGGGCGGATTTACGGCGCAGCTATGCCTGCACCACGCTGGCGGCCTATTTTGGACAATTGCTGGAACAGGTGGTCGAGCGGGAACACCCCGTGCCGGAGCTCTTTGATCTGCTCCGGCGTGCCCTTTCGTATCTTGTCAGACGAGAGGCCGATCGCCGGGCGCTTCTGCACTACGAGCGTCAGTTGGCGGAGCTCATGGGTGTAGGACACGAGGGACTTAATTCGGGTGCGGCGCTGGAGCGGGCGTTTGGCGGGCTGCCCAAGGCGCGGGCGGACTGTCTGGCCCTGTTGACGGACAATTCCTGAGAAGGTCGCCACCACCCCGGCTATCCGAGCCCCGGGTCTCCGAGTGGGAGCGTTCGACTCGGTCGATTACGCAGGGCTTTCAGAACTATCCGGGGCGCCTCGAGGGATCACAAGGTCTGCGTCTTGAAGTCCGTTCCAAGGAGCCAGCTGCGGACGACTTCGCCACTGGCGGTGAGATTTCCTGTGACGCGGTAATTTGAGTGGCGGAGAACATGTGCGTCATCCCGGGATTCGTCGACAACGCAGTAAGGACTTGCTCCCGAGGAGTGGATAAAGCGGATTTCACCCTCTTCCGGGACGACCAGGAAGGCTACGTGGCTGTCGAGACCCACGATATAGATGCCACGCCCAGAAGACCCAACCGCGTCAAGGAATTCCTGGTATGGCACTCCAACCAGGAAGTTCATTTCTGCGCGGGGAACGAAAGTACCAAGGATATTCTGCGAGGCCTGCTGGGCTAGGCGGGCCCACTCGACCCGGAAACCAGCGTCCTGGAGAACGGAAGAAACGAAGTATCCGCAGGCCACTTCCCCCCGCCCCGGCTCGTGAGCAGTTCCATTGAAGTCCCACGGCGTGCCGAGCCAGCAGCGCATGAGAGCCGGTAGGTTGTCCTCCAGGAGTTCGCGGGCCTCGCCGAGGATCTTGGCGCGTTCTGAGTTATTGCCAGCCTGCCGGTAGCGCTGGCCCAGGCGCTGACGATTTTTTTCCAGGTCGTCGGAGAGGGCAGTATAGGTCTCCGGGTCCGGTGCGGCGGCGGGTTCGGAATCGGACCCGGGAGGGCTTTCGAAGAAGGCGCTGATCTGTTCGCGGTAGAGCCAGCCCGCCGCCCCCGCACTAGCGAGCAGGAGGAGCACCGTGAACCTGAACAAAATCTTCCGCACCTGGCCAGTCTGCCCGGGAAAGGGGCTGAAATCCAGTAGTGATAGTGACAGGAGAAGCCCGTGGAAAGTGACCCCCTCAGGCCTCCCGGGGCTGCTTCTTACTCTGGTCCCGCCTGGGTCCCAGCTCTCCTCAGCGCTTCTTCACGAGGGTATAGTAGACCTTGTCCCCAAGCAGCGGGCTCCCCTTCCTCGACACGACGCCCGGAAGATCAAGGGTGTAAAGATATCCCTCCTTCAGCTCAGCGACTCCAAGGGTGCAACGCAGCCCGTCCGCAGAGACCTTGACCTCAAATTCTTCCTCCTTCTTGTCGATCTTGGGGGATCCGTAGCCAGCGTGGTATTTGTAGGTGTGCCGGGTGAGCTTGAGACCATTCAAACTTTCCTTACCTACGGGTTCGGTAAAGGCCAGGGAAAATCCATCTGCAAGGAGCTTCACCTCCTCGATCGCGAGAAAAGTTGCGGCTTTGTCTTTCAGGCGCACACGCAGCAGACCCTCGCCACCGGCCCAGGAAAGGTGAGTCTTTGCTACCCAGAGCGAACCGTCTTCGGTGAAGGTAAGACGATGGTTTCCAACACCGAGGGCCCTCGTCTGGAGAAACGGAATGGCGGCACCCTGCGAGACTCCACCCACGGACTCAGGAAGAAACCGGATCAGGGTCGGATTGTTCATCTCACCGATCAGCATCTGCTCTTCAAGCGGGCCAAAGATTCCCTTGGGAATCATCCGTGGCTCGGTCGGTGAGTTCGACAACTCCCCCTGTGGAACCAGGCCCATCGCCGGAGTTCTCATCTCTTCCAGCTCGGAGACCGGAATCTTGAGGGGTTCCCGGGTCCAGCCTTTCTTCCAGACCAGAGATGCAGGGTGACCATGGAAATGGCCTTTCTGCGCGTGATGGATCTTGCTGGTACCCAGCCAGTCTCCTTGGTTGTCGGTGATGTAAAGTCTGCCGTCTCGGTCAAATCCCAGACCTTCCGGCGATCGAAAACCGCTTGCGAAGGGCTCCCATGAACTACCGTCTGGAGCAACCTTGAGAACCCATCCTCGATAGGGGACCCTGGAATACATTCGGCCAGCCCGGCCCTTGTTTTTGCCCCATCCGGGGCCGTTGAGCATATTCTTCCGTTCCAGCCCCAGGTCACTCCATGTCCCACGGATTTCTTCACGAATGCCCGCTCCGTTTGAAGCTGTGCCGAGGGCGAGGTAGATGAACCCTTCCTTGTCCTTGGCGAGCCCGAAGGCAAATTCGTGATAATTCCCGGTCATTCCAAAGTCATCAAAGACGGTCTCGTAAACATCCGCCAAGCCGTCGCCGTCTGTGTCCTTGACCCTCGTAAGCTCGGGACGCTGCATGACGAGGAAGCTCGATGCACTTTCTGCCAGGATCCCGAGAGGTTCGTGGAGGCCGTCGGCGAACGGGGCCCATGAGCCATCTGCCGGGCTATAGATCAGGAGCTCTCCGCGGTGGAAACACACGGCAAGCTTGCCTTCAGGGGTGGTATCGATCCCCCCGATCTGGGGATCCACTCCGGGAGGCACCGGAATCTTGTCGATTGTGAAGGCGTCAGTCCATACGTCCGCATGGGCGAGACACGACACGAAGGCTAGGATGGAGAACGTTCTAATCATGGCTGTGGGGTCATTGTGATGCTGATCCGGGAACCTTTTTCATTCCCAGGGAGAATAGTTGACTGGGAAATAATAAGATCCAGCTGCTTTGATGATTTCGGTTTCGCGGTTGCCTTCGTGGTTCCCTTGATTACGAAGATCCTCTCGAGGGACTTTCCGCTCTTGGACGGCTGAATGCGCTCTTCCACCTGAATTCCTCCCTGGTCCCATCGGAACGTCGGGAGCCCTTCCTGCAGCGAATACCCGCGGAAGCGGCGCGAGCCCACTTCTGTCCCGAGGTCCAGCGGGCTCGCTTCTTCGCGGTGGAGAACTTCGCCTTCGATTGAGGCTAGGCCGTTACCGTTTCCCTTCCACACGTCCCAAGCGTCGACAAAATCCCCTTTCCAGACATACCTGAGGCGGCACTGGCCCGCATCCCAGCAAAAGTGCAGCTCATCATTCACTGCCACGGCAATGGCAGCCGGACCTGCTTCCGGCATGAAAACTCTTCGGACCTGTGGTCTCCGGCGCATGTTGGGCGAGGTGTAGAAGGGGTCCTTTCTTGCCTTCCCTCGAACTACGCCCGGGGAAGATTTGCGGGATACGGTCATCATCCCGTTCATGAGCGTGAAGTGACCGGGATAGGTGCAGACGTAGGGGTAGTTGCCCTCTTCCTTCGGGGCCTCAAACCACATGATGGTTTCCTTGCCGGGCTGGATCATTCCGGAGCTCTGGAGTATCCGGGGATGGCCCTTGGGCTCCCAGCCCAGCTCCTGTCCCTGCGCCCCCAGCTCGAGCACAGCCTTGATGAGCTCTTCGCCCTTGTCCTTTCCCCCGGTCGGTCCAGGGGTACAGATGATGATATTGTGGGGGAGTTCATCCGGATTTCTGAAGGTTAGCTTGACCTTTGCACCTGGCTTTACGGTGAAGGACTGAACGTCATACTTCATCTGGGTCCGGATCGTCGAGATGACGATATTCTGATCGATCTCCTTGAAACCCTTCGGGGCTTCCCGGGCGGCGCTTGGGACGGCTGGAGCTACTGCGATCGCAGATAGAAGGAAAATCCCCTGTCTGATGGTTCGGTGCATGCAGAGAAACAAGAGAGATTCCAGCTGGAAGCAAGCGGAATTCTGGCAGATGGCCAGTCTCCTGCGTCGACCTTACAGGGTGGCCGGAGTGCTTAGCTCACCCCCAGAATGATCAGTGAGCGGTCGGTCAGCAGGTCGCCGCGGTAGGATCCGAGGAGGTTCTGGTAGAGGGGTGATTCCGGCGTCAGCACGGTGCATTCAAATCCTTCACATTCAATGGTTAAACCACCTCCGGCAGGGGCCAGCAGGAAGTAGGTCAGTTCGCCATTATAGTCCGCCTCCACCAACGCTCCCGGGGCGATTGCTTCCTGCCCTTCGAATGCTCGAGGCACGAACCGGGAGAGGACATCGATCGATTGTGAAAGGCTTGCTACCTGTTCCGCCTGGGCGCTGGCGAGATAGGAGGCCTCGATGGCCCGGGTGTCGTATTTTCCCTCGGATCTTGTCTCATCGCCGGTGGCATTTTCCTTTGCCTCGGCGGTGGCAGCCTGCATGAGCGAGAATTGAGACCTCAGCTCGAGGCGGATCTGATCGACAAGGGTGGCCTTGGACATGGTGGCTCGGTCCGGAAAGGAGGGTTCGCTGCCCCGGGTGGATGGAAGGGACACCAGCACGGATTATCGTGTGATTCTGGCGCCTCGCAATGCCCGGGATCGGTAATTTCATCTGCGCTAGTGAGTGAGCGCCTCGGGGAACAGCGGACCGCAATCCCCGTTCATGGCTGCTCGAACCGGACGCGAAGATAACCTTCGGGAATTTCCGGAAGGGGAAAGGGAGAACGATAGACCGAAGTGGCCGAGCCGTCCTTGTGAAAGCTGCGGGCATGGAGCACCGCTCCGAGCGCAGAGTGCCAGTCGAGGAGATTACGGGAGTATTCGGGGACGATCGAGATTTCAGCGTTAGTAACGAGGTGTCTAACGGTGAGGGTGAGGTAGTCTCTGGGGCCCGCCCCCAAGTCTAGAGGGCGTATCTTGACCCGGACGGCTTCCTCTGTGTTTTGTGATTTGAAAGGACTGCCGCGAAGATTGAACTCGAGGAAGTTGCTGAGACCGTCCCGATCCGGGTCTCCCCCCGGGTCAGAGATTCCGAGTTGTGCAGCCCACGCCCGGTAGGAGCGGACCTGGTTATTCGGGAGGCCGGGAGTGCCGCCCTCGGCTCCGGCCTGCCAATTGGCGCCACGATTGTGGTCGGGTAGAGAAATCGGGTCGATCAGCGCGAGGGCAGAGCCCCGGCCGGCGGCCCCTGCTGGCCAGGGGGGCCTGTTGTCATAGGTAAATACAAGCAGGGGAACATCCAGAGGGTCAACGAGCTCGATGGTCTCGCCTTCATCCCGCAGTCGTCCGGAAAACTGCCCGGTGACCGGGCGTCCTTTCCCGTAGCGGAACTCGAAGGCGGCCTGGTCTCTCACCACCAGCAGGCGTTGGCCCGCGGCCAGGCTGGTTATTTCTCCGGTGTGGAAATCAAACTCGATGCCTTCCCTGAAACGGAGTCCAGAAAGATTAATCGAGGCGGCACCGGCATTGAGCAGTTCGAGGTATTCGAAATCTTCACTGTCATCGTATCCCACTGCTATTTCAGCGGCGGAGGGAGATCCGGGATTGTACATTAACTCGGAAACCACCAGGTCCCTGAAGTTCTGCTCCGGAACGAAGAGTGCTTCGTTGAGGGCGGACCAGGTGCTGTTTTCGAGGACCCGGGCCCGTACCTTTCCGATCTCGGTGAGAACGACTGGGTTCTGGTATAAGAGGGCGGTCGCGGACAGTGAGCCTCCTGCTTCGCGCGGATCGCTTCCGTCAGTGGTATAGTAGATTTCTCCCTCGGGGGCGGAGATATCGAGTTCGAAGCCAGCCGGAACTTCCCCCCCGTGTATTGAAAAGGAGGGGGCCGCAAGGTTCGGATACATACCCTCGGCCTGGTACTTGGCCAGCATGTTGCGGGAGAGTCGGCGCAGGGTGCTGCGCATGGCGTTGGTCTGATAGCTCTTCCAGGCGGCCGGGGATTGCATGTTCCAACGGGCGGATTCCGCAAGGAAGCTGACCTCGATTTCCTCAACCCGGGCTTGCAGCCGGTTGAGACAGGCCGCCGGGGTGAGGGCTCCATCGTTGAACAGGTGCTTGTGGATTCGGTCGGCGAGCAGCATTTCGTAATCCGGATCGCCCTCGGAGCGGAGCCGGTCCATGATGTTTATCGGCCCCGGGTGAATGACCGGGTTGTTTGATCCGCGAAGCCACCCATCTGCATCTTTCAGGAAGAACTTAAAAGGAATTCGCTGGGGCACGGAGCCGGCACTGCGGAACTCAGATTCGCTCTGTCCGCTGGACCAGAGGATCATGAAGTCAATCACGTTGGGAATGTCTATATGTCGGCGGATGGCCTCGTACGGGTTCGGCCGGCCGATGAGGGCCTGGGCCTGGCTCCAGTAGCGACCACTCCCATCATAGGGAATTCCCGGAAGGAAATTATTTCCGGTATTGTTGGCGTTGATTGCCTCGTAGTCCTGTTCCTGGCCCCCTAAGTATTCAGCTAGCATGGCTCCGTTCCAACGTTCACGCATGTGATACTGGCCCCAGTACTGGCCGTTGAGATACATGTGCACAAAGCGCCCGTGGGGGTTGACGTTGCCCATGTCGAGCATGGTGTCGTCGGTGAAGCGGTTGGACATGTATGCGCCGCGGGCCTGCATGTCATGATTACCGGAGCGAAAGTCGATACTGTCGAACTGTTCGGCCGGGGGGATCTTGGAATACTCGTGTCCGTCAAAGACCGGGAAACGCAGCTTGGCGGGGCCGTAGCGGGAGCGGAAATTCAGGCGAATGCCCCTCTTGCTGAAATTGGTCACGTAGTTTCCGAAGCGCTCCATGCCCACCTCCATCTGGCTGCTGCCGAACTCGAAGTTGATAAATTCAACGGAGGCCTTTTTTTCGCTGCGTTCCACGTCGCCCGGGAAGACGAGCGAAATGGAGGGCACCGCCTGCAGAGCATCGTGCATTCTTGGCCCGTAGAGAGGACTTTGAGTTATACTGCGGTTCATGGTGGGCAGGGCAACCACATCCGCAGGAAAGATATAGGTCTGGGTGTCCACATTGGTGGGCACAAGGCCATCCTTGAAGGCTGCCGCCCTCACGACGGTGGTCTTGGAGATGGGAAGGGGTTGACTGTAGACCAGGCCGGTGCGGATGGTGGGCACAGATCCGTCAACAGTGTAGCGGATGACGGCGTCAGGAGTCTTGCTGCTAATTTCTACCTCGATGGGATCTTCAAAGAAGCCCCGGTCCACGGAAAAGGCGGTATCGGCAACGAAGCCGGTGAAGCCCTCGGCGTTGTTCGCCCCCGGGGTCGCTTCGGTGAAATATCCCTCCCGCAGGGACCTCGTATCGAAGCCGTAGGAGATGTCTCTCCGTTGCGGCGGAAACGCTGCGAATTCATTCAGGACGGTCTGTCCGTCCGGTTTCACCAGCGCGAGGTACTCGCCTTCCCGATCGAGGCTGAAGTTGGTGTGTAGTTCTCTTCCCGGGATCCTTCGGTCAAGACCAGAGGCAAAAACAACAAGGTATTCCCCGGGGGCCAGGGTAACATTGGGAAAGCGCCACTTTGTAAGATCTTCCATGTCGTCCGTAAGGTAATACCCCCGGAGAGGAGCCGGCTCTGCGGTGGGGTTGCATATCTCGATCCAGTCCGGGTAGTTGGAATCCTCGTCTATCCTCGTGCCTTCGTTGACAGCCATGAACTCGGTGATGAGCGGTTCCCCGGGTGAGACCACCGCGATTCGAATGTTACGGGACTCGCTCCCCTTGCCATTACTCGCTGTGAGAGTGTAAGTTGCGGTCCTGGTGGGTATGAATTCGATCCCGTCGCTGCCGGTCACATCGTCACCGTCGAGGGTTAGGGTCGTGGCATTCAGGACTTCCCAGGAAAGGGAAACCGGGTTGCCGGGGGGGAGCAGGCCCTGATTGGCATCGAAGCGGTAGATGAGCGGAAGTTCGGAAACCTCAACGGCGAGGCTGGCCTCGCTCCGACCACCGGGCCAATCCGCTGTAAGGGTGTATATCGTGGTGGTAGCGGGTCCGGGATTGATGGTGATGCTCCCCTCGCCATCGATTGTCCGGGCCTGCACCTCCCCAATTCCCTGGTCAATCGATACTCCGGTAGTATCTGCCTTAACGTCCCACCTGAGCGTGACCGGTGTGTTCGGGGCAATGGAACCGTTGTCGACCGAGAAACCCCTTATGCCAGGATCCGGCAGGGAGAGATCCAGCTCCACGGATCCGGCTCCGCCGGCGGGCGCGGTTCCGGGAAAGGTGGCGGAGTTCACGAGATTACCCGGGCGGCCTCCATCATCAGTGTAGATGTTGACGGTGATATCCTCGAGGCGCTCAAGGCAGCAGGTGTCCTCACGTCCGAAGAGGCGAACAAAGCCAATCGGTTCGCTCGAGCCCAGATCCAGCATGAAGCGGGAAGGCGTCCCCGTGTTGTTGCGGGTTGACCAGACCCGGTTACCAGCTTCCAGGTCTCCATCCAGGACACCAGCAGGATCGCCATGATCGAGCAGGACGGTGGTGGGCGGGCTTACCACGGTCGCAGCAAGGACCTGGACGAGGTCGTTACTGCTTGTGCCGTCCTGGTTCGCCTCATCAGGAGCAACCCCGATACGAAACACCTCGATTTCTGAAAGGTGGAGGCGGGTGTTTTCCAGATCATTCTTGATCACCTCTACGAACCGGCCTTCGGCCCCGATAACGCGAGGAGCATTCAGAACGATCACCTCAACCTCCGCGTTGGAGGTTCCCTCATCATTCGCAGCGGTCAGGGAATAGGTGGTGGTCAGGAGGGGGCTGACTGCGAGGGAACGAGTATCACTGATCTCAAGGCCGTTGAGACAGAGGGAGTCGGCATCGTTCACGAGCCAGTCGAGGGTCACACTTGTGCCCGGGAGGACAAAGCTTTCGCTGGCAGTAAAGAGCTCGATGCGGGGAGACCCGGCTGCCAGAGAAACTGAGGACAGAAGCAGCAACAGAATGCTGCAGCAGGAGATTCCAGGCCGAGGTCGGAAGACAGGACGCGGGCAGCACATCAGATTGACAGGGGGTTCAAGGAGTGTGACGGGATCGTCCGCCTCGAGGCAAGTCTCCATCCTGCATGACTTGGAATGAAGGCGTCCGTCTTCCGGGAGCGGGTGCCTCGGAAGAGATCCCGGTAGCAGCAGAGTGAGCCCCGCATCAAGACGGACAAAGGGCCCACGGTTTCCCGTGAGCCCTTTGATTCGTGGAGCGGGTGAACGGATTCGAACCGTCGACATTCACCTTGGCAAGGTGACGCT
>MDTG01009104.1_pt1 | contig 30494 bp, 24 predicted proteins | sample 811421 | NCBI WGS metagenome assembly MDTG01 (sample SAMN05326645, study PRJNA326480) | marine metagenome | isolation source: seawater | place: Pacific Ocean: South East | collected 2011 | reverse complement strand
TTTGTAATTCCTACAACATTCAAGAACATTTGAAAACCCAACCAAATTTGTTTCTATATATTCAGAAGGATTTTCAATCGAATATCTCACCCCGGCTTGAGCTGCTAAATTTACCACGACATCAGGCGTAGATTCCTGAAAAATTTTTTTTAAAGCATCTGAGTTTTTTATATCATTTCTAAATATTTTAAAGTTCTTTTTATTAGAAATTTCATTTAATTTTCTTAAACGTGCCTCTTTCAGATTAGGGTCATAATAGGAATTAAAGTTATCTATGCCAATAACTTCAACATCTTTACTAAGAAGTTTTTTACATAAATGGAATCCGATAAAACCACTTGCACCAGTTACAAATACTTTCATTTATTGAAACCTATACGCCCATAATTATCATCAAATCTCTCTATATCATCTTCTCCTAAGTATGTACCAGTTTGTATTTCGATAATTTTCAAGATTTCTTCTCCCGGATTATATAATCGGTGCTTAGATCCACGAGGGATATAAGAACTTTCATTTTCATTTAAAATAAATTTCTCCCCATCAATCTCAACTTTAGCTACTCCATTAACAACAACCCAATGTTCAGATCTGAATTGATGTTTTTGTAGAGAAAGTTTTTCTCCTGGTTTAACTTCAATCAGTTTAACTTGCCATTTATTATCTTTTATTAATGATTCATAAGTGCCCCAAGGCCTATAACATTTTTGGTGTTCAACACTTTGAGAAATATTCTTTTCTTTCATGATTTTTACAATATTTTTAACTTCTTGCGATTGCTCTTTATTAGATATCAAAATAGCATCTCTTGTCTCAATAACTACTATATTAGTAAGTCCAATAGCTGCAATTAACCTATTATTACTACTTATATAGGAATTTTTATTATTTTTCTCAATTACATTACCTTGAATGACATTACCAGCAGAATCTTTTTTTGATATTTTCCAAACGTAATCCCAGCTTCCAACGTCACTCCAACCAGCATTTAGCGGTAATACATAAGCATTCTTTGTTTTCTCCATTACTGCAATATCTATAGAAACATTTGGACAATCACTGAAAGAATCTCTGTCCAGTCTCTGAAAATCTAAATCAAACAACTTCTTTTCTAGAGATGCATAGCAATTTTTTACTAAATCTTTTGAATACTTATTTAACTCATCAAGAATCAAACTTGCTTTAAACATAAATATTCCACTATTCCAAGTAAATCTATTGTCTTTGATAAAAGACTCAGCTTTACTTTTGTTTGGCTTTTCAATAAAAGAATCTATTTTTGAACCTTTGATTTGCTTTTCATCAAGCATATCTTTTGATTTGATATAACCATATCCTACTTCTGGGGAAGTGGGCACTATTCCGAAAGTAACCAAGCTATTGTTTTCTGAATATTCAAGAGCTTTTTCAATCACAATAGAAAATTCTTCCTCATTATCTATTTGATGATCAGATGACAATATTAACAAATTAGGATCTTCATGAATTTCTAATGCTTTTATAGCTGCAATTGCTATTGCTGGTGCCGTATTTCTACCGAAAGGTTCAAGAATTATTGAGCTTGGCTTAACTTGCAATCTTCTCATCTGTTCAGCAACTATAAATCTATGCTCTTCGTTACAAATTAAAATAGGGTCCTGAATATTTTCAATTTTTCTTATCCTCTGATGAGTTCTTTGAAGAAGAGAGTAATCATTGGTAAAGTTTAAAGTAAGAAATTGCTTAGGAAAACTTCTTCTAGATAACGGCCAAAGTCTAGTTCCCGAGCCACCACATAAAATAACGGGAATTATTTTCTTGGATTTCATAAAACTATATAATTACAGATCTATTTTCTGAATTTTATAAAAATAATTCTCAACTTTAAAGTGATATATTTCAAAACTACATAAATTATCAAATTTGAAAGAATGCTTAAAAATTTTTATTTATTAAAGCTAATTTAGGTAAATATCTATAGAAATAAGAAAATAAGATAATTTACCATCAAGTAATACGTTTTTAAAATTAATTAGAAGAAATTAAAAACGGAATCGATTTAAAAAAATCCTTACCACTTTTCTTTATCTAGAATTTATATTGATTCTACATACTCATATTTTTCTGAAATAATGGATACCTCGTTTTTAGTTTTATTTACTTCTGTTTGAATATAATCAAACCAAATGCATTTAATATTTCCTGACAATCCATATCTATCTGGATGAAAAATTTATGAATTTTCAGGGTCATAATTCAATAACAAAATAAGTTTCAAGATTCTTATATTTCATTAAAAAATTATATTGAAACCTTCTTAATTTAAATAAAAATATTACATAGAAAACTTACTCAAATTTTTACTGAGAAACTATATTTAATTTTTTTTATTTTGACCTCTTTCTTAAAAGTCTAAAATTATTTCTTTGTTAAATTTATTTAATATATAAAATCTTTTTTACTTGAAAATTTTTAAAGCCTAAGCTGAATCTTGTAAAAGTTTTTTATTAGAGGATAAAAAAATATTATATTGTATATTGATTATTTTTTCCAAAAATTTTTTCACTTATTTTAATCAAATCTAGCCTAATAAATTCATAAATATATATAAGCAAAGATGAATGTTTATCAAGTAAGGAATTTATCCTATTTTTTTAAACGTTTTCTAATTTTGAAATTTTTTATTTTAACTTAAACTAATATCTAGCCAATTTATAAACTATCCAATTTATTTCATTTCAGAAAATCTAGGTTGAAGGGGCGAAATGATTAAAATCCTCTCTAAAGAGAATAACAAATAATTTAATTTTGATCGAAAAAATTGATGATTTAATGGAGCTATATATCAAGACATTCCACAATTAATATATGTTCAAATAGTACTTTTTGATATATTGCCGTATTATTATCCCCAGAAATTATTGATCAAAATCTTGATTTACTATTCTATAGTGCATTAATGAAAATAATACTGCTTTTCAAAAAGAATTGTTAACTCAAAAAGGTTTTATTGCTATTAAATTTTAAAAAGTATCAAAAGAATTTACTCTAATAATCTATTTTTAAAATCATTAATCTTTACAGTTTGATCGATTTGTTTTCTTAAATCGGAATTTAATCCAATACAATCTTTCCTTGATATTTGAAGAAGTCCCTCTTTTTCTTTTATAAGATAACTACAAGATTCAGAAGCTTTTAAAAAGGGGTAATCTGATCTTTGATGTGCTCCTCTACTCTCCTTTCTTTCTATAGCGGATAATAATGTTGCTTTTGCAGTTTTTATTGATGAATTAAGATCAAATAATTTTATGAGATCTTGAAAATTATTATCACTTATTCTTATATCTACGCAATATGCTCTTTTTTCAATTTCATCAATCTTTTCAAGAGCAAGTTTAAGTTTTTCTTCATTTTTTATTACACCACATTTTTCCCACATAACTTTACTTAATTCATTTTGAAGGGCAATAACTAATTCTTCTCCATTTTTTATAAATTTATTTATATTTTCATGTATTTTTTTTATTGCCATTTGAGACCTTATTTGAGCCTTCAATTTTATGGAATAACTAGATGCAGCAATTCCAGATAATTTTCCAAAAACTAGAATTTCTGCCAAAGAATTACCTCCAAGTCTATTTGCACCATGAAGACCACCTGCCACCTCTCCAGCAGCAAATAAACCTTTTACCGAAGTACTGTGATTATAGGAATCAACTAAAATACCTCCCATTGAATAATGTGCTGTAGGGGCAACTTCCATTGGTTTTTGCGATATGTCAAGCATTTGGGATTCTATAAATTGTCGATATATTTTTGGTATTTTATTTAAAATAAAATCCTTAGGCTTATGACTAATATCTAAAAAAACTCCCCCATTTGGTGATGACCTTCCTTCTATTATTTCCGTATAATTTGCTATTGCAACCTTATCTCTTGTAGATAGCTCCATTCTTTTTTTATCATAATTTTGCATAAACCTTTCCCCATTAACATTAAATAATTTGCCCCCTTCCCCTCTTACTGCTTCAGTAACCAAGGTCCCTGCAAAATCATCAGGCTTGATCATCCCAGTAGGATGAAATTGAACCATTTCCATATCAATTAAATCGCATCCAGCCTTCAGAGCTAGATCATATCCATCTCCATAATTTTCTAATTTCCTTGATGAGCTTTGAAACCATATTTTAGTATGTCCGCCTGTGCAAAGAATGACTGAATCTGCCAAGTGAACAGTTCTTTCTCCATTCTTAGTGTTTATAGACATTGCGCCAAAGCAAGTATTATCGTTAATTAGTAAATCAGTAACATACTGAGAATCATAAATTGGAATATTCAATAATTTAATTCTTTTAAGAAGTGCTTGAATAATAGATTGCCCAGTAAAGTCTCCTGAGTAACAGGTTCTTCTATAAGTATGCGCCCCGAAAAACCTTTGATCTAATTTTCCATTTTTTAATTTTTCTAGATTTGCTCCCCAACTATCAATTTCTTTTACTAATTTTGGAGATTCTTTGGCCATTATCTCGATTATTTCAGGATTCCCTAATCCATAACCTTCAAGATATGTGTCTGCAAAATGTTGTAACCAATTATCATCTTTATCTATATTTCCAAATGCTGCATTTATTCCTCCTGCTGCGAGAACGGTATGAGCATCATTCTTTCTTCTCTTTCCAATAATTTTTACATTTAAATCATTTTTTTTAACTTCAATAGCTGCTCTTAAACCTGCGCCCCCACAACCTATAACTAAAACGTTTGAAATGTCAGTTAGATGATTTTTCATATGCTTATAAAAATCATAATTTAAGAAAGAATTTTATTTTTTTATATTACTAGTATTTATTATTTCTAGTTTCTTTTTGTCCATTCCTCAGTTATGTTATTATCTCTATATGAATTTTCAAAATAGATTTTATGTAAATAACCTAGATGATTCAAGGTCGATTTTTGAGAAGTATGGTTTTGTTATATATAAGAATCTTTTGAAAAAAAAATTCTTAAAGCATAAAAAAGAAAATATTGTTGAACATTTAAAAAAATTTGGTAATCGCCAAGGTACTGCTTTGACACAACCTAATGCAGCTGTATTAATGCCTTGTTTAAAAGATGTTTTCTCTCATAAGGGAATAATTGAGAAATTAAAAGATCTTACTGCATATGAAATAGTCTTTACTTGTCATGCAGATGCACATATGGGTATCCTAAATAGTTGGCATAAAGATGATGGAACACAAGGCGGTAAATCAAAAGGATATTTTGGTGAATGGACCTACGGAAATTCAGATTGTAATATATACAGAGTTGCAATATACTTTCAGGATCATTCAAAGGACTCAGCAGGTTTTTCGGTTATTCCGGGTTCTCACAAAAAAAGCCCTAAGGAATATCAGGGAGATCCCGTCACATTAAATACTAATGTTGGAGATGTAATTATTTTCGATCCAAGATTAACTCATTCTGGTCAAAAAGATGTAATCCCTCTTAATTGGAATAAAAAAAATTATTGGATTAAGAATTTATTAGATTTATTAAGAAAAATACCTCTTTTAGGAAAAGTAATATATTCCTTTATAAAGATAATTTACAATAAAATATATGGAACAAAAACAGCTGTCTTTTTCTCATATGGTGTAAAAAACGAATGGACTTCAAAATTTTCAATTGCAAATATGAAAAGACAAATAGCACTTACAAATATTAAAAAAACAGAGCTTCCTAAAGAAACATATAATCAAATAGAAAATAATGGGATAGGAGTTTTTGAAGATTTTAGAGATATTTCATCCCAATCTTAAAAGACGTATAATTTTTTAAAATTTTGGAAATGATAAAGGTACATTAAGATGAAAGTATTAGGAGTTATAGTCGCCCGTGGGGGATCAAAAGGTGTACCTGGGAAAAACCTTAAAAAAATAAATGGAAAGCCTTTGATACAGTACTCAATTGAGGCAGCTCAAAATTCAAAAAAATTAACTGATTTCATTGTTTCCACTGATGGAGCAGATATTTCTAAATTTGCTATATCTATTGGAGCCAATGCTCCTTTTTTGAGACCAAAAGAATTGGCTGATGATGTAATAAGCCCCATGTATGCTGTCTTACATGCTAAAAAATTTATGGAAAGCACAGATAAAGAATACGATGCAATCATGATGCTTCAACCAACAGCTCCTTTTAGAACATCTGAAGATATAGATGGAGCAATTTCACTATTAGAATCTTCTAATTCAGATAGTGTGATTTCAGTTGAGGATGTAGGATCTTATCATCCAGCTCGTATGAAATTTTTAGAGGGGGATCGTTTAGTTGACCCTCCATTTTGTGAAGCTTATGAAAACCAAAGAAGACAAGAATTAACTCCAATGTATATCAGAAATGGAGCTATTTATCTTACAAGAAGTAATATTTTAGAGAGTGAATCATTTAAAGGTAGAGATTGTAGAGCTTGGGTTATGCCTTGGAATAGATCGGTGAATTTAGATACAATTGAAGATATCCTATATGCAGAATTTTTAATTGAAAAAGGTTTAATTAAATGAAAAAAATTGCTCTTATTCTTGGTGCTAGTGAAGGTTTAGGTTATGCCTGTGCAGAAGAGCTCATAAAAAATAATGTTTTTGTTTGCTTAGTTTCACGTAGTCAAGAAAAATTAGACACTGCTGTTGAGAAATTAAATAAAATTTGTGAGGATCATGCGATTAGTTTTAAGGGTGATTTGTCAGACTCAGATTTAATTTATAATGCTATTAATATGGTGTCATCAAAGTGGGGATCAGTAAATATTCTTATTAATAGTAATGGTGGACCAAAGGCAGGTAAAGTATCAAATCTATCAGATCAAGATTGGATGGATTCTTTGAAGTGCTTTGCTCTTCCAGTTTTTAGAGCCATAAGAGAAGTTCTTCCTATGATGAAAGAACAAAAATGGGGAAGAATTATTACTATTGGTTCAATAGCGGCGTTTGAGCCTATTGAGAATTTAGATATTTCAAATTTTATTCGAAGTGGATTTTTAGGTCTTCATAAAAGTCTTTCAAGAGAAGTTGCTCCTGACAATATCAATGTTCACGTTGTCCTCCCTGGAGCAATCTATACGAATCGAACAAAGGGAAGGATCGAGCAAAGAGCAAAAAATTTAAATATTTCAAAAGAAGAATCGATGTCTATGAGTATTGCAAAAATACCAAAAAATAAAATAGGTGATCCTGCAGACGTTGGAAATCTTGTAGCTTTCTTATGTTCTGAAAAAGCTACTTATCTCACTGGCAGCTTTCACAATGTTGATGGTGGAATGAGCGTTTCAATATAAATGAATCTGTTAAAATTAAAAACTGTTTTAGCTAAGGAATTTCCTGATCTAGGAAATTTTATAGATATAAATCCTATGCGTTTTGATTTTAATGTGAATAACTCTCTCTATCTTTATAAAACGGATTTAGGTAAATATATAGTTAAAGAAATGTACCTTGCTCGTGACTTTTATGGAATACCAAACCCTAAAGATAGACTTGAGCTAATTTCTAAAGTTAGTAGTCACTTAAAAAATTCTGGTATTAATTTAGAATCTATAAAGTCTTCAGCAAGCGGGAAGTTCTTAGTAACTTTTGAAAACAATTTTTTAAGAGTTTTTGATTTTTTTGAAAGTGAAGGGTTAAATCCAGCAGAGCCTGAACAATTTCGACAAATGATTCTACTATCAAAGAAACTACATGAATTGCCACTAGAAGAATTTATATCATATTTCCCAAACTTAATTTCGCTTCTAGTTGCTCCTTATGGATTAGATAAAACATTGGAGCAGTTCGATTGTCTTAAGGAGAATCTGCTAAAAGAAACCGATAGTTTTTCATTAATAAAATCAAATCTTAGTTTAGTTTTTGAAAAGGGATTATCTTTGTCTCAATGGAATTTGAATGTTCAACCAGTTCTTACTCATATGGATTTTCATCCTCGCAATGTACTTTGGGGTAAAGATAATTCTGCTTTAATGATTGATATGGATTACTTAAGAGTCGGTAACCCTTTTGTTTGTCTTGGTCTGACACTTACCAGAACTCTTTTATATTTGAAAAAAGAAATTTCAACTCAAAATATTCATGAAACAATAACTGAAATGTATGAGACTTATTGTCCTCGAATAGATATAAGAGAATTTAATACAAATTTAATTAAAGGTTCGATCTTTTGTGAAGTTGAAAAAATTCTTAGAAATTTATACAGATACTATAAAACGGGAGAATATAGAAAGTTTGCTGATGATGTAGCCACTCTTCACTTACCCTTATTTTTAGAGTTGTTAAAAATTGAAAGTGAATTCTTAAAGGTAAATTAGATGATCAACTTAGTTGGGCGAGTAAAAGTTAATGGCTCTATAAAATTTGTAACTCCTTCTCAGGATAATAAAGATGAATTATTAGAAGTAATTGGAGATTTTGATAGTGGTTTTAAAGAGACAAAAACTACTTTTAACTGTAATGAAGTTGAATTCTTAGTTCCTTTTCAGCCAAATAAAATCTTAGGTATTGGGAAAAATTATCATTCTTTAGATGAACAATCTCCTAAGGATATTTCTTTTTTCTTAATGTCTAATAATGCTCTTTTGGCTCATAAAGAACCATTGATTTTAATAGAAAGAATAGGAGCAATCATTCCTGAAGGTGAGCTATCTGTTGTGTTATCTAAAAAAGTAAGAAATGTATCTGCCGATGAAGTTAAAAATTCTATTTTGGGATATACAATTACTAATGATTTTTCAGCAAGAGAAACGGATCCAATAACTTTACCTGCAGCAGCTAAGAAGTCTTCTGATGGACTCCTTCCCACTGGGCCATATATTTTATTAGAATCAACTATTAAAGATTTTTCAATTAAAACATTTAAAAATAATCAGTTAGTTCAGAGTGGGAATACATCGCAAATGGTGAACTCCATAGCAGAATTAATATCATATATATCTTCTTTCATGACGTTAGAAAAGTTTGATATGATTTCAACAGGAACACCTGGTCCAAAAATTTTAGCTTATCGAGGAGATGTTATTAGAGTTGAAGTATCTTCTATTGGTATGCTAGAGACAAGAATTGTATGAGATTCGGTTAGATTTTTAGAAGCATCTGAAACTATAAATGTTCTATAACTTTAATATTAAGCCTCAAATACTTTAGTAATATAAATAAATTAGTATACAAGTAATGAGCGTTTTAAAGAAAAAAGCACTCGTAACTAAAAAGGATTGAAGCTGTCTTGCAGAAATTTTTGGGTAAAAGAAAATGAAATTAATGAAATTGGAATAAAAGCTGATAATGTGGAAATTCTTTCATAATTTGCATTAAAATTATCATTTAATTTCAAAAGATTTTTTTTTGCATTTTCTATGTAAGAATTATTAAGTTCTTTTTTATAAAATATTTTGACCAAAATAATAGCTGAAATTGGCTGGAATCATATGGGAGATATGGAATTAGCGAGACACATGATAAGTGCTGCATATGATTCTGGAGCAGATTATGCTAAGTTCCAAACTTGGAGGGTTTCAAGGTTAACAAAAGGGGCATGGGACAATGATGGAAGGCGAGAAATTTATGAAAAAGCTGAGTTATCAGAAGAAAAACATATTTATCTTATAAATGTTTGCAAGGAGAAAAATATAAAATTTTTAAGTTCAGCTTTTTCATTAGAGGACGCAGAGCTACTTAAATATTTAAATTGTGAAGAGATAAAAATACCAAGCTTTGAATGCACAAATTTTCCACTGATAAATTATTGTATGGAAAATTTTAGTAAAGTTATAATTTCAACTGGTACTGCTAATGAGCAAGAAATTTCAGATTTGTCAAATAAAGTAGATCAAGAAAAAACAGTCATAATGCATTGTGTATCAAGTTATCCTTGTGAACCTCAAAATGCAAATCTCCCTAGGATTACGGAGCTTAAAAAATATTTTAATCATGTTGGATTTAGTGATCATACCCAAGGCATAAATGTTAGCTGCGTGAGTATGGAATATGATGTAGAAATTATTGAAAAACATTTTACTATTGATCATGAATTGCCAGGAAGGGATAACAAATTTGCATTGCTTCCAGAGGATTTTGTTAAATTAACTAAATTCAAAAATGATAGAAATAGTGCTAATCAATTTCTTGGGATAAATTATCAACCAATAGAAAAAGACTCAAGAGAAAACTATAGAAAAAGATTTGATAAAGATCATTAATGATTTTTTCAAAGAAAGTAAATTTACTTTACATAACAAGTACTAATTGGTCGAAGGATTACTTTGACTTGGCAATAAAAAAATATTTAAAAAGATTAAATATAATTCCTAATAAATTTCATGTAATTTGTGTAAGCGAAGATGCTAGAAAATTAGTATATAAAAAATATTCTCATACTTACTCTGATTTTTTTCAAAAAATTGATGGAAATATTGGTCTCATTTTTAATAAATCAATAATACTAAAGTTTCATTCAATAATTAATCATCTTAATTCTTCAGAATGGACAATTGTTACAGATAACGAAATAAGAAATCATGAATTATTATTTTACGCTTCATTAAAATTGAATAAAGATATTCCTCTAATTATATTGGATCATGGATTAAAGAATTCACAAGATAATAAATTTTTTGAATATTTGGGTGGTAGTAGATTCATAAGAAATTTATATATTGCTTATGCATTTTTATGCTTAAAGAAAAATTTAAAATATTTTTTTAATATTAAAATCAGAAGATTATATTTTCATTATAAATCACCAATTATAAGAATTAATAAATTCTTCGAAATGGGTTTAGTAGATTTAGAAAGAGAAATAATTTCTTATAGACTAAAAGAAAACATATATTCAAGTGATAAATCTTTAAAAAAAAGTATACTAATACTAACGAGTGGTGCTCATAGATACAATAATAAAAATTTCAGAAATCAAAGTCTTAACACTTACAAAAAAATATTAACTAATCCTGATTTTGCAGAGTTTGATATTATCATCAAGACTAAACCGCGAGAGGATATTAATTTAATAAAAGAGGAGCTCTTTGCTTTGAGAAAAGATATAAGTTTTTATGACAATTCTCTAAAGATTGCAGATATACTTAAAATGCATAATATCTTTATTGCAATAACCCTTTATCAATCTATATCTTTGGCATCCCTTAGTTTAATAAAAATTAAAACTTATGGATATCTCATATATGTACCAAAAAAACTTCGTGCATGTTCTTATTTTTATAACTTCTATAAACCAAGAAAAATTTATAAATTATTTAAGATGAATGGTTTAGATATTATTAGTTTGGAATATAATAAATTGGTATATTATGTTAGAAATACTGTTAAATAATACTTTTTAAATTCGTTCAATATTTATGACTAAAGTTTTATGTGATTTAGATCTTGATGAATGGATGTATAAAGTCCCATTAAAAATAAGAAAATCCCTTGAAAGTTATTTTCCAAAAGTTAAATTTATTTTCGAGAGAGAACCTGATTCTAACCAAATAATAGATTGTGATATCTATTGGGGAAACAGATTAAAAGTTGTTAGTAATAAAAAAATTATCAATCAAAAGATTAAGTGGGTCCATTTTGGCTCTGTTGGTTATGAAAGAGTACTTAAGTCTAATTTGAATTTATCAAACTTAATTATAACTAATAGTCATAACACTATGGATAGTGGAATGGTCAATCATGCACTTTTTTTGATTTTTTCATTATTAAGAGCGGGATATGGAATTGAAGAAATTAGAAAGAAAAAAAAACTTAATAGATTTAGTTTTGAACCTTATACAAAAAAAATATTAAGCATCGAAAAATCGAATATATTAATTATTGGTTTGGGAGAAATTGGCTCTAAGTTAGGAAAAAATTTATATTCACTTGGTGCAAATGTTGATGGAGTTAAAAAAAATATTTCAGAACAAAAATTCAAATTCATCAGAAAAATCTTTGCTTTAAATGATTTAAGCAAAATTATTTCGAATTATGATATGGTAATCTCTCTTTTGCCTTTTGATAACTCATTAAAACATATCTATGACGTTCATTTTTTTAGATCCATGAAAAAAAATAGTTTTTTTATAAATCTTGGTAGAGGTATGCATGTAAATGAGAATGATCTTATTGATGCTTTGAAATTAAATCTTGCTGCAGCAGCAATCGATGTATTTGAAAAGGAACCGTTAGAAAAAAATTCTAAGCTATATAAAATTAATAATTTGATTCTTAGTCCGCATGTTGCTGCTTATGATCCTAATTATTGGGAAAATCAATATTCTTTATTTAAAAACAATCTGGAATGTTTTTTAAATTCTAAATTTTATAAAATGAAAAATATCATAAAAATTTATTCATAAAAAAAGGTTTTAATTATCTTGATAAATATGAATCCTTTTAATAACCTGAAACGAAAATTGCATCAGATAAATTTTTAAGAATAATCCCAATGCTTCCCTTCAAAAATTCAAGTTGGGATAGAGAACTTAATAGATTTTTATAAGAAAAGATTAATCTTGTAAAAAATTATAAAAAATAAATTATTTAAAATGATATTCTATTCATAAGAGAAAAATTTATAGTTTTAATGTTTTCCGTAGCAATTATAATAAGGACTTTTAATGAAGAAAAATGGATAAGACATTGTTTAGAAGCTTGTGAGGCCCAAAAAACAAATCTTCAAGTTGAAATAGTTATTATAGATACTGGCAGTACAGATTTAACACTAAAAATAATTCGGGAGAAAGGCTATAAATATTTAGAATACAAAGATAAATATATTCCAGGCAAAGTTTTAAATCAGGCAATAAATTCCATAAATTGTGATTTTTATGTAATATTGTCATCTCACTGCATTCCAATAGATAATAGTTGGATTGAAACTTTAACAAAACCTCTTTTAAAAGATGAGAAAATTGCCGGTGTTTTTGGAAGACAAATACCTTTACCAAATTCAGAAGATATTGATAAGAGAGACCTTTTAATGACTTTTGGTTGCGAAAGCAGATATCAATACAAGGATCCTTTCTTTCATAATGCAAATAGTGCTTTAAGGGGAAAACTAATAAGAGCAACAAAGTTTTGTGAGAAACAAACTAATGCTGAGGACAGAATATGGGCAAAAGTAATGCTTAGTAAGGGCTATTGTATTTACTATGAGGCAGGTGCCAAGGTATTTCATCACCATGGACTACATCAAGGAAGTCCACCTGAGAGAGTTTCTGGAGTTTTGAGGTCAATAAAAAGTACCACTGATGAAAATATAGAGTTCTTTCCTAAATCTATGACAATTGGATTTTTAAGAATTTCATTTATAATTCTAGTTCCTGAATATGTAAACTTTGACTTAACACGTATAAATACAATGATAGATATTCTTAAAAATTATATAGGTGGTAAAGGAAATATATTAATTATTTCTGAATCTAAAATAAAAATTGATTCGGTAATAAGTATCCCAAGATCAAACTTTGAAACTCAAAAAAATCAAAGTTTATCAGATTTGATTTTTGAAGCTTGCAATATGATAATTGAAGAAAAATGTACTCAAGATTTTTTCATTTATTTAAATCTTGCATATCTTGGAATTAGCAAGAAAAATTTAGACAAGCTTCTTTATTTTATGCTTAATTGCAACTATGACATGTGTACTTTTGCAGTTAAAACTTTTGAAAATATATGGTATCTTTCTGAAAATAAAGACAAAACCAAACAAAAATATAGTCCAATAGAAACTAAATTATTGAGTTCAGACTATAGAAATTCACCTTATAAAGCCTTATATGGTTTAGGGTCAATTTTTAGTATAAAAGCGATAAGGCAAGGTGACTTTCCTGCAAAACTTACTGGCCTTATTGAACCAGAAAAGTCAACAAACTTATCAAGGTATAGAAAAGATGGTTTATATTAAATCGTTAAAACCAATTTTGGTCTCCTCAAATTATGGAGATGGGAAAGTACTTGGTCAACCTCTAGGAGTAAAGACAATTGGATTAGTTGAAGTTGAATTGAATAATGGTCTTAAAGGTTATGGAGAAGCTTATGTTGGGATATATGTTCCCGAATTATTTAAAGATGTCGTAAACTTTTATGCATCAAGATTAGAGAATCAAAAATTAAAACTGCCCTCCGATATTTTTAAAGATTTATATATTCCTTTTTGCTCAAGAAATGGTTTAATGGCTAGCGTTTATGCAGCTATTGATATTGCTTTATGGGATGTTTTTTGTAAAGATTATCAAAGTTCATTCTCAGAAATAAATCAATTAAACATCAACAAACATAAAAAAATTTATTGGAGTGGAGGGAGTGCAGCTTTTTCATCTAAAAAAATTAAAGAAGAAGTTGCTTGTCTAAATTATGATATTTTTAAAGGATATAAAATGAGAATTGGCAGACAAACTTGGGCAAAAGATAAGGATAGAATTTTGGCAGCGTATGAAAATCTTAAAATTGAAAATTTTATGATTGATGCAATAATGGGATCGATAAGACCACCCTGGATTTTTAATGACTGGATAGAAAAAATTGATTTTTTTAATGAAATAAACCCTTTATGGCTGGAAGAACCTCTTGACCCAGGGAATCTGAAAGATCTTAAATCTCTAAAAGATAAATTATTTTCACCAATTGCAATTGGTGAGGCATGCACAGGAATTTTAGAACTAGGTTCTTACATTAACTGTACTGAAATAGATATCTTACAGTTAGATTTTACACATATAGGAGGACCTTCAACATTTTTATTAAACAAAAAGATGATTGAGTCTTCTGGGAAAAGGATTTCAATGCATATATGGGGCTCACCAATAGCTTTTAACGTAAACGCTTACATTGGGATGTGTTTAGAAAATTGCGATTGGATTGAATATCCTTCTGTTTCATTAGATATAAGTAAAAATTTAGATTTTGATTATTTTTGTGCAAATCCATCTCTGGAAAAGGTTACTAAACTAGAAGGATTTTCTGATTTTGATTTAAGTAATATTAATCTTGAAGAATATAAATTTATTCCAGGATCTGGATTTAAATTTTAGAAAACTAATTTATTTTTATTTCTTTTATTAATTAAAAATGGTTTTAAATTTACCGTATAAAATGTTTTATTTTAGATATCTTCATTTTTTTTTCTTGGCTGACTATTTTCAAGTCTTAAAACTAATCTTATAGTTTTAAAGAATATTAAAAGATCAAAAATTAATGAAAAATTTTTTATATAGTAAATATCAAAACTTAATTTAATCTCCGCATCTCTTACAGAAGCTCCGTAAGGATATGAAACCTGGCTCCAGCCACTTATTCCAGGCTTTAAAAAATTTCTAGCATTATAAATTTTTATTTCTTTGGAAAGCATTTCATCAAATTCAGGTCTTTCAGGCCTAGGGCCTATTAAAGACATATCACCTTTTAATACACAAAGTAGTTGTGGTAATTCATCAAATCTTGATTTTCTTAGAAATTGTCCAATTTTTGTTATTCTATTATCTCCAATGTAGGACCACATTGCTTTACCTTTTTCAGAATCTATTTTCATAGTCCTTAATTTGTATATATCAAAGATTTTTCCATTTAAGCCAGTTCTTTTCTGTGTATAGAATATTGGGCCTCCATCCTCTAACTTTATGATAATTCCAAAAAAGAGAATTATTGGTGTAAATAATATAATCAAGAACAAAGAGATTATAAATTCAATAAATATTTTTAATTTATAGCTTAGTTTTTTTTGTATTAGATTTAAGTCATGTAAAATTTTCTTATCTTTTTCTATAATTATATAAGGATATCTTTGCAAAAAAAATGATGACCAACTGGTCAAGTCAATGAATTTATTATTAATTTCCTCTCTTTTGGTATAGTTAATTTTTTCTAATTCTTTTTCAAATTTAAAATCAATTGGGATTAAAATTTTATCAACTTTATCAATCATAAAATTAAAATTTTCATTATTAATTAATTTAAATTCAACTTTAAAGTTTATATATCTTAGATAAAGACTTTTAATAATTTCAAATTTTTCATTAGTACCCCAAAAACCAAATACTAAAATTTTTTTGTTTATTTTATTTGTGAAATAAATTATCAATAGTCTACAAAAGCAAGATATTAAAGAAAATATAATAGAATAGCAAAAAAAATTGATTCCGTAGAGAAAACTAAAATTATTAAAGGATATTATTAGTGTAATATTTAAAAAGATGATAATAAATGAAATAATATTTGCTAATTGTGAAAAAATAATCTTTTTTATAAGATTCCTTGAATTATATTTTTTTAAACTTATGTATTGAGAGAAAATATAGTTTGAAACAATCCAAATTAATGGAAATATAATATTATTAATTATTGAATTCTGAGGAAAAAGTGAATTTATAAAAAATAATCTAAATAATATATAATCAACAACTACTAAAAATATTGAAATTTCTCTCTGATACAAAAAAGGATATTGTTTTTTTGTTTGATTAAGTATTCCTTTATTCATAAAATTTTAAAAATCAATTTTTTAAATACTTAAGATATTAATAATCTTAATTATAGTTTCACGATTAAAATATCAATAAAATAAAAATTCTTATTGATATTTATATACAACTATGAATTAAATTTTTTTATTTTTTCAAATACATATATTGGACCTTTTCTACAATCATGTTCTAGTAATTTTCCTATAAAAGTATTCTTATATTTTCTAATTAATTCGCGATAATTAGCTCTAGGGTGCGTGTAGGAAAATCCCCATTTATCTCTAAAATAAGAAAGAGTTTTTTCTCTATTTGACGGCATATGTTTTTGATCTTGATTATCAGAAATTTCTGCAATACCATATTTTGTTTTTATTTTTTGATTATTGTAGATATAAAAATCAGAAGTACATCCAACGTAAATATTATTACTTAGAAATTGCATAGAAATATCATTAAACCAAAGGTGAAAAATGAATCTTTTGTCGGGTTTTATATATTTTTCCCAATTTTTAATATTGATAGCTACTACTGACCAGGGTGGGATATCAATTGCAAATAAACCATTATATTTCTTAGAAATCTTATCAAAATTTTTAAATGATGTTTTTGCGAACCATCTTCTGTATGAATGTATATAATCTATCTTTTTGTGTTTAATAACATATTTGACAAGTTGCTTTAATAAATCAATAAAAAATGATTTTTGGATTAAATTTCTTTTATCTGAAAAGACAAAGATCCCAAGAAAACCTTTAGGCTTTTTGCCTTGCTTATATTCATTTAATGCACCTTTTGTATATTTTTTATCAAAAAGATTATTAAAGCCAAATGCCCCTAATTCTTCAGTTGAATATTCTCCAATATAATCATTCAATTTTTTGAAAAAATCATCTTCTAAAGGAAAAGTATCTTGCTGAAGGCAAATTATCCATTTAATAGATTCAATTTTTTTAAAATAATTAATTGCAGTTTTGCAGGCAAATTGCAAACCTTTACCTTCATTAATAATAAAAGGAATATTATGTTTATCACAAATCTCTTTTCCTTTTATTTGCTCTGAAGGTGATGAATGATCATCTACATTAATTATTTTTGCGTCTTTAAAATTAATCCTTTCTAAACATTCGTATTTGAGTAAATCATAATTATTATATGATGAGTAAAATACACCTAACGTCATTAAACTTTTTCTACCTTCTTTATGGTATCTGAAACACGCTTAATAGCTTCTCTAAATTTTACTTTTGGGAAGTAACCTAGTAACTTTTTTGCTTTTGAAATATCTGGAAGTCTTCTCCTTAGGTCTTTATATTCTCCAAATATTTCTTTCTCGGGAATAAATTTAATTTTTATCGAATCGGGATCTTTGTCTAATATCGATGCTATAAGGTAGACACTATCAATTACTGAATACTCCTCTGTATTCCCAATATTAATTATTTCCCCAGCAGCTTTATCTATATTTTTAATAGCTAGAAATGTACCATTTGCTAAATCATCGGCATGTCCCATTGATCTAGTTTGCTTACCATCTCCATGTACAGTAACAGGTACATCATTTAATATCTGATTTATAAATATAGGAACATGTCCCCCAGACCAAGTGAAAGAGGACTTCTCACTGAAACCTCCGAAATACCTTAAGATAGCGACCTTAACATTGAAATCTTTAAAATAACTAACACATAAATGCTCACAATATAATTTACTTACGGCATAGGCCCATCTTTTGGCCATTGATTGACCAATTGTTAGGTCTTGATCTTCTTTAAAAGGTATCTTGTCGGATATACCATATACATCAGAAGTTGAAGCAAATATAACTTTAGCTTGAGTTGCCTTTGCAAGCTCAAGTACATTTTGTGTCGCCTTTACATTTACATCAAGCGTTTCAAATGAATTTTGAGCTTCTACAACTTTTTTAACTGCTGCCAAGTGAACTATTAAATCACAGTTTAATAAGGCATTTTGTAGCAAATCTGCATTTCTTACGTCAAAGGAGTAAAAAGTAAAATTTTCATGATCAATAACTTCTTTAAGATTATCTATGGTCCCAACTGTGAGATTATCAACTCCAATAACTTTATAACCCTCGCTAATAAGTTTCTCAGAAAGATGAGATCCTAGCATTCCCGCAACACCAGTGATTCCAATTTTGTACCTTTTATCAAAATTCATTAAATAAAATTTTTTATTTAAGATTAGTTTATTGAAGGTCAGTTTTGCAAAAAAAGATAACCTTAACTATATAATTTTAAAAAGGTATTGATAAAAAATATGAGATTAATAACAGTTATAGGAGCAAGACCTCAATTTGTTAAAGCAGCAGTCGTTTCAAAGGAAATTATTAAAAGAAATGGCGAAATTGAAGAGTTAGTTATACATACAGGTCAACATTTTGACATCAATATGTCAGATATTTTCTTTAAGGAACTTAATATACCTAGTCCAGTAAAAAATTTAGCTATTTCTTCTAATAAAAATAATGAACAACTAGCTCTAATGGTTAAGGAACTTACATGTTCACTTGAAGAACTGAAAGCCGATATGGTTTTAGTTTATGGCGACACAAATTCAACCTTAGCTAGTGCAATTGCATCAACACAACTAAATTTGCCTTTAATTCATGTTGAAGGTGGTGAAAGAATTTATAGAAGGATGAATGTTCCTGAAGAGACAAATCGAATCATTACTGATCACGTGTCATCAACAATCTTAACTAGCACAAATCGTGCTTTGCAATATTTAGATTATGAAGGACTTTCGCCTAGATCTAAATTTGTTGGCGATCCAATGTATGACTTATTTCTTTGGGCACTTGATTACAGTAAAAATAAATGTAATATTTTCTATGATTCTTTAGATATTAAGCAAGATAATTATAATTTAGCTACATTACATAGGCGTGAAAATACAGCACAACCTGAAATACTAATTGATTTACTAAATACTCTAGATTCATCAGAATTTAAGGTTGTTTTACCAATACATCCAAGAGTTAAGAAAATAGTTGATAGTAATAACTATAGTCCAAGAAATAATCTAAAAATAATTAATCCTCTTGGATACTTTGACTTTCAGAAATTATTACTTGGAGCAAAAACTATTTTCACAGATTCAGGTGGTGTTACTAGAGAAGCATATTTTGCAAAGAAGCCGTGTATAATTCCTATGGAAAATAGTTGGTGGGCTGAGGTCGTAGAGTCAGGTTGGGCTAAGGAAGTTGGGAGAGATAAAGATTTGATCTTAAAGCATTTAGATAATTTCAAGCCCCAAAATAATCTACCACAAAATATTTTTGGCAATGGTAGGAGTGCTATTAAAATTGTTGATGAGATTCAAAAAATTGCAAGCATTGAATTTAAGAACCTTGATAATTTTACTTGGCACAATAAATTAGATTTTAAATCTTTACCAAAGAATCAAGAATCAACCTTTTCATATGAAAACTATATTAAAATTTCAAAGAATTTACTAAATAAAGGATATAAATTTTCTTTCTTTGATGAATTTGGTTCGCAACCTAATAATGAAAAGAATATAGTTTTAATGAGACATGATATAGATATGTCTCTTGAAAGTGCTCTTCAATTAGCAAAGATAGAGAACGCAATAGGAGTTAAATCGACCTATTTTTTTATGATAAGTAATAATTTTTATAATGTTTTATCTAGAGAATCTAAGATAATAATAAGCGAAATATTAAGTTTAGGTCATGCTGCAGGTCTGCATTTTGATATAAAAGCTTATTCTGATTTTGATGATGCCGGAAGTATTTGTTCAAGTTGTCATAAGGAGGCTGAGATACTATCGAATTGGTTTGAGACTCCAATAAAAGTGATTAGTTTTCATCGACCAAATAAATTTATTTTGGAGGGTTCTTCTCAAGTTTCTGCACCTTTGCTGCATACCTACATGCCAAGATTTACTAAAAAAATAAAATACTTTTCTGATTCTTCAGGTTCTTGGCGTTTTGGTCATCCATTAGATTCAAAGGAGTTTTTTCAATCTAAATCACTTCATATTCTAACTCATCCGATTTGGTGGAAAGAAAAACCAAAAGATCCATATCAAAATCTTAGTGAATTTATTTTGAATAGAAAATCTTTTCTTGAATTAGAACTATCAAAAAATTGTAAAACCTTCAGAGTATAATTTTCAAATACATAAAAATATAATGTCTAAGAAACTACATATTAATTATTCCAAAATAGCTATTTTTGGTTGTAAGCACACAACTTTAGATTTAATTAAAAGTCTCCATAATAATCCTATAAAAATTGATTATTGTATAACTATTTCATCAAAAAAAGCAGAAGAACAAAAGGTCTCTGGATACATTGATTTAAAACCATATTTAGATGAGTTATGTATTCCAATTATTTATGCTACAAAATACAATCTTAAGTCAGAGGAAGATAAAGAAAAATTATCAAATTTAAATTTAGATCTTATTTTATGCATTGGATGGCAAAGATTATTACCTGAGTGGTTATTAAGTTTATTATCTATAGGAGCTTTTGGAATGCATGGCTCTAACAAGCCACTTCCTCATGGGAGAGGGCGTAGCCCTTTAAATTGGTCATTAATTCAAAATAAGAATATATTCTTTACTCATTTATTTCAATATCTTCCAGGGGTGGATGACGGACCTATTTTAGCCTGTCAGAAATTTGATATTAATTTTTGGGATGATAGTCATTCACTACATCTGAAAAATACTATTTCAATGGCTAAATTGTGTAAGAAATCAATACCCCTTTTGATTGAGGGAAACTTAATTAGTCGTCCTCAGCCAAATATCGAGCCCTCTTTTTATCCCAAAAGAGCTAAGGAAGATGGAATTATTTTTTGGGAGGATTCAGTCTTAGATATTTATAATCTGATTAGAGCCGTAACAAAGCCATTCCCAGGAGCATTTTCCTACTTAGAGAATAATTTAAATAACGAGATAATTATATGGAAAGCTTATCCCTTTGATACAAGATTGGAATGGGATAATTCAGTTAATGGCGAAATATTAGAAGTTTTTTATGACTATTCTTTTATAGTTCAATGTGGTGATGGAACTTTACTCGTAAAAGAATATGACATAAAAAATAAACATTTAATCAAGCAAGGCAATATGCTTTCATCAGTAAATATAAAACGTAAAAAATTTGAATTACCAAATTAATTAACATAAAATATTTTTCTGACATTCAGAAGTAAATAATTATCAACCAAATAAAAATATTTAAGATCTTTATATTATTTTTTTTGTTCTAATTATTCGATCATCTTTTTTAAATATACTAATTTTTAAAAGGGTCATAATTTAAAAAGAATTTTATAATTTTAATGCATTATTTCTTGCAATAAAATCCTCATTTATTTTATTAGCCAATAAACTTCTCTTTATCTAAATCTAAAATGATATTACACTTTTCAAGTGTAGAAAGTCTGTGCGCAACTATAATAAGTGTAATATCATAAGCCATATTATTAATATTCTTCATTAGTTGTTTTTCAGTTTTATTATCTAGAGCACTAGTCGCTTCATCTAAAATTAGTATATCTGATTGTTTATATATAGCTCTTGCAATAGCAATTCTTTGTCTTTGTCCCCCGCTTATTTGCATACCTTTTTCACCAATTTTTGTATGATATTTATATTCTTTAGAATTAATAAAATTATCTAACAAAACACATTTAGCTGCTTTTCTAACTCTTTCATAATCTATATTCCTCTTGTTTTCCCCAAAAGCAATATTTTCATAAAAAGATGCATCAAGCAAATAAATATTTTGAGGAACATGTGAAATAGATTTCCTCCAAGAAATTAAGTTTCTATGATCTGAAAGATTTTTCCCGTCTACTGTAATTCTTCCTCCTGTGGGTTCAATAAGCCCCATTATTAAGTCTATTAATGTTGTTTTGCCTGATCCAGATTCACCCTTTATGCCAAGAGAATCTCCTTTATTTATTGTAAGATTGAAATTCTTAAAAATCTTTTTTTCTTCATTATAAGAAAAATCTATATTTTCTAATTTAATTAAATGTTTTAGTTTATATGGCTTTAAAGAGTTTCCATATTCAATCTTAGGCATAGGTTGCTCAAGTAATTTAAGAATACTTTGAATTGAAGAAGTTCTCCCTTTTATAGTGCCCCAAGAAGAATAAATACTTTGAAGTGATGGCAGGAGTCTTTGAGATCCTAAAGCTAAAATACCAATAGAGGCTATAACTCCATTAGTATTTTCTTTTTGACCGACTAATATTGCTAGCCAAGCGATTGTAATTATTCCAAGGCTTTCAATTATATACTTAGGAAAAGCAGAAAGAAAGATATTATCAGCTTGCTTATTTCTCATCGTTTGATCAACTTGTTGGAAATTTTTAAAATAAGTTAATTGAATTGAATTTAGAATTATATCTCTTATGGATCCTATTGATTCTTGTAATATTTTTACTTGCAGATTTGATTCTTCTAAAAAAATGCGGCTATTTCTTTGAAGTCTATCTTTTACATTAAATGCTATTAGAATATAAATTGTGCTAAAAATTAAAAAGGAAATTATTGCTATTTTTGTTTCTATTATAAGAAGACCAATAATTATGCTAATAACGATTAATAATGATGTACATAACTGAAGAAATAGATTAATTGCCACAACTGTTTGAGTGGTTTGAGCAATAATAGGGTTTAGAACTTCACTACTATTTCTATAAATATGAATGGAATAATCTTGATATAAAGTTCTTTTAAAAGCATTACTACTTATTTCACTGCCAATTCTCCCCGCTAATCTCGAGGTAAACCAAATGTTAAACACTCTCATAATAGTTGAAATTAAAAGAGCTATAGTAAATAAAAAAGCAAATAAGATTATTCCTCCGTTGGCGGTATTGATATTGAATAAATTTAATAAAAAACGGGAAAAATATATTTGATTAATTTTTGTAGGATCAGAAACTAAAGTTAAGAATGGTAAAAAAGAAGCTAAAGATATTAATTCGGAGAAAGCACTTAAAATCATTATAAAAAGTGCAAAATAAGTTTTCTTTCTTAAATTTGAACTGATATTTCTCCATACTTTAAAGAGTAACGTAAATGTACTATTTTTCTTATTACTCGCAACTAATTTTTTTTGCATTTATTTTGATTAACTTTCTAAAGGTAATTCAATTACTTTTTTGTTCTTAGCTGATTTATATGCTGCAATAAGTAACTCAAGGCTTTTTAAGCCCTCTGAACCATTACACATTGGATTAGCAAGACCATTTAATACATCAAAAAGATTTGAGTAATATGCTTTATGCCCGAAACCATAAACGCTTGTGGTGTCGTAACTAGCTTTTTCAATTAACAAATCATCTTTACAATTGTCTTCAAAATTCCAATGTTCAATTTTGTTAACTGCGTTGCCCCCTATCTTAACAGTCCCTTTTTCCCCAAGAATGGTAATTGAACCTTCAAGATTTTTCGGAAAAGTAAGCATAGTCACGGCCATAGTTCCTAATGCTCCATTCTTCCACTTTAATTGTATTGATGCAGTATCTTCCACTTCAATTTTACGTGAGATAGTCGCAATGGAAGCACTAAGGGATTCAACTGGACCGATAAGCCAATCAAGTAAGTCAACGTAGTGACTAGCCTGATTCATTAGTGCGCCGCCATCGTAATCAATTGTCCCTCTCCATGAGGCTTGATCGTAATATTCTTGTGGCCTATGCCAAAAGACGTTTACTGTAATTAAAGCTAACTTACCAAAACGTTTTTTTTCTAGTTGTTTTTTAACTAATTGGAGGGTTGAATTGAATCTATTTTGTTTTACAACAAATAGATGTACTGATGCTTTTTCACATGCTTTTACCATTTCTATCCCATCCTCCCACTTTGTTGCCATGGGCTTTTCAGTACATACGTGAATATTGGCATTCGCAGCTTTAATAACCTGCAATGGATGCATGCCGCTTGGAGTCGCCAGCACTATTAAATCTATTTTTAGTTTATTTTCTTTTGAGGCATTAATTAAATAGTCGTAATCAGTAAATAGTTGGGGATTCTTATCCGTTTCGCACAACTGATTTAGTTGTGCCCTAGCTTTATTTAGAGCTTCTAAATTTTTATCGCATAAAGCAACTATTTCTGCTTGATTGGGATGCATGCTAATCGCTTTAATATGATTATTACTAATTCTCCCGCAACCTACTATGCCAATTTTTATTTTTCTATTTCGAATGATCCTTAAATTAACCATGGTTTAATATTAGTGTTTTATTAAGGGTGAGTTATCCATAATTCTTTTACTTATGGTTTAAACTTCCAAACTGTAGCCTTACAACAAAGATAGTAACCCAAAGAGAGTAAAAAATCCTTATTTAACTTATGCTCTTATAACATTACTTAACGGCTTAAATCTCCCTCTTGTAAAGATTAATTTGTTTAAAACATTATTATTTTATTTTAATTACTTTATCAAACTCTAATTTATAAACATCCCCAGTATGAGGACATTCCCAAGTCCCAGTACCTGTCATTGGTAAATCTATGCTTTCTCCAAAAGCACTAATCCAGCCTATTTGTTTTGCAGGAACCCCAACAACTTTCTCATAAGGTTTTATATCTCTATTAACAACACAACCTGCTCCAATGAAGGCATATTCACCAATAATATTTCCGCAGATAATTGTGGCGTTAGCCCCTATAGATGCACCTTTCTTTACTAAAGTATTTTGGTATTCATTTTTTCTCGAAATATGTGACCTTGGGTTCATAACATTTGTAAAAACAATACTAGGGCCACAAAACACATCATCTTCCAAAGTGACATTATCATAAACTGAAATATTGTTTTGTATTTTCACATTATTTCCAATCTTAATATTATTACCTATGAATACATTTTGACCAATAGAGCAATTTGCTCCAATTTTGGCTTTACTACAAATATGAGTCCAATGCCAAATTTTTGTATTCCTACCTATGGAAGCCCCATCATCGATAATCGCAGTATGGTGTATTGTCATCTTGATTTACTAGATATCTAATAAAATAGGAAGGAGAAGGACAATTGAGAATCTTGGAATCATTATATGAGGAGAATTTACCATTAAGTATAGAAACGATGAAAAAACTATAAATGATGAAAATTTATAAGACAAAATAATCGAATATGATTTTTTACTATAGTTATTAAAATTATTAATCTTTATCTTAAATAAAGAAGAAATCCAAATTATTTGTAATGACAAAAATGCCAATATGCCAAAATTATTTGCGAATAAAAAAAACCCTGAGTCAACACTTTTTATAAAATTTTGTTGAGGGAATAAATATCTTTCCCAATTATTTATTATCATCCACATTGTATTAAAAGCAGAGGCTCTAGATATATCTTGTGTGAGGTTTAAATTTATATTAAAAGATCTTCTAAATGTATATAAGTCAATGAAATTTATATCAAAATAAATTAAAAATAATAGATATAAAATAGTTATTAAGCTGAATATTATCAATAATGTTGAAGTAAAATTCCTAAAATTTAATTTTCTAAGAATTCTTTTATTCTTTAATAATGAAAATTCTTCTAACAGGGCTAAAAAAGAATAGTAAATTCCATACAAGCCATAAAGAAGAAATGAAGATCTTGAACCAGTTAATAAGGAGAAAATAAAAGTAAATCCAATAGTGATATTTATCAAAAGTTGATTTTTTAAAAAGAAATTTGAAGGCTTATTAATTAATCTATGAAATATGGTTAATGTAAAATAAGCTAAAACAGGCCCAAAAATATGGGTATCAAGACCTAGCGAATAGAATGGAAACCCAAAATCATAATATCTAGGAGATATTATATTTGCATATGATAAGAATGAATATATAAATAGGAATAATAGATAACAATGAAATGCAAATAATATTATATTTTTTTCATTATTATCAAATTTGCTTTTGGCGATTTCTTTATCTTTAAAGATTTTTAATAATAGAAAGGGAATTGATAATCTAACTAACCAGATTAATTTAATACCAATTTGTATATTTGATTGATTTAATAGGACAATTAAAAATAAAAAAATATAAATTATTAATAATGCAAAACCAAAAGTATTTTTCTTACTGAATAGAAAATAAAAAAATAAAAAAGGTAATATTAAAAGATCAAAAAGGCTTCCATTAATAAAATTTAATGGTATCAAACTTGTTAAATGAATAACAATAATGGATATAGCAACATTTTTAATATTAAAAAAGTTTTGCTTAATTAAATCCATATTCTTAATCCACTAGACATTCTGAATATTTACTAATACTTTCTTTTTTCCCAAATTTATCAAAATAAATCTTATAGGAATTGTCTCCCATTTCTTTAATCTTTTTAGGATCATCTTTTAATCTAATTATTTCTTCAAGCAACTTTTTAGAATCGCCATTTTCAAAAGTCAATCCGCAATTATATTTCCTTACGAATTTTGAGATAAAACTTTCATTACTGCCAATAAAAATAATTGGTTTTCTAGCTTGTAAAATCCCATAAAACTTGGATGGCATTACTGCTTTATGGCCATTAGGTTGTAAGGAAATAATTGAAAGATCTGAAGCATTGAAGGAGTACTTGATTTTTTCTCTAGGTTGATAATCCTCAATAAGAATCGAATTTATTTTGTATGTTTCTTTATATTTTAGTATTTCTTTTTTTCTAGCCCCATCACCAATAAAAAGAAATAATATATCATCGTCTCTTGTATATCTTGCTGCCTCTAAAATTGTTTTTAGATCATGTAATAACCCAAAGTTACCTGAATATTGAATAATGAATTTATTATCAATATCTATTTTTTTGATAAACGGATTCTCTCTTTTGTTTATATAAGGAATGTTTTCTATTGCCCAATTGTGAATCACTATTATTTCTTTTTTAAAACAGTAATTTTTTAATATTTCTTTTTTTAAATCTTCGCTAAGGACAATTGTTTTATGACTTTCTTTTATTATTTTTTGAATAAGATATTTAAAGAATGAACTTATTACACTTTTTTCTTTGATTAAACCTGCGATGTTTGCTGTAAGTGGAAATAAATCCTGTATTAGGAATATATATTTAACACCTAATAATTTTAAAAATAAACCAGCAATTCCTATAAAAGGTGGATTTGAAACTATAAGAACAAGGTCTTTTTTTTTGTGATTTAAAAGTATCCATCGAATAAATTGAAATAAAAAAATTAAACCTTTAATTGATTTATAAGATATTTTATTTAAGTTTTTATTTGTTATTAAACCTCTCGTAATTACTTTCAAGCTTTTTTTATTGGGTACATAAGAGTCTTTAAAGTTTTTATTATTAGTAAAAACAATTGTTTCTTTTATTTTTGAAAGTTCCAATGAAAGGTCAAATATTAATTGTCCAGTGGATCCCTTAAAAAAAAATTCACTCAGAATAATATACCTACTATACAATTTATGAAAATTATTATTTATATTATATCTATTATAGTTTTTTATAAACAGCTAACCTAGTATCCATAAAATTTTTAATGGATTTATTTACATATTTTGTTTTGAATTCATTACTCAAAGTATTACTTATTTCTAATGGTCTCTGGCTAAAAAATTCTTTTTGTGAATAGGCTTTGATAATGCTTTTTTTGAGGTTGCGCGAATTTATTGGGAATTTTATATTTATTAAATTCATTTCAGGAATTAAAGTATATCCTTCAGGCCCATGCAGTGGGTAATTATTATGCGAAATAACAGGTAATCCAGAATTTATACATGTTATACAAAACAAACCTATATAGTCTGGGCAAATTCCATAATCAGAGGAATCAATATAATTTTGAAGAACTTTTGGATCGTAAATAGCAGGTACATAAATAAGTTTTGAATTTTTAAAGTTAATTTCTTTTAAGAATTTAGTATCGGGACCAATACAAGTAAAAGTAAGGAAAAATTTCTCATCCCAAGCCCTAATAATCTCTTCAATTAAAAATATTTTTTTTCGCTTTAATTTTCTTCCTACAAATAATAAATTAAGATTTTTACTTTTGTTTTCGCGAATTTTTTTTAATGAATATTCACTTTCTCTATGGATGGCATTTCCAATAACAAATATTTTCTTTCTGTTTATTCCATTCTTTACTAAAAGATTTTTTGAATACTCACTATAAACTAAAATAGAATCTGAAAGATTTAAATGAAATAATCTTAAATTCTTTAATATAAAATTCTCCCTACCATATATTCCATGAGTCCAAAAAGTAATTTCAGTATTTATTAATTTTAATCTTTTTAAAATTAATACAATCCAACTATTTAGTCTTGTTACTTCGCCCCAAATTATTGCAAGTTTTGGCTTTTTATCAACTATGTTAAATATTAGTCCTGGTTGCCAAATACAGTAATTGAAAATTTTTATTGGTTCTGATTTTAAAAAGTTTCCATTATGTATATATTTTTTTAACAAAGGTAAATTTTTAATTTTTTTTGTATTGGCTAAGATTTTAAGAACCATTTTATGATTATTTGCACATTTCATGAATGTTTCTATTTGTGTCTCTCTATAGTTGGTAAGGTGATCAACATTCAACAAAATATCCATAATTCTTAAATAAAAAATTTAACTTATTAAATAATTGTAATTTATTTCTTTAAAAAAGATATTGTAATTTCATGATTTTGTTTTAGCTAATATAAAATCGTCAATAATTAGAAAATTCAATTATGAATTTTATAGATTTAGAAGCACAATTAAATACAAAGTTAGATGGGGATAAGACTCTAAGAGATATTATTGATTTTAATATTTCTAGAGTTTTAAATCATACAAAGTTCATATGCGGACCTGAAGTCAACCAATTAGAAAACGATTTAGCTAACTTTATTGATGTAAAAAACTGCGTGGCTGTTTCTAGTGGGACGGATGCTCTTCTAATCTCCCTTATGGCTTTGGATATTAAGCCGGGAGATGAAGTAATTACAACCCCTTTTAGCTTTATATCTACAGTTGAAGTTTTACTACTTTTAAAAGCAAAACCTATTTTTGTAGATATTGATCCAAAAACATTCAATATAGATCCTCAAAGGATAGAAGAAAAAATAAATGAAAATACTAAAGCAATTATTCCAGTAAGTCTTTATGGACAGACTGCAGATTTAAAAGCTATTAATTTAATTGCAGAAGAATACAAAATTCATGTAATTGAAGATGCCGCTCAAAGTTTTGGAGCCAAGCACCATAATAAATTTAGCTGTTCCCAAACAACTCTCTCTACAACAAGTTTCTTTCCTTCAAAACCATTAGGATGTTATGGCGATGGTGGAGCAATTTTCACAAACGATGATTCTCTTGCTGATAGAGTTAGAAGAATATCTAAGCATGGACAAACAAAACGATATATTCATTCTGAAATTGGGATAAATGGTAGATTAGATACTATTCAAGCCGCAATTTTAACTCCAAAATTAAAATTATTTGAAAAAGAAATATTTTTAAGAAATAAGATTTCAAAAAGATATGAAAACAAATTTAAAAAACTTGGATATTCTAACTCCTTTTATCCATTCATTGAGAATTTCAATGAAAGTGTTTTTGCACAATACACAATAAGAGTAAAAAATAGATTCAAGGTACAAGAGTTTTTAAAATCAAAAGGGATACCTACTGCAATTCATTACCCACGCTTATTAAATGAACAAGAAATATTATCAGGTTCAAAGAAAGAAAAAATTAATAATCAATCTGAAAGTTTAATACTCGCCAAAGAGGCCTCAAAAGAGGTTTTAAGCTTGCCTTTTTCCCCTTATTTAAAAGAAGTTGATCAAGATCTAATAGTTGAAAAAGTAAATGAGGCGAATTTGATCTTTAACCTTTAAAATTGTGTTTAATTAATGTAAGTGGAAATATTTATACAATAAGGTAGGTTAATTCCTATGTGTGTTTGTTGAAATTAATTGGCATAACCATTTAAAAACTTGATAACTATATGATTGTATAAATTTCTCATTTATTAATCTTTTTAAAAAATTTAAGATCACTTGTAAAATAAAGTATTTAAAATA
>MDTG01208197.1_pt1 | contig 30499 bp, 36 predicted proteins | sample 811421 | NCBI WGS metagenome assembly MDTG01 (sample SAMN05326645, study PRJNA326480) | marine metagenome | isolation source: seawater | place: Pacific Ocean: South East | collected 2011 | reverse complement strand
TGGATATCTTAGTGCTCCTAAAACCATTCCAACTGAACCCCCTAATGCCCCAATACCCATATTTAGGCCTGAGGCAATTACATTTTTTTTAGATGATGTTTCATTTGAAAAAGTTTTACCAGAAGGAAAATGAACTGCCTGAAAAATTAAAAAACCAGAAATTATTATTAAAATTGTTACAATTAGCAGTAGTAAGTCTTGAGAAAAAGATTCGCTTAATAGACCTCCGAATAAAGGCCCTATAATTGCTCCAGAAATTAAAAAAAGTACTCCAAGCTTAAGATCAATTCTTTTATTTTTAAAATTATTCCATACTGTAGGAACCATCATTACGAAGCTGATGGCTAAATTAGTTCCAAAAACAACTAATGCTTCTACTCCAAAAAAAAGCATGAAGAATATCCTAATAGGGCCCAGAGGCATTCCAACTAAACCAGCAAAATATCCAGAAACTAATAAGCAGATTGTAAGAAATATAAAGCTTAAAATATCTAATTCGTTCAGTCTTCAAGCCCTTCCATTAATCTATCAAGTTCATAAATCTGATCCATATCAGGTTTCAAAGAAGGCTCTCTAGCTAAAGCTTCACTAAAGATTCCTTTCTTTTTTAATATATATTTTGGCAACCAGTTCCAAATTCCTAGCCCTTGACCTAATGTTCTTATGAGAGGAATATGCTTATGAAAATACTTTTCGGCCTCAACCTCCTTGCCTTCTTCCCATAAATTAAAAGTCTTAACAAATATTTCAGGTATCGCAGCTACAGGCATAGTTCCTTTAGAACCTCTTCTCATCTCTTCAATCATAAATAGGCCACCAGCACCACCAAAAGGAACTGGTAATTCGCCATCAGAAATATTTTTCAGTTTATTAAATCTAGGCAAGGTAGGAGGCACCTCAACCTTCAAATATGCTAAATTTTTATTAGATTGAGATAATTCAACAGCTAACTCTGGAGAAATAGGCGCATCAGGCACATCTTGCATAAAAATAGGAATTTCTATGTTTTCAGCGACATTAATAAAATATTTTTTTACCTCGCTTGAATCCACGCCTCCAAAAGATGGTGGAGCTATCATCACTGCATCTGCACCTAATTCTTGAGCTTTTTTAGAATATTCTATAGATACTTTTGTAGATTCTGCAGTCGTATTCATGCAAACTTTTATTCTTTTATTAGCGCAATTAACTACCTTTTTTAAATATTCATTTCTTTCTGAATCCGTTAATTTATACACCTCACTAGCAAGTGCAATTGCCACTCCACTTACTCCTGAATCTATAGCATACTCGACCTCAGCCTCAACATCATTAAATACAATATTATCTTTTGAATCAAAAGGGGTAGATAATATCGGAAAAACCCCACTCATTAAATTTGACATTGCTTTCCTTTCTTTTAACTAATTAGTGACTCAACCAAAGTAATAAGTACTCCAGCAACTGTTGCTGTGCCTATTACACCAGCTATATTAGGCCCCATAGCATGCATTAAAAGCATATTGCCAGGTTTTTCTTTTTGAGCAATTTCTTGAACAACTCTTGCTGCCATGGGAACTGCAGAAACCCCTGCGGCACCAATCATCGGATTTATTTTTTCTTTACTGAAAAAGTTCATTAATTTAGCAAGTAATAATCCTGATATTGTTGCAGTAATAAAAGCAAACAGCCCTAGAAAAAATATTGCTAGAGTTGAAGGCTTAAGAAAAACTTCACCTGGCATTGTAGAACCAACAGCTAAACCAAGAATAATAACAACGATATTCATAAGTTCATTTTGTGCAGTATTACTTAACCTCTCTACAACACCGCACTCCCTCATTAAATTACCGAACATTAATATTCCAACTAGTGGTGCAGCTTTTGGAACCAATACTCCGATAACAATAGTACAGATTATTGGAAATAAAATTTTTGCTCTTTTAGTAACAACATTCTTAGGGGCAGGCATTGTAATTTGCCTTTCTTTTTTGGTTGTAAGCAATTTAATTATTGGAGGCTGAATTAATGGGACTAATGCCATGTAAGAATATGCGGCAACCGCAGTTGCACCAACAATATCTATCATTTCAACTCCATATTGTTGACTTAATGCTTTCATATTTGAAGCAATAAAAATTGTCGTTGGTCCATCAGCCCCTCCAATTATTCCAACTGATGTTGCCTCTAATAATCCAAAATTTAGGGAAGAGATCCCTAAAGTTCCAATTAACAAAGTTCCTAGCAATGCAAAAAATACTCCGGCCTGTGCTGCTGCTCCTAATAGTAATGTTTTAGGGTTTGATATTACTGGAGAGAAATCTGTTAATGCCCCAAGTCCCAAGAAAACCAATAATGGAAGTAAATCTGTATGCAGACCATTTTCCTGAAAAAACAGCAAGAACCCCATAGGGTCTCCTTCTTTTCCAGCAGGCTTAATTACTTCACCAAGCGGAAGATTTGCCAATAAAATTCCAAATGAAATTGGCACTAAGAGTAATGGTTCCTTTTTTTTAGCAATCCCAAAATATAATAAAAATCCTGCAACAAACCACATTACCAATCCTCTTGGATCTTCAAATATACTTATTAAACCCTCAAATATTAATTTAATATCATCCAATTTATCACCCTATTACTATCATTACTGATCCGACTTCTATAGTCTCGCCTTCTTTTACATTTATGCTATTTATAACTCCATCAGCCGAAGAAACAATAGTTTGCTCCATTTTCATTGACTCCATAATAATTACTGGCTCACCCATTTTTATTTTTTGTCCTTCTGAAACAAGAACTTTTAATATTTTGCCAGGCATTAATGCTAATAAATCTCCTGGATTTCCTTGGACAGATTGATCTGGTATTTTAGGTTCTGATTTTTTAGGTTCTGATTTTTTAGGTTCTGATTTTTTAGGTTCTGATAAATTATTAGAAATTTTAATATCGAAATTTTTATCATTAACTTTTACTTGAGCATCATTAGAATTTAATAGATTAACCTCTACTTCAAATTTTTTTCCATCTATCTCAAAATTATATTTTTTCATTTATCCACCTCTTCCTTTGAATAATCTTTGTTGACCTAAAGCTTTCCAGCTAGAGTTTTCAAATTTAATTAAAGATTCTGATGAAAAAGTATTAGTGCTCTTTTTGTCGCCTAATGCAAGACTTAGTCCAACCAAAGCTGCAGTAAGCTCTAAACTTGAAAAATCTTTATTAGAAGATTTTTCTGATATTTCACTAGAATCACCAACAATACCTTTTTTTCTTTCTAATAAATTTAAAAAAGTTATAGAGACTAGCAGAATTATTAAAACCAAAAAAACAATTGCCAATCCAACCAATGAAACATATAAGCCATCACCTATCATTTAATTACTCCTCTGTTATTACCATGTAACATTATATTAGTAATAATCGCTAAAACTCTAATTTAATTGGTTTGCCATCGATTATTATGTTCTTATTATTATTTTTATCTGATTTAACAATAAATTTTTTATTTGCATGAGTTAAAATAAATTCATTCATATTTATATTTTTAGACAAATTATCTTTAAAAAAATTATCCTCCATTTCTTTAATTTTTAAATGGGATTCCTCTAAAGAAATTAAATTAAAAGTTACTACATCACCTGGCATTAACTGACTAAAATAATTTAAACTTTGGGATGTCAAACTCAATATTCTAGGATACCCCCCTATCCTTTGAGAATCCTCCATCAATACATATAATTTGCCATCGCTAGGGACTTGCATAACTCCCTTAGATGTTCCATCAGAAATAATATCAGTAAAGTTTTTAGAAAATTCTATTTTTACTCCTTCTAAAACTATTCCTGTTCTGCCCATTCTATTAGATATTTTAAATTCAGAATTAAATAATTCTTTTTTACTTTTACTAGACAAACTATTAAATTCAGGTCCTTTAATTACATCTAATTTCTTTTGATTTGCTATAAGTTGAGAAAATTTATAATAATCTGGATAACTATTTAGTTTATCGCTTTGATAATTAGATAATTCAGAATCACAATATAACAAATCATTTATTGCTAATTTTTTTCCTCCAACATCAAAATCGGAATGAGTAGAATTAGATTTCATAATTTCCTTATCTATGAAGCCTCCTTTAATAGAAAGATAAGCTCTTAAACCATTCTTTGGAGTGCTGAATTTTAGGTTATCACCTTTGCAAATTTGAATTGACTCCCACATTTTTACGGGCACAGAATTAATTCTAGGGCTCATATCTGAGCCAGTAATTGAGATTAAACATTCTGATAAAAACTCAACTTCAAAATTACCATGTATTATTTCAATACTCGCTGCATTACTATTCCCCAAAATATAATTACCTAATCTATAGGACAGCATATCTCCTGCTCCTGAATTTGGGACTCCATGATTTTCAAAACCGTATCTTCCAGAATCTTGGATAGTTGAAAAAATAGGATTATTTAATACTTTTAGGATTTTCATAATGGAGTAAATTTTACTCTTATTCCAGGCTTAATTAGGCTTGGATTTTCATTTTTTTTATCAAAAAGTTTGAGATTTGTGTTACCTATTATTCTCCAGCCCCCTGAAGATTTAAATGGATAGATTCCTGTTTGTCTGTCTGCTATTGCTACAGATCCTGCAGGCACTTCAACTCTTGGTGTTGGAAGCCTAGGGCACTCTAGTCTTTTATCAAGTCCTCCTAAATACGGAAATCCAGGTGAAAAACCTATCATAAATACGTAATAGGGTTTAGAGGAATGGATATCTATAATTTGTTCTTCGCTTATAGATAAAATTTTAGAAACCTCTTCTAAATCTTCTCCGTATTTTCCACCATAATTAACTGGAATATTCAGAACTTGATCCTTAACTTTATTGTAATTTTTTTCTAACTTATTGAGTTTTTCTACAAGCTGAATTATTTCTTTTCTCTCTGTTAACAGCGGATTATAAGTAACAATTAGTGAATTATATGTTGGATAAACAGATAATAAATTTAAATCATTTTCATTTAAATAATTAATTAATATATTAATATGTTTATTTACTTCTTCGTCAATAGAATTTGAAAAATTAAAAGCTAGGGTTGAATCTGTTATATCTTGGATTCTAAATTCCATAAATTTTAACTAATAAAATCAGTCATTTTCTTTACTTCACATCCCATGGTAACTAATTCACGCCTTATCTTCTTTGCCAATTCAACTGATTCTTTGTTGTCACCATGAAGGCATATTGTGTCAATCTCAAGATTAATTTCTTTTCCTTCTATTGATTTAACTATTCCTTTTAAAGCCATATCTACAACTCTTTCCAATATTTCATCATGATTCTTCAAAACTGCGCCAGGAATGTTCCTGTTAACTAATTGTCCGTCATCTGTGTAAGCTCTATCAGCAAAACCTTCTCTAGAAAACTTAACTTGCTTAGTTTTAACAAAATCTTCCCAAACTGAATTAGCTAAAACCACATGTATAAGTTCAGGGTTAAAATTAACAATAGAATTAAATATTGGCTCTACAATTTTTATATCTTTTGCTGCTGCATTATAAAGTGCTCCATGAGGTTTAATATGACTTATTTCATTTGGCGCAAATGCATATAATGCTCCTATTTGATAAGTCATAATATTTTCAATAGAAAACTTACTCATCTCCATATACCTTCTTCCAAACCCTTGTAAATCAGGATAGCTTGGATGTGCGCCAATTGAATTATTATTTTTTAAAGCTAAATCTACTGTATTTTTTATTGAATCAGGGTCTCCTGAATGAAACCCTGTAGCTATATTAACTGAAGTTACATGAGGCGAAATGAGCTCATCTTGCCCCGATCTCATTAGCCCATAAGATTCCCCTATATCTGCATTTAAGTCTATAACGCCATTCATTCTAGTTTAAGGGTAGGTTTATCTTATTTCCTGATTCCCAGCTCATTCTTAGTGCATCAGTAAATTGCATATATTTAAGTCCATCAGAAAAACTAGTATGCGATATTTTTTCTTTACCATTAATTGCACTAACAAATTCCTCTTCGACTCTCCAGCCTCCCACTTCGCTTTTTTTTGGAGATAGCACTTTCCATTTATTTTGTTTAGGCTTTATGCTTTCTAATCTCAATTTTGAACTGTTAAATGCTTGCTTAGTTTTAACTTCATTGTCGGTAAAAATATGAAGTGTTCCCTCGGTGCCATAAATATATATATCTACAGGGGAAGATCCACCTAATATTGTGCTATGAGTCATATGGTAACTCCCACCACACGTCATATTACCGATAGCTTCTAAATGATCAGGAATTGAAATTTCTTTTTGTTCGCCTGAACTTTCATCCTTTCTTTTTTTTACATGTACGTCTGAATGAGCAAACACATTGGATGCAGTCCCTAACCACCTCATTCCTGCTTCATAAAAAATTCCCATATGCATAATATTATTTCCTGATATATCTCTATCTTCTCTCCAATGTAGAGGTTTGTTGTAATTTGGAAACTCACCAGTCGTACATTTAACATCAAATAAAATTAGACTGCCCATTTCGTTTTTTATCCAACTCTTGACTGTATTATCATATGGCAGGGTATGAGGGGACGGAACAATCTGAGTTATTAAATTAGGATAGTTTTTTGATGCTTCAAACATTTGCTCTGCTTCTAAAGAATTAGTTGCCATTCTTGCTTCACAAAGAACATGCTTATTCATTTCCAGTGATCTTATTGTCAAGGTTGAATGCATATTTGGCCAAGTACCGATGCATACTGCATTAATATTTTCGTCGTCTAATAGTTCCTCCCAAGAATTATAAACATTCTCTATTCCAAATTCTTTTGCAACAGCCTCACCTGACCTATAAGTCCTATTTGCGACCCCATAAGCAACAACTCCCTTTTGTTCCAATAATTTTGGTATATGAGCATTCCTTGTATTTGCACCTGCACCTATGAATCCAACATTAATCATAATAATTAATATTCAACTATTTCTTTGACAGCCTTAATAACTCTTTCTTCGCTTGGCATAAATGAAAATTCTAAATCTCTATTGTATGGAACAGGAGTATGAGGTGAATTAACTTTTTTGATAGGAGCATCTAAATAATCAAAACCTTTATCAGCTATAATTGAAGATATTTCTGAAGCCATACTACACATCGGAGTATCTTCATCTACAATTACAACTTTATTTGTTTTTGAGACTGATTCTAAAATTATGTCTTCATCTAATGGAGACAAACTTAACATATCAACAACCTCACAGCTTACTCCAGATTCTTCAAGTTTTTCAGCAACTTTTCTACATATTTCAGAAGTGTAGGCCATCCCTATTAATGTTACATCTGAACCTCGCTTAAGATACCTTCCTTTGCCTAGTTCAAATACAACTTCTTGGTCGGGCACAAATCCATTCAAATTAATAAGTTTTTTATCATTTACAAGAAATACAGGATCATCATCTCTTATTGAGGCAGATAAAAGCCCTTTTACTGAAAGAGGGTCAGAAGGAACAACAACTTTTAATCCAGGTATATGAACAAGCATAGAATAGAAAGATTCAGAATGTTGTGCAGCATGACCAGTCCCAGCTCCAGATCTGGCAAACATTGTTAAAGGAACCTTTGTTTGCCCACCAAACATATATCTACTTTTTGCTGCATTAGATAGCAATTGGTCATAAGCTACAGTTACAAAATCAAAATACATTAAATCTACTACTGGTCTTGTTCCAGTTAGAGCGGCTCCAATGGCTGCGCCTAAAACACCTGCCTCTGATATAGGAGTATCTTTTATTCTGTCAGTTCCAAAATCTTGAATTAAACCTTTGGTTGCTGCAAAAGGTCCTCCCCACGCATCAAGAGGTTTGAATCCATCTTTTTCTTCATAAGAAACTTCTCCATCTTTTTCAAATCTACCTGCTCCACCTGCAATGTCTTCTCCCATCACAAATACAGATGGATCCCTATCCAGTTCTTGTCTTAAGGTTAAGTTAAATGCGTCTCTATATCTCATCTCAGAACCAGGAATATTATCTGTGTTAGGCAATCCGGATGATCCTCTAAAGGTTTGTGAATAATCAAAAGTCATAATTTAATCCTTATATTTTACGTAAACGTCACTGTAAAGTTCTTCAATATTTGGCATTGGAGATTTTTCTGCAAATTCTACTGCTTCTATCATTTCAGTATCAATTAAATCTTTTATTTTTTTTATACTCTCTAAATCCATAGAATTATTTGCAATAACTTTCTCTTCAAATATTTTTAGGCAATCCCTGTCTTTCCATTTTTCATCTTCCTCTGGAGTTCTATATTTTTTTGGATCATCAGCATGGAAATGACCATGGTATCTGAAGGTTTTCAATTCAATTAACGTAGGGCCATCGCCTTTTCTAGCTCTATTTACAGCTTCTCCAGCTACTTCATAAACATCAAAAACATCCATCCCGTCAGCAGTAACACCAGGCATAGAATAAGCCGCAGCTCTATCAGAAATATCTTCAATTGATACTGCATACTCAACCGGAGTTGCTTCTGCATAATGATTGTTTTCACAAACAAAAATAACTGGTAATTTCCATATTGATGCCAGATTCATACTCTCGTGTAAAACACCTTGGCCAGTAGCTCCATCCCCAAAAAAAGCTACTCCTACAGAATCATTTTCAGTGCCATTATATTTTGAGCTTAGTGCAGCTCCAACTGCAAGAGGAATGCTTGCACCAACAATAGCATTTGCGCCCAACATACCTTTAGAAAAATCTGCAATATGCATCGATCCACCTTTTCCTTTACATTGCCCAGTAGATTTCCCAAATATCTCTGCCATCATTTTTTTTGTGTCTAAACCTTTCGCAATGCAATGACCGTGCCCTCTATGAGTAGACCCAATCCAATCTTTATCAGTTAAGTGAGCGCAAACACCAGCTGGACCAGCTTCTTGTCCATCAGAACTATGCGTAACACCCATTGATTTACCTTTGAAGGTTTGTTCAAGCATAGTTTCTTCAAACCTTCTTATTCTGTACATTGATTCAAAAAGCCATTGAAGCTTTTCTTTTTCCATTTATTTACCCTTTTTATTTCTACAGTTTATTTTGAGGATCTCTAGGATTAAACGCAGAGTCTGAATCTATTTTAGAGGGAAATAAATATTTCCCGGGCTTCAACATAGAAGATACAGCTGCAAAGACTGCTAATAAGATCCCCGACTTTTTAATAAAATCTCTTCTGCTTTGAAAATCATCTTTCATAATCTATGCCCTATTTCCTAGATAATACTTAATTATTTTGAATAATAATGATTAGTATAAATAAACATCCTTAAGAAGCAAATCTTATTTTTATTAAAGTATACCATTTTAGTCATGTATATATAGTTTTAAATATCTCTTTTAAAAAGGTTTGATTTAATCTAAAATTAGGTTGACGATGAAACCTAACTTGTGTTAGCTTTTCTCTAGAAATTTTATTCATTTAGTGAAGGAAAAATTTGGATCCAGGAATTTTAACTAGTGACGATTGGGTTACTAGGTTAAATGCGCTTAGAATGATGTGGGCGTGCCTATTATTGGCGCTAATAGCCGCACCATCTCTTGTTATTGCTCATGCTGTAATACCGTCAGCGGTTGATTCAGGCACTTTAAGTGAGAAATTTAATAAGTTCAGGATGCCCTTGTATGTTATTGGTACATTAGCATTCATTGCAGATGTAGCTCTTTTTCTATACGCACTTTCTTTATCTTTAGGAGTAATATCAGATATTTACCCGAATTTTTGGCAATAGTTATATATTTTGAAAAAATTATTAGACATTTTATACGCTCCTCTCTACCTAGCCGCAGGTATAGTAGAAATAATTAAAGAAAAGGATAAAACAACACCGACTTGGTTAAAATTACTAGCTCCAGTACTTGCTTTAGGTGGCTTGGGTATTTTTGCAGTTTTAAGTTTTATTCAAGCATTTGTTATGACAGCATGGCTAGGAAACCCTTTGCCAGTTTTAGGGTTTGATCAAAGTCCTGATCAGCCAATTAGTTTTCCACACACTATACATGCGGGAGTAGGACCTTTGGTTGATACAGAAACCGGAGAACCTTACATGAGCATATCTGGTCAGCCAAGAATAAATGATGACGGAACTGCCATGGAAGGGCTAGGAATGGATTGCACTTACTGCCATAAACAAGTTTCAGAACAAGCATGGGCTGGAGTTCCTCCTGTAGAACTTTGTGTTTCATGCCACAGAGTTATAGGTGAACAGTCAAATGCTGATCTTAAAGCTTTAAGAAATTACGGATTATATGAAGAAACTAAGTCGCCAATAAACTGGGAAAGGGTTCACAGGATGCCAGACCATGTAAGATTTGTTCATGCTCCTCACATATGGTATCTAACTGAAAATCCAGATGCAATACAAAATAAACCATTAGGTTTTAAGACCTTGCCTGATGGCACAGTAGCAATATCTCAAGTATGCTCAACTTGTCATGGAAATGTAGCTGGAATGGAACAAGTATGGCAAGACCAGCCATTAAAAATGGGGCAATGTGTTGCTTGTCATAGGGCAAATGAAGCTTCAGTAGGATGTGAAACATGTCATCACTAGATAATACAAAAAGTAATAAAGTTTCAAGAAGAAAGTTTATGGGGCTTTTGGGTGGAACAGCACTAGGTGCAGTTATTTTTGAAGCATGTGGAGTCCCAGAACAAGAGTATATAATTCAAAGTCCTGTAGATATGCCAGAAGACTATGTTAAGGGTGAAGACAATTGGTATGCGACTACCAGTGATACTTCTGAGCATGGCGAAAGTATAATTGTAAGAATTATGCAAGGAAGAGCTAAAAAAATTGAAGGCAATCCTGATTTTCCAAACACATTAGGAAAGCACAGAGCTGTAACAGAAACTGAGATACAAACTCTATATCATCCAGACAGAATTTCAGGACCATTATATAGAAAAACAAGTTCAGGTAACCATAGGCCAATATCATGGAAAGAGGCTGAATTAATGATTAAAGAGTCATTGTCAGCAAAAGGAAATAAATCAATAATTACAAAATCACTTAGAGGAATGAATAAAGGTATTATTGATCAATTTGCTAATGAAAAAGGGTTGAAGCATCTAACATTATCATCTCTGCATGATTACTCCATGTATGAATCATCAAAAGAAGTATTCGGAACAAAAAGTTTGCCGTACTTTGACATAAAAAATTCAGATCTAATTATATCTTTTGGCCTCGATTTTCTTGGAACATGGGGTCCAGTAGAATATGAAAACCAATTCGGAAATTTCAGAGGCAAAGATCATAGAGGATATATGATTCAAATAGAACCAAGAATGTCCTTAACTGCTGCTGCTGCTGACACTTGGCTTTGCAGTGACCCTGGAAGAGAAGGGCTAATAGCTCTTATGATTGCAGATCAAATTATCAAAAGTGGTAAGGGTAATTCCGCTAATATAGATAAATTTAAGGAACTAACAGGAATATCAGATATTTCTGAACTTAACAATTCATCTGCTTCTCTTGATGCAAAATCTGTAGGGTCAGCCACAGGGATTGATTATCATAAATTGGAAAAACTCACAGAAAAATTAATTTCTCATTTAGAAAGTAATGACCATTCTAAAATATTATTTTTATCTGGAGGAGCAACTTCCGGATATCCTAATTCTAAGAGTATAAATTCTTTGGTTTTGGGGTTAAATTACTTAACAGGATCAGTTAATAAAGAAGGCGGGATAATTCTAAATCCTGATAATGTTTTTGATAATATTGAAATTAATGGAGAGACCCTTAATCTTCCACAATCTTCATCGTGGAATTCTTTAGATTACTGGAATGAAGAAATTGAAAATTGGAAATCAGGAAGCCAAGATTTAATTATCGTTAGAGGCGTGGATTTGTTAAATGAGATTCCAGGAAAATCAGTTACAACGGAGGCATTTAACAACTCAAAAATGTCAATAGGATTTGGAACTATAATTAATGACACGCTTGAAAGATGCGATTTAATTTTGCCAGATAATACAAGTATGCAATCATGGGGATCTGATATTCCTGAGCCTAGAACTGGCTATCAAGTATTTGCTTTTGGACAACCAGTCGCTTCAGCACCTTACACAAGAGATGGGTCAAAAAAATTATATGATTCGAAAAGCTTCTACAATGTCCTTCTTTCTCAAATGGAAAATGGTCTTTCCGGGCTAACTTACATGGATTTATGCAAAGAAATTTCAAATAAAATTTATGAAAGTAGTTCGTACAATAATTCTTCAATTGTGGCTTCAAATTCTGATGATTTTTTCAAAGGTATTATGGCTAGAGGAGGATGGTGGAATGTAAACAAGAAATCTTCAGGGCCTAAAAATCCAAAAATTAATATTTCAAATGTAGTTACAAATATAAATAGAAATAATAATTTTCATTTAATTCCTTTTAAATCGCATGTTTTTGGAGATGGAAATTCAATGTCAACCCCATGGGCCCAAGGTTCGCCTGATCCTTTGACTTCTATTACTTGGGATAGCTGGGTAGAAATTAATACTAAAACTGCTGAAGGTTTAAAAATTAAGCAGGGCGATATTTTAAAAATCACATCAAATTCAGGTTCAATTGAATTGCCAGCATATCTTCATCCTGGGGTTCCTAGCAACTCTGTTTCTGTGCCTATAGGATTAGGAAAACAAAATTTTACTAGATATGCCAGTGAAAGAGGCTCAAATATCGTTGAGTTGATTGATGTATCTAAGCTCAATGAAGACGGGAATGTGCCTTGGAATTCAACTTCAGTTTCAATTGAGAAAACAAAAAATAAGAAAAAGATTTCAAAATTCGAAGGAACGGTTCCCGCCATAGCAGTAGAACCTGGAGTTCCAATTTTGACAGTTGGGCCAAATGAGTCAGCCGAAGAGGGTTTCCATAGAGCTCACGAAGAACATCTTGATCATACATTTGGTGATCACTTTAATGATAAAAAACATAATGAAGAAGAAAGTCATTAGTAAGAAGGAAAAATGGTAGCAGAAAAACAAAGTAAATTTAAATGGGGAATGGCTATTGATATTGACAAGTGCACAGGTTGCCAAGCATGTGTTTTAGCATGTCAGGCTGAAAATAACATTCCAATTAATACTGAAGATAATTTCAAAGATGCAAGGGGGATAGAGTGGATAAGAGTAGAAAGGTACTGGGAAGGTGAATTCCCTGATGTAAAAGCAAAGTTTATACCTATTCTATGCATGCATTGTGATAACGCTCCATGTGAACCAGTTTGTCCTGTTTATGCAAGCTATCATACTGTGGAAGGCCTTAATGTACAGGTATACAATAGGTGCGTTGGAACAAGGTATTGTGCGAATGGTTGCCCTTATTTAGTTAGGTTTTTCAATTATTGGGAACCAGAATGGCCAGAATCTTTCCAAAATCAACTGAATCCTGATGTAACAGTTAGGAGCAGAGGGATAATGGAAAAATGCACCATGTGTATTCAGAGAATAAGGCGAGGTACTCGAAAAGCTAAAAGAGATAATAACGAAGTAATGGATGGGGACATTAGTCCAGCATGTGTTCAAGCATGCCCTACTGACGCCATGGTATTTGGTAATCAGAAAGATCCAAATAGTAAAATTAATAAAATGAAAAATGATAAAAGATCTTACACATTATTAGACCATTTAAAAACTAATAGCAATGTGTGGTATTTAGCAAAAGTCGATGAAGACACTGATACTCATAGCAAGGAAGGGGGGCATTAGTGATTGAGGTACCAGTAACTAACAATACTGAAAAATTCAATTCTGCTACTAATTCTTTGGTTCCTACAACTAAAGAATCTCTTAGCGGAAAATTTAAGCTGATTTTTGGAATATTTGGCGTATTGTCTGTTATTGGAATAATTTCACTCATTTTAAAAATAACTACTGTTGGTTTTGAAACTAAATCGGGATGGGGATATTATGCAGCTATAGTTTCACTTTTATTAGGAGTATTTGGCACAGCTCCAATGGTTGCAATAGCTCCTACAATTGCAAAAGCTGATTGGCATAGACCTGTATCTAGGATTGCTACAATGTTTACTTTAGCTGGAATATCTACATCTATACTTGCAATACCATTAATATTTGCTTTGCCTCCCCTAGTAGTAGATGGAATCCGAAGAAGATCAATTTGGTTTGATGCTAATATTTATACACCTCATGTTTTTTTTGGCATTGCAGTAATTGGATTATTCTTTATTGGATTAGCATTGTTATGGGTTACCTCGATACCTGATTTATCTATAATGCGTGATCATAGTTCAGGGTGGAGACAAAGATTAGGAAAATCTTTATCGAGAGGATTTATTGGCACTGAGAGACAGTGGATAAGTTTGAGAGCAAGAATTGGAATGATGGGGACATTTTATTTCATGTTCTTGATATTTGTTCATATAATTTACAGTATATGTTTCAGTCTTGAATTAGTAGCGGGATGGAAAGATGCTATATACCCAATGTACCATGCAGCAACTGGAATTCAGTCAGGAGTTGCTACAGTCATAATTGGATTATTTCTATTTAGAAAATACTGGAACCTTGAAGACCACATAGGAATTGATCAATTTTGGGCACTATCAAAATTAATGTTTGCAACAACTATTTTCTGGTTCTACTTCTTTATATGTGCATTTATGATATTTTGGTATGGAAAATCTGCAATTAACGAAATGACTATAGCAATTTTAGTAAATGGTCCTTATATGCCAATTTTTATCGGAACTCTATTGCTAAGCTTTATTGTTCCATGGTGGATAATTATTTGGAATCCAGTCAGATATAGTCCTGCAATGTTATCTGTAGTAGCTGCAATTGTATTAATTGGGAGTATATTAGATAGAATTCGTTTATATGTTATCTCATGGCAAGTTTATAGCGATGAAATGATTCATAAAAGATATATTCCTCTTGATGAAATACCTGAAAACATGATCGCTCCAAATCTATTGGATGTAGGTATTTTTATAGGATTCATATCTCTTGGAATATTTGCGATTTTATTAACTACAAGACTTATACCTGTTGTCTCAATTTGGGAGAGGCATCAGTCTATATTATTAACTAGGCATATCAAGTTCCATAGAACTGAAGTTTATGCTGTTGGAAAACCGGATTAAAAAATGCAACAGAGACGACAACTAGACGAAAAACAAATAAATAGAGAGTTGCTTAATGGAAATCTAGCAACTCCTAAATGGTATTATCCAGTCATGGGGGTTTTGGGGGTAGGTGTTCTAATTGGATTTGCAACTATTCTTTATATGTTTAACAGAGGATTAGGAGTTACCGGACTGGCCAGGCCAGTATATTGGGGTCTTTTTATTACAACATTTGTTTTCTGGGTTGGAATAAGTCATGCTGGAATTATGATATCTGCAATTTTGAGGCTTACTCAGGCAGAATGGAGAAGGCCTGTTACAAGAGCAGCTGAATTATTAACTGTATTCTCTCTATTAACCGCATTATTCTTCCCTCTTATGCACGCTGGAAGACCTTGGAGAATAGCATACTGGTTAATACCATATGATTGGGCTAGAGGAATTTGGCCGAATGTTAGATCACCACTTTTTTGGGATCCTATTGCTATTGGGACTTATTTAACAGGAAGTACATTATTTTTATTTGTTGCTCTAATACCAGATTTGGCTATTTTGAGAGACAGAACTACTGGAATTAAAAAAACTATATATTCTATGCTTGCTCTTGGTTGGAGAGGAAATCCAAGGCAATGGCAATTGCAAGTTGTAGCAGGAATATTATTATCAGCTCTAATGCTGCCGATTTTCGTTTCTGTTCACTCAATTGTAAGTTGGGACTTTGCCGTTACGCCTGCAGTTGAAGGATGGCATTCAACTATTTTTGCTCCTTACTTTGTTATAGGAGCTGTTCATTCTGGGGTTTCTGCAGTTGTTACTATGATGTGCTTAATGAGATGGCTTTGGAAGTGGAATAACTATATAAGGCCTGAGCATTTTGATGCACTAGCTAGACTACTAATAATTGTTGCAACTGCATGGTTAGCTTTTACTTTCCTAGAGTTAATATTTTCTTTATATGGTAGAGATGCACCTGAAATTGCATTAAGAGAACTTCAGATATTTACATGGCCATGGAATCTAATATTTATTACGTTTCTATTAACAGGTTATGTGATTCCAGTTGGTTGTTGGTTATTTAAAAGCTGCAGAAATAATATTGCCATAATGTTTTGGACATCCATATTAGTTAATGTTGGAATGTGGCTTGAAAGATTTTTAATAATTGTTCCAGGCCTAGCAAGAAAACAAGTGTTCGTTTATACATGGGAAGGTTACTGGCCAAGTCCTGTTGAGTGGGTAATACTTGTTTGGTCTTTTGCATGGGTTTCTTTTCTCATGCTTTTATTTGCAAGATTTTTTCCATTAGTTCCCTTATTTGAAGCTAAGGAAAGTCAAGTATTTACTACTGAAATGAAAGTAGGGCGTGCAACTGTCCCTATGGTAATTAGAGAGTGAAGGAGAAATTACTATGTCAAAAATAAGTATGTTAGGTTTATACGATAATCCTGATTCAGCAGCAGATGCCTTAGATGCCTTAAGTGAAGCAGGATTTGACTCAAATAACTTTGATGTCTTAACTGGAACACCCTATCCAGAAGGAGCTTTTGGAGAACATGTTCCTCAACACAGATTATTCAGGTTTCCACTGTTTGGAGCAATCGTTGGTCTTACACTTAGTGTATTTCTCACTTCTACAACTCAAATAGTATATCCACTTGTTACAGGAGGAAAACCAATATTATCTATTTTTGCAATGTTAGTAATTATGTATGAAATGACAATGTTATCAGCAGTAATTACAACTGTTATTGGAATTCTATTTGAATCAAGATTGCCAAATATTTCCATGAATGTATATGACACCAGAATTACTGAGGGTTTAATAGGAGTTTCTTTAGTATGCACAAGCGATAAGAAAGAAACTGCAGAAAGAGCATTTAATGGATCTGGGGCAATGGAGATAAAATCATCAGGAAGATAAATTGATAAAATTTACAAAAAAATTTAATAAGAAGCATTCCTTATTTTTTATTTTGCTTTCTTTGATAATATTGGCTCCTACATGCCAAAGCGGAATAACGCAAAGAGGAACTTATCCGATAGAAATTTTTTCAGAAATGCATTATTCATATGCTTACAGAAATCAAGAATCACCTAGATTAGAATCATTAGCTAATGCTGAGCCATTTGTCACTCCAAATGAAAGAGTAAATGACTCTGCGTCAGTTTTAGAAATGGATTCAAATTTTACATATGACCCAAAAATTGGAGCAGAATTATATAGAGTGAATTGTTCTTTCTGTCACGGGAATAAAGGGATGGGTGATGGTACGGTAGCACCTCATATATCTTCTGAAGATAGTTTTTATGCAACAACACCAACTGACGAAGTTCCAGGTTCAGGGATGGGAGCATATAAAGCTGTTCCAGCACTACATAATCTAGCCGAAAGACTGCAAGGCAAAGATAAGGCAATTAACAGACTTGAATACATGCTAAAAATGGAATCAGGATCTATTGCTCTAGGGCCTATGCCTAGCTTTTTATGGGTTTTCACAGAAGAGCAAAGAAGCCAAATCATCAATTATATTGTTGATGAAGAAAATGGCATTACATCTAACTCAAATTAGTCCTAATAATTGAAAATTAAGTTATCATTCTTATATGGGCAAATCAATCATAAGTAGTAAAATAATTATACTATTAATATCATTTTTATTTATTCTAATTTCATGTATTTCAAATACTGATCAAACAAATAACAGAGAATATAATTTATTTTCTCAAATAATGTGCCCAATATGTGATGGACAAACAATAGCAGAATCTCAAGCTTCAATAGCTGAAGACATGAAAAAAATGATTAGAGATCAAATAAAAGATGGAAAGGAAGATAAAGAAATTTTAAAATATTTTGAAGAAAGATACGGACAAGAAATATTATCAAACCCGATACCTAAAGGATTTAATTTAACGATATGGATCGCACCAATATTGATAATAATAATATCTTCAACAATTACTATTTATTCTTTAAGAAAAAATATGGGTACGAGGTCTAATAATGACAGTTTCTAGCCTTGGGTTTACTTTATTAATACTTACACTAAATTTATGCCTTTATTCAATTATTGGTTCATTAATTGGTTTAAGAGTTTCAAGCAATATCCTTTTAAAAAGTTGCAAAAATGCAAGTTATTGCACATTAATTACATTAGGTTTATCTGTTGCTTGCTTAGTTTATGCCTTTGTTACTAGAGACTTCTCTATTAAATATGTTTTTAATCATAGCAGCCTATCCATGAATCCAATTTATACTTGGGTTGCAATGTATGCTGGAAATGAAGGATCTTTACTATATATAGGATTTATAATTTCTGTTGCATCTTTTTTTACACTATTATTTCTTCCATCAGAATTAAATGACGCTGAACCATATTTAGTTTCAATTTTATCTGGATTTCTCTTATTTTTTGTTGGTGTAATGGTTTTGCTAGCTAATCCTTTTGAAACTTTTGAAAATATACCTAAAGATGGAAGGGGCATCAATCCGTTACTAGCTCATCCAGGGATGTTCTCTCATCCTCCCTTGTTGATGGCTGGATTAGCTACGATTTCAATTCCTTTTTCGTTAATAGTAAGTATGGTTTTTACAGGAAAATTTCGTAATGATGGCTTAGATTATGTAAGAACAACTTCTTTATTAGTATGGTCAATCTTAGGTGTTGGATTATTACTTGGCTCTTGGTGGGCTTACACAATTTTAGGCTGGGGAGGCTATTGGGTATGGGACCCAATTGAAAATGTTGGCTTAATGCCATGGTTAATCATGACTGCTTTTATCCATTCAATTATAGTTCAAAGAAGAAGAGGAATGTTTAGAGTTTGGAATGTAATCTTAATTTTTCTTGCATTTGTATTAGCTCAATTTGGAATGTTTATCAATAGAGGAGGCCCTGTTGTTTCCGTGCACTCTTTTGCTGCATCTACGCTAGGATACGTATTTTTAGGTTTTATGATTTTCAGTGCTATTTTTTGCTTAATTGTATTTATGCTAAACAGCAATAAGATAAAAAGTGATAATAATGTAAAGTCATTTCTTTCTCGAGAGTCAGCATTTTTAATAAATAACTTTTTTTTAGTTGCTATCACTTTTGTTACCTTATGGGGATTAATTTTTCCTCTAATATCAGAGGTTTTTGCAAATGAAACTGTTACAGTAGGAGCACCATATTACAATTCAGTAAATGGGCCAGTAATTCTAGCACTTTTATTCGTAATGGGAATTGGTCCAAACCTCTCCTGGAGAAAAACTTCAAATAAAAATTTAAAGACTAATTTATTACTTCCAGTATCATTAGCAGTTATATTATTTATTATTTTATTAATTACTACTTCTAGGCCAATAATGTCTTCGCTTTCTCTTTCAGTTTTAATGCTTGTAATTTCTACAATTTTAATTGAATGGTTAAAAGGATCTTTTAGGCTTACAAAGGGGGGAGTGCCATGGTTTATTTCCTTTTTTAAACTAATCTTGAACAACAAAAATAAGTATGGTGGATACATTGTTCATATTTCTATTTTATTGGTAGCACTAGGTGTTATTGGTATTAACTTTTATCAAATAAAAGTAGATAAAGTAATTTCTATAGGAGAAAAAATTGATATAGGAAACTATAAAGTTGAATTAATTGAAATAAGAAATAATGAGTTCAATGATAGAAGGGAAAAAATAGCTACATTTTCTGTAACAAATAAAGAAGATGAATTGATATCTATAATGGAAGGAAACAACACTTTTTACCCAAGTTTTAATATGGCTTCAATAAGAGCAGCAATAAACAGCAATCCTGTTGAGGACCTATATGTTATTCCTTCAGATTTTATTAGTGAATCAAAAATGAAAATTATTATCAGTATCAATCCACTTGTTTGGTGGATGTGGATCGGTGGACCTATTTTCATTTTAGGTACACTAATATCATTGTGGCCAAATAAATTGTTAAAGGAAAAATAATGTTATATTTACTGCTAATATTAATATTAATTATTTGCATATTTTTAGTAATATACCCATTTATATTTCAAAATAATTTAGAAGATCCTCTAATAAGAGAATTAAATTTAAAAACAAGAAAGGAAAAATTGTTACTTGAATTAGATAATGAATTGGCAAGCGGGGTATTGGATAAAAATTTACATAGCCAATTATCATCTGAAGTTAATCAAATGATAAATATAGAATTTAAAAATTTAGATGATATTTCTCCTAAAATTGATCCAATAGAAAAATTAATAAAATCAAAAAAAAATGAAAATAAAAAATAATGCATTCATTTTAATTTTTTCTATCCTTGTATTTATTTCTGGGCAAGAAAATTTTTTAGTTGCTGATCATCTAGAAATGTACGATGGTGAAATTAATCTTAATGGCACTATCATAAATGGAACAGATAAAAATAAGGTAACTGAATATACTATTAAGCTTATGGGAACCCAGAATTCTTCTACAGAATTGATCGAGGTTGATTCACTAAAAACTTTTAATGAGTTTAAATTTTCTAATTTTAAAATTGATGAATCATTCACATATTTTTTAATGATTAGTCATGAAGAAATCCCAACAATAGTTTTTTTAGAAGAAATTGATGATCAATATGAAATAGAAATAATTGTATATGATAGGGAATTTATACCAGAAAATATTTCTGTAATAGATTATTCAATAATGATTCCTCATTTATCGCCTGATTCTAATGTAATTTCTATATTAGGACTTATATCTTTTGAAAATACGGGGGACAAAACTTTTTATGCAGATCTATCTGACCCAAATTTATCAGGATTAAATTTATTAAGATTTAGTCTGCCTGAAAATTTTGAAAATCTATCAGTAGATAGCGATTTGCCGCCAGGAAATGTTATGCAAATACCAACTGGGTTTGCTCTATCAAATCCTGTGCCTCCTGGTCAACATCAGATTCTATATTCTTATTCTATGCCAAGAAATACTACGGCATTAAACTACAATGTTCGACTTCCTTTTGGAGCTAAAAAATTTAAATTATTAGCACCAGAAAAAACAGAAATAAATAATAATGAAATATTAACTAAGGAAGCAACTAAAGTAGATGAAAAAAAATATGAAGTCCTTAGTGGCGATGATATAAAAAAGGGAGATATATTAAATATAGAGATTAATAAGATAGCAACTCCAAGTATTTTTTCAAAATTCTCATACTTTGTTGAAAAAAATACTATATCTGTATTAATTGGAAGTTCATCTGCATTAATTTTATTTATTTTGGGTGTTTTTGCTATATACAAAAACTCTTTACTTAATAAAAATAGCACAAACAATATTGATGAAGTTTTAATTTCAAAAATTATAGATTTAGATGAGAGATTTAAGAAAAATAATATAAACGAAGAAGAATACAATATTTTAAGGAAAAGCTATAAAGAAAGAATTAAAGGGAAATTTTGAATAAATTATTAGCATCTTCAGTTGCATTAATTATTATAGGTTTTTTTATAATTATAATAATCTCAACTATCAATACTGGAGGACAACAAGGAAGACCTGGTTTAAATGAAGTTTCAGGTGAAGTTTCTTTAAATTTTAATAAATTTAAGCCTATAGAAGGCGATGATATATATGGAAACAAATTAACTGAGCAACTAATAGATGAAGAATTATTAGTTATAGACTTTTGGGCATCTTGGTGCCCACCTTGCATCCAAGAAGCAAAGGTTCTTTCAGATTCATATAAATACTGGAAGGATAGAAATGTAAGATTTATAGGAATCGCTCTTTGGGATAATGATAAATCTATAAAAAGTTTTGTTGAAAAATATGATTTCCAATACGATGTAACACTGGATAAAGATGGGAAGCATGCAATTAACTATGGAGTTAAAGCATTGCCTGAAAAATTTTTTATTAATAAAAAGGGAGATATAGTAAAAAAATATATAGGTCCAATAGATAAAGAATCCCTTGATAAAATTATTGAGGAAACATTAGATTAAAAATGTACTTAGATAAATTTAAAATTAAAGATCAATTATGTGAATTTGATATTGAATTAAACGAAGAGTATATTTTTGACTATTACAATTCATGCGGGATTAATTTTCATGATTATCAATATGTATTCCCTACTGAATTGGCTACACTTTCTTTAAAATATTTTCTTGAAAAATTTCCTATTCCAAATGGGTCTATACACACATCTCAAGAAATTGAAATAACTACCCCTATAAAAATAGGAAGCAAATTAACTTGCAGAGCTTTCCTAGATTCTATTAAAGAAATAAGAGGCAGAGGGATAGTTATAGTAAATATTAAATACACTAAATCAAAAAAAATATTAGGTCACGCTAATGCAACATTACTAGTCCCATTATCATGATAGAAGAAGAAAAATTAAAGTCGGTAGAAAAAGTTATTACTAAAGAAATGGTAATAAATTATGCTAATACTTCTGGTGACCAAAATCCAATCCACATAGATGAAGAATATGCTAAAAATACCGATTTCAAAGGAACGATTGTTCATGGAATGTTCCTGATATCCTCTATTTCAGAAATGCTAATTAAAAATATAGGTTTAAATTGGGCTAAATCAGGGAAGTTAAAAATAAAATTTAAAAATCCTTTAAGGGTAGGAGAATCAATTTCCACTAAAGGCAAAATAAGTAAAATTGTTAAAGATAATAATGGAACTTTGATAACTTGTGAAGTAATGTGTAGTGATAATGATGGAAATGTACTTATTTCAGGAACTGCACATTGGAGTGAATAATGAAGATAGCTGTTGATGCAATGGGAGGCGATGCTCCTGTAAATAATATAGACGGAGCAATAAAAGCTCTTAATGAAACTGAAATTGAAATACTTCTTGTCGGAGAGCCTAGGGAATTAGAAAAACTATTACATGATAAAGATTATAACAAAGATAAATTATCAGTAATACCTTCCGAAGGTGCGATTCTTGATACAGAACAACCAGCTATGGCAGTAAAAAGGAAGCCAAATGCATCAATAAATGTGTGTTCTGGATTAGTAAAAAAAGGTATTGCAAATGGATTTATTAGTTCAGGAAATTCAGGTGCAACATTTGCATCTTCTGCGGGAATATTAGGTATGTTTGAGGGGTTAAGTAAACCATGTGTAGGTGGACCAATTTTTGGTTTTTCTCCAGAAACATTAATTTTAGATTTAGGTTTAAATGTAGACCCTACTCCAAAACAACTTATAGATTTTGCAGCTTTAGGAATTAGTCAATCAAAAATATTATACAATATTGAAAACCCTACTGTTGGATTATTAAGTAATGGCTCTGAGTCAAATAAAGGGAATAAACTAGTCAAAGAGTCTTTTGAGTTATTTGAAAAATCTAGCCTTAATTTTTTTGGTAATGTGGAAGGGCATGACATAGCTACAGGTAAAGTGAATGTTATTGTCTGTGATGGATTTACCGGGAATATTATTTTAAAAGCAATAGAAGGCATAGGGCATGTAATAAATCAATACATACAAGAAAATATTACAGACAATAAGCATGAAAAAATAATTAATTCCATTTCAAAAAATACAAATATAATGAGAGAGTTTGGAGGTGGGCCAGTGATCGGTGTAAATGGAATTGCAATTGTTGCACATGGAGCTTCAAGCCCAACTGCAGTTTATAATGGAATTAAAACTATTTCATGGTTATCAAAAAAAGACTATATTAATCAATTAAAAAAAGAGCTAGAAGAAGTTAGGGGCAGTGTTAATAATGAATGACAAAAAAAGACATGCATTAATTACTGGGGCTTCAAGAGGTATTGGGGCTGCGATAGCATTGGAGTTAGCTAAAGCTGGGCATTCAGTAAGCGTTAACTACAATTCTCACTCTGATGATGCTGAAAGGGTAGTGAAAGATTTATTAAATATTGGGGTTGAGGCTAAAGCTGTTAAAGGTAACGTATCTGATAAAAAATCAGTTCAAGAAATGATTAAAAATGCTACAGATTCATTAGGGCCTGTGGATATCCTAGTGAACAATGCAGGAATAATTTCTGACAATTTAATTATGCGCATGAAAGATGAAGAGTTTGATAAAGTCATAGATACTAACCTTAAAGGTACTTACTATTGCACGAAAGAATGTATTCCTTCTATGGTAAAACAAAGATGGGGAAGAGTAATAAATATAACATCAGTTGTTGGCATAAGAGGTAATATAGGTCAAACTAATTACTCAGCCTCTAAAGCAGCAATACATGGGTTTACCTACTCTTTGGCAAAAGAAGTTGCAACTAGAGGAGTAACAGTTAATGCAATAGCTCCTGGATATATTAAAACCGCAACAGTAGATGTATTATCTGACAAACTTAAAGATCACATTATGACATGGATACCTATGAAGAGATTTGGAACACCTGACGAAATATCAGGAATGGTCGCTTTTATGGCATCAGATAGAGCAAGATACATGACAGGAGAATTAGTGAAAATTGATGGCGGAATGGCAATTTAATTTGTTATGAAAAGATTTAAAAATAAATTATCTCTTATCACTGGAGGATCAAAAGGAATAGGAAAGGCTATATCTTTAGGATTAGCAGGAGAATCTAGTGATATCTTAATTACTTACTTTAGAGATAAAAAAAATGCTTTAAAAACCAAAGATGAAATTATTAAATTAGGGGTTAATTGTGACATTATAAAAATCAACCTTTCTGACATAAGTAGTGTTGAAGAAATGACAAATTACATTAAAGATAAATTTAAAAAGATTGATTTTTTAATCAATAATGCTGCTACTGGAATAAACAAGCCTTCAAAGAGTATAACCTCAAAACATTGGGATTTTGTAATTAATACAAATTCTAAAGCTCCCTGGATTCTTATAAAGAATTTAAGTGAAATAATGCCAAGTGGAAGCTCAATAATAAATATATCAAGTTTAGGATCCAAAATTGTACTATCAAATTATTTTTCAGTAGGAGTATCAAAATCAGCACTTGAAACTATCACAAAATATTTATCAATAGAGTTGTCTGAAAAGGGTATTAAAGTTAATTCTATATCTCCAGGAATAATAAAAACTGATGCACTCAAATCTTTCCCTGAAGGTTCTGATGTAAGAAATATTGAAAACTATGACACTCCTGCAGGAAAACCATTAGAAGCAAAGAATGTCAGTGATTTGGTTAATTTTTTATGTTCAGATGAGTCTGAAATGATTAGAGGTCAAAATATTACTATAGATGGTGGACGATCTTTAACTACTTAGTTAATATATTTTTTTTAACAACCGCAAGACAATAATCATCATCTGAAGAAGTAATATGACAACCTTTAGATGAGATAATGTTTATATCCTTTTTTTTATCAAGAATCATTAATTTCCGCTGAACCTTATCATATGTATCAAGTCTAGCTATAACTTCCTGTCCTATATAGCAACCTTTATCGAAGTCAATCATGTGAGATATTCCAATTTCAAGAGGATTGTATAAGTTATTTACTTCTCTGCCACAAATAGGAATCATATTCTTTATTCGAAAAGAATTGAATTCACTTTCTTTCATTTGAAAAATATTCTGAGAATTCATATAAGATTCAATAAATTCAATACTCTTAGAATCATCATCTAAAATTAAATTTATAACTTTGTGACCATTAAAGAATGAAGTAAGTGATAAAGTAATTTCAATATCTTCTAATTTCCTATTTATTATTTCATTTTTATTAATTTCACCAAATATATTCAGATCTTTATTTTTATTTGCACTATATATCGAAATAATTTTCTTTTTTAGAGGACTACTAATTGATATATCTTCTTCAAAAGTAAACTTATCTATCCAATTTAAAAGATTTTCATGATTTGAAGCATGAGAAATCATTAGGGTATATTTATTAGAATTCCATAAAGATACAATATCAATAAATTTACCATTCTCATTTGTGAATATTGAATCGGTAATTAAATTTTTTTGATTAGGTATATTATTAGTAGAAAGGCGATTGAATAAGTCAATAAAATCGTCCCCTTTTAGTTCAGTGACAACTAAATCATTTTGATAAATAAAGCTTAGATTATCATTCATTTAAACAGAAAATGAAGTTCCGCACCCACATGATTTCTTTGCATTTGGATTAGAAAAGACAAACCCTTTTCCGTTCAGTCCATCAGAAAAATCTAAAGTTGTGCCTGCCAAAAAAATAAAAGATTTTTTTGGTATTCTGATCTCTACTCCATGCTGATTAATTGTTTTTTCATCATCATCAATGGGGCTATCAATAATCTCAAGATCATAAGTTAGGCCAGAACATCCTCCTCCTTTAACTGCTACTTTTAATGCAAAGGATTCAAGTCCATCTCTTTCAGCAAAAGATTTTACTTTTTCTGCAGCCTTAGTTGTTATTTCAATTGTATTTACAGGTACTTGATTCATAGTTGTATTATAATTTTATTATACATTACTTTATATCTCTAATATTAGTTAAACTATACTTATAAAAGGAAAACAATGGCTAAAATTTATACAAAAAATGGGGATAAAGGGGATACAAGCCTATTTATGGGTGGAACTATATCAAAAAGTGACATCAGGGTTGATGCCTATGGGACAGTAGATGAGGTTGTCTCAACTTTAGGCTTTGCAAAAACTCAATGCAAAGAGTCAGAAGTATTGAAAATTGTTGATAAACTTCAATATTCTCTTTTCAAAATTGGAGCTGAATTATCTGTCAACAAGGATAAATCTGTAAAAAAACCTAAAGAAATAATAAATACAATTGGCAAAAAAAATATTACTGAACTTGAAAAAAATATTGATTCAATTTTAAAAAAAATAGATATTGGCAACGAATTTATAATGCCTGGAACCTCTTCAGGGTCTGCCTCATTAGATATGGCTAGAACAGTTATTCGAAGGCTGGAAAGGTCAATTGTAAAACTTAATGAAGAAATAGGAATAGAAAATCAAAATATTATTATTTATATTAACAGAATGAGTGACTTATTATTTGTTTTAGCTAGGCTTGAAGACAGGGAAAAAAATACAAAAAAAATAAGAGGTATAAGAAAATCAAAAAAATGACAAATACTCCTAAAATTGGAATTATAAATCATAATTTTGCTAACTTACACAGTGTAAAAAAAGCACTTGATTATTTAAATTGCCCAAACAAAATCATAAATAATCCTAACGATATATCTAAAGAGATTGATGGTGTAATTCTTCCTGGAGTAGGCGCATTTGATGCAGCAATAGACTCTCTTCAAAAATCAAAATTTATAGAACCAATAAAATATATTGTTAGTACTGGAACCCCAATACTTGGAGTATGTTTGGGAATGCAACTATTATTCACGAATTCAGAAGAAGGTGAATTAAAGGGGCTTGATTTAATTAAAGGAAATGTAACAGAAATTATAAAAAAAGATAAAGATATGAAAATTCCTCACATGGGATGGAATTCTATAAAAATAAAATCTAACTCAATTTTGTTTACTAATATTAAAGTAGAAGAATATTTCTACTTTGTTCATGGGTACAAATGCGAACCTAAAGATAAATCTATAATTACCTCTTCAGTAACATATGGTGATGAGATATGCTCATCAATTGAATATGAAAATATATTTGCAACTCAATTTCACCCTGAAAAAAGCGGAGAAATAGGCTTGGAAATATATAAAAATTTTATTTCAAGAGTTTTAGCAAAATGAATTTAATACCAGCAATAGATTTAATAGATGGCGAAGTTGTGAGGTTGTTTAAAGGAGATTATTCAAAAAAAACTGTATATGACATTGATCCTATTGAATTAACTGAACAATGGGATGAAATAGGAATAAAAAGAATACATATAGTTGATTTACAAGGAGCTAAAACAGGAAATCAAAAAAATTTAGAAACAATAAAAAGCATAATAAAGTTTACAAATTTAAAAATTCAGATAGGAGGAGGAATAAGGGATCTTTCTATATGTAAAAAAATGATGGACCTAGGAGTATCAAAAGTAATATTTGGTACATCCGCCATAGAATCTCCAATAGAAGTAGAGAAATCTTTAAAAGAGTATGGGTATAACAGAATAATTGTTGGGGTAGACATTAAAAAAAATAAAATTAGAACTAATGGATGGGAAAAAGAATCTTCACTAAGTCCAGAAAAACTAATCAATAATATGAATAAAATAGGAATAAAAGAATTTATGTTTACAGATGTAGAAAAAGACGGGACACTTTCAAATCCTGATTTTTCTTTCTTAAAAAATTTATTTGATAAAGCTGGTAATAGAACTATAGTTGCAGGTGGAATATCAAAAATTGATCATATTAGAAAACTAAAGAATTATGGAATCAAAAATGTAGTGATTGGGAAAGCAATTTACGAAGGCCAAATTAATCTCAGGGTTGCTTTGCAAAATGTTTAGGAGATAAATGTTTACAAAAAGAATAATTCCCTGCCTTGATATAGATAAAGGAAGGGTTGTTAAAGGAAAAAGTTTTATTAACTTAAAAGATGCGGGGGACCCAAAAACTTTATCTAAATTCTATAATGACGAGGGCGCAGATGAATTAGTATTTTTAGATATCACAGCTAGTCATGAAAATAGAAAAACAATTATTGATGTAGTTGAAAAAGTATCCTCAGAAGTTTTTATACCACTCACAGTTGGAGGCGGCATAAGAAATATAAGCAACATATCTGAATTACTGTATGCAGGAGCAGATAAAGTTTCAATAAATACTGCAGCAATAGAAAATCCAGATTTGATTCAAGATTCTGCAAGTAAATTTGGATCACAATGCATTGTTGTTGCGATTGATGCAAAAAGGGTTAACTCCAGTTGGAATGTTTTTACATATGGAGGCAGAAATGATACAGGCTTAGATGTTATTGAGTGGGCTAAAAAGTGTGTTGATAATGGTGCTGGAGAAATTCTATTAACTAGCATGGATATGGATGGAAATAAAAAGGGTTACGATGTGGAACTTCTTTACGAGGTTTCAAGTAAAGTAAGTGTTCCTGTTATTGCAAGTGGTGGAGCTGGAAAAATTGAGGATCTATATGATGCAATTATTATTGGCTCGTCTGATGCAGTTTTAGCAGCTTCAATATTCCATTATGGCGAAATTAGCATTAAAGAAGTTAAGCAATTTTTTAAGTCCAAGGGGATTCCGGTAAGATTATAATATGAGTGATTCAGATTTCAGCTTAATACCTGCAATAATTCAAGATATTAAAACTAAAGAAGTATTAATGCTTGGCTACATGAATAATGAGGCATTAAAAAAGACATTAGAGGGCCCTAACGTTTGGTTTTATAGTCGATCAAGAAATAAACTGTGGGAAAAAGGTGAAACAAGTGGAAACCATCTAATTGTTAAAAAAATAACTACAGATTGCGATAAAGATACTTTAATTATTCAAGTAGAACCTTCAGGACCTTCTTGTCATACGGGTAAAAATTCCTGTTTCCATCAATCAGAATTAAAAAAATTAGTTTGGCAGAATCCTAATATTTTTTCTGACATATTTAATATTATCGAAGACAGAAAAAATAATCCTAAAGAAAAATCATATGTTTCAAGTCTTATATCTAAAGGAAATGATCATATTTCTCAAAAAGTAATTGAGGAATTATGCGAAACTATTGTTGAATTCAATTCTGATAATAAAGAAAGAATGATTGAAGAAACAGCAGACTTAATATTTCACATATTCGCATTAATGTCCTCTAAATCAATAAATCTTAATGATATAGAAACTGAATTTAAAAAAAGGAAAAAGCATTAATTTTCATTAAGCTTAACAGCATACTCCATGCTTTCTATTGCAACTTCTAATTGAGATTCGTCTGGTTCCTTAGTAGTTAATTTTTGAATTAGCATTCCTGGACCATTTAATAAATTCTTTACTAACTTAAACCTGCTCCTACTTCCAATTTTTAATAATTCATAACTTATGCCTGCAATTATTGGCACTAGAATTATTCTAAGTAATACAAAAAGCATTAAGTTATCTCTTGGAAAAAGCATAAATACAATTATGCTTACCATAACAACCAGCAATATAAAAGAAGTTCCACATCTTGGATGCTCTTTAGTAAAATTTTTTAAGTTTGATTTACTAAGATTAGCACCAGCCTCATGAGTCCATACTGCCATATGTTCTGCTCCATGATATTGAAAAACTCTTCTTATATCCTTAGAAAGGCCGATTAAGTATATATAACCTATTACAAATATTAACCTGATTAACCCTTCTAAAAGTGATACTAATAAATTATTAAAACCTAGATAATGAAAACCTCTTGAAACCAATGCAGGGGTAACAAAAAATATTCCTATAGCAATAATTAAAGATAATGAAATTACAATTGCTAAGTTTATTCCTTCTGAATTTTTCTCTGAGTCTATTTCT
>MDTG01037157.1_pt1 | contig 30503 bp, 22 predicted proteins | sample 811421 | NCBI WGS metagenome assembly MDTG01 (sample SAMN05326645, study PRJNA326480) | marine metagenome | isolation source: seawater | place: Pacific Ocean: South East | collected 2011 | reverse complement strand
GGTGCTGATCCTGCTCGCGGTGCTGATCGCGGGCCTGATCCTGTCGTTCGACCGCCTGGTGTTCGTCGGGGCGGGGTGGGTCGCGTCGCTGTTCATGACCAGCGCCCAGCGCGCGCAGGCCGCGGCGAAGAAGCGCGCCGAGAAGCAGAAGAAACAGAAGGCCTCGCGCGTGCGCCAGACGGACCTGGAGAACGCGGAGATCGAGATCAAGCAGGGCAAGCGGGGACGGAAGCCCATCCGCGAACGGATCAGCGAACTCGCGGGCGGCCTGGGCGGGGGCGAGCGGTTCGACCCGGATCTGGAAACAGTGGATCCGGACGAGATCGAGGAGGAGTGGGAAGACGCGCTCGACGAGGACGCGGCGGACGAGGCCGACGAGGAGGAGTGGGACGAAGAGGACGACGCGGAAGACGAGTACGACGAGGAAGAATGGGAAGAAGAGGACGAGGAAGTCGTCGCGTCGGCTGATGAGGACGACGACGAGGAGGATGAACTCCCCGGGGCGCCGCAGATCTTCGATCGCGACAAGCTGAAGGAGAAGATCAGCGCGCTCCCGGTCCGCTTTGCCAGCGCGGAGAAGGGCTCAGCGACGCAGGAAGACCTCGACGCGTACCAGCAGAACGCGGTCGAAATGGAGGGGTACAAGTTCCCCACGCTCGACCTGCTCGAGGAGCCCGACGAGGGGTTTAACGAGAAGCTCGAGGAGATGGTCCGCGAGCAGGCCGAGGCGCTCGAGGAAGCCCTGCAGGAGTACAAGCTCAAGGGCGAGGTCGTGGGCATCGAGTCGGGCCCGGTGATCACGCTTTATCATGTGAAACTCGCGGCGGGGACGAAGGTCGCGGCTCTGAACGCGATCGCGAGCGACCTGGCCCGCGCGCTCAAGAGCGTGAACATCCGCATCGTGCCCAACATGGCGGGGCGCGACACCGTGGGCATCGAGGTGCCCAACCTGACCAAGGAGAAGGTGCGCCTCAAGGAATTGATGCGCAACCGCTCGCTGTTCGAGAAGATGAAGCTCCCGATGTTCCTGGGCAAGGACGCGTCGGGCGACCCGCTGATCGCGGACCTCGCGAAGATGCCGCATGTGCTGATCGCGGGCACGACGGGCTCGGGTAAGTCCGTGTGCATGAACACGATCGTGATGTCGTTCCTGTACACGAAGAAGCCCAACGAACTCAAACTGGTGCTGGTCGATCCGAAGATGGTCGAGATGAGCCAGTTCAAGGACATCCCCCACCTGATGTGCCCGGTGGTGACCGAGATGTCCAAGGCCGCGGCGATCCTGGAGTGGGCGGTCGGGAAGATGGACGAGCGGTACGAGTTGCTCGCGGAGGCGGGATGCCGGGACATCTCGTCGTACAACGAACTCGACGAAGAGGAACTGATCGACCGGTTCACGCCGGTGGGCCCGAACGGGCGCGAGGAACTCAACGAGCAGGAGAAGGCTCGGATCCCGCGGAAGCTCCCGTACATGGTGTTCATCATCGACGAGCTCGCGGACCTGATGATGACCAACAAGGAGGTCGAGGGCTCGATCGTGCGGATCGCGCAGAAGGCGCGCGCGGTGGGCATCCACCTGATCCTCGCGACACAGCGCCCGCAGGCGAATGTCGTCACGGGCCTGATCAAGGGCAACATGCCGTGCCGGATCTCGTTCAAGGTCGCGTCGGGGCTGGATAGCCGGATCGTGCTGGATCAGAAGGGCGGCGAGTTGCTGCTGGGACAGGGCGACATGCTGTTCCTGAGCCCGAGCAGTCATAAGTTGAGCCGGAGCCAGGGCACGCTGGTGGACGACAAGGAGATCCGCCGGGTCACGAAGTTCCTGAAGGATGTCGCGGGCCCGAGCTTCGAGCGGTCACTGGTGCAGCTGCGGAGCGGGGGCGTGAGCGCGAGCGACGAGGAACGGCTTGCCGCGACAGAGAACAACTCGAGCGCCTCGCTGAAGGCGGCGCAGGAAGACCCGCTGTTCGATCGTGCGGTGGAGATCGTGCTGGAGACCAAGCGGGGCTCGGTGAGCCTGCTGCAGCGGCGCCTCGCGATCGGGTACACCCGCGCCAGCCGCCTGATCGACCTGATGGGCATCGCGGGTATCATCGGCGAGCACAAGGGCTCGGTGGCGCGCGAGGTGCTGATCAGCCCCGAGGAGTGGCAGGCGATCAAGGAACTCGCAGAAGAGATGGCGGCCCAGCAGGGCGTTGAGTATCCGCGCGAGGGCGCCGGCGATGAGACCGGTGAGACCGAGGACGACCCCGACCAGCAGATTCTGTTCGCCGGAGGGGAAGAAGCGAAATCGGAGGGCGAGGAATCCGAATCAGGCGGGGGGAACGCCTTTGATGAGGTGGAGGGTGCCGACCCAGACGACGAGGCCGAGGACGACTCCGACGGGGAAGAAGACGAGGACGGGGAAGGCGACGAGGACGACCAGGAACTGGAAGACGACGAGGAATGGGAGTGGGTCGAGGAAGAAGTTGAGGAAGACGAGGCGGAGGACGAAGACGCCGAGGACGGGGTGGAAGACCCACCGTTCAACCCGACCCGTGCCGGCCGGTAAGCCCCCTGATGAAGTGCCCCTCGATCCGCACGGGTCGGCGGGCGCGAGATTGCTAGGATCGAACCCACCGCGGCGGACGGCCGTAGGTGGAGATTGTCCGCACACACACGGCCGCGGAGCGCGCCGCAACAGACTGAAGAAGTAGGAGACCACGATGAGCGCCACGATGATCCGGACGACGATGGGGATGTGCCCGCTTCTGCTGTGCTGCGCGGCGGGCTCGGCGAAGGTGCCGGGCGTGCTGGCGCATGTCCCGGAGGACACCGCGATCTACGCGGTGGTTCCGAATGTCGGATCGCTGCTTGGGGATCTCTCGGCGCTCAATACCGCGCTGGCGGGCAAGCTCCCCCCCGAGGCGGCGCAGGCGGGCATGGGCCTGTTCTTCGCGCAGAGCATCGTGAACCAGCCCGGTTTCGACAGCGAGGGTTCGGCCGCGGTGATCATCACCCCTCCCGAGGGCGGGTTCGACGCGGGCGAGCCGACGGTGACGGCGCTGCTGCCGATCGCGGATCTCGAAGCGTTCAGCAAGGCGCCGTTCATGGCGGGCCAGAACGCGACCTTCGCGGACGGGATGGCCTCGGTGACGATGGACGCGGACACGCTGCACATGCGTGACCTGGGCGACTACACCGTCGCGGGGAACGACAAGGACGCGATCGCGGCGTTCCAGGCGGGCGATTTCATGCAGGCGCACGCGAAGGCGCTGGGTCTGTCGGGGATGAAGGCCGTGACCGGGTCGGACCTGATGTTCGTGATCAGCGTCCCCGCGATGGACGAGCAGATCGCGGAGGGCATGGCGAACCTCGAGCAGCAGGCGCAGTTCTTCGCGATGATGGGGGGCGGCGACCAGGTCACCCAGGGCTTCGCGGCGATCAAGCACGCGGCGGACACGGTGCGGCGCGACGGGAGCGTGGTGACCTTCAGCGCCGACGCCGCCGAGGACGGGATCATCCTGGACATGGGCGTTTCGTTCCGCGAGGGGACGGAGAGCGCCAAGAGCTTCATGGACGCGTCGGATTCGTCGGCGCTGATGAGCAAGCTCCCGAACGAGAACTACCTCGTCGCGTACTCGATGGACGCGTCGTCGGAGGGCATCGGCGCGCTGATGCACGCGATGGCGGAGATGGGCGGCGCGCAGGGCATGAGCATGCTCGTCGAGGGCATGACCGGCGCGAGCGGGATGATCGGGACGAGCCCCGCGGCGCTGGGCGGCGCGGGCCTGCTGAGCCGGCAGATCTCCTACACCCGCGCCGCGGACGCGGGCGTCGCGATCGAATCGATGGCGACCTCCCTCAAGGAGATGAACGGGCAGTCGCTCATGGGGATGAAGTACGAGACGACCTACGAAGCCGGGGCCGCGGAGGTCAACGGGGTGAAGGTCGATGCCTACAGCGTCAAGACGAGCATGGACATGGGCGGCGAGGGCGGCGCCAACCCCATGGGCATGATGATGGACCCCGCGATGATCAACAGCATGCTCTTCGGCATGTCGGGCGGGCCCAGCGGGTATGTCGCGAAGGTGGACGGCGGGTACTACCAGACCACCTCGAAGAACAGCGAGCTGCTGACCAGCGCGATCAACGCCGGCAAGGGCGGCGAGGGGCTCAACGCGAGCGAGACGCTGGGCAAGGTCTCCCGGAAACTCCAGGCAGGTCGCTTCGCGGAGGTGTTCATCTCGATGGACCAGGTCGTCAACACCGCGGGGCCCTTCGCCCAGATGATGGGCATGCTCGACCAGTTCGAGCCCGCGCCCGCGGTCGCGCCCCTCGGCCTGTCGATGGCGGGCACCGACGGCGGGCTGCGCGGGCGGATCCACATGCCCGCGGAGACGCTCGGGTTCATCATCGAGTTCGCGTCGCAGTTCGAGGACCCGGGCATGATGGGCGGCGACGGCATGGAGGGTGAGCCTGATTTCTGATCCGCTCCGCCCGGTTTCGATCCACGCACGATCTCAACAGGCCCCGGGGATCGCCCCGGGGCCTTGTCATTCCCATCCGCGATGACGACGAACCACGACCAGCACTCGCCGGGATCCGCGCTCGCGTGGCGCGTCGGTGCCGCGCGATCAATGCCGCTCGATCGCCCGCGCGTGATGGCGATCCTGAACGCGACGCCCGACAGCTTCAGCGACGGCGGAACGCACCTCGATCCCGACTCGGCGCGGGACGCCGCGGTCCGGTTCCTCCAGCACGGCGCCGACATGCTCGACATCGGGGGGGAGTCGACCCGCCCGGGCGCGGCCCGCGTTCCGGTCGACGAACAGATCGACCGTGTCGTCCCGGTGATCCGCGCCGTGCGCACCGCGGGGATCGACGCGCCCATCAGCGTTGACACGACCCGCGCCGAAGTCGCGGCGGCGGCGCTCGAAGCGGGCGCCGACGCGATCAACGATGTCTCGGGCGGAGAAGAGGACCCCGCGATCCTGCGTCTCGCCGCCCAGCGTCGGTGCGGGCTGATTCTGATGCACCGCCTCCGCGCCCCGGATGCGGACGCGTTCTCGGACCGGTACGACGACGCGTCTCGGCCCGTGTACGCGGATGTCGTTGAAGAGGTCCGCGGCTCGCTAATTTCGAAAGCTTCGCACGCGATGGCGCAGGGCATCGAGCGTGAGGCGATCGTGCTCGATCCAGGCCTCGGATTCGGAAAAACCGTCGAGCAGAATCTCGCACTGGTCCGCGAAACGCCCCGCCTAGTGGATGCGGGATTCCCGCTGCTGGGCGCCGCGAGCCGAAAGAGCTTCGTGGCGCGCGCGCAGATGGCCCCACCCGATGCGGAGCCCGCCCCCCCGGAGGAGCGCTTGGGGGGCTCGATCGCGTTCTCGCTCGCGCAGCTCACGGGCGGGGTTCGGCTGTTCCGCGTGCACGATGTCGCGGAGCAGTGCCGGGCGCTGCGCGCGGCGTGGGCGATCGGGGCCCGGGCGGGTGACGGCGCATAGCATGGCTGCTGGAAGACCTGCCGGGTGCGGGACATCGGACCAAAGCCGGACGCGCCGCGAGGGCGTGCAAAGGAGCATCGGATGGCGAGCGAGCATGTGCTGGAGTTCACGGGGGAGAACTTCGAGGCCGAGGTGCTGAAGGCCGAGGGCCCGGTGCTCGTGGATTTCTGGGCGGAGTGGTGCATGCCCTGCCGGATGCTCGCGCCGACGATCGATCAACTCGCGGCGGACTTCGCGGGCAAGGTGAAGGTTGGCAAGGTCGACACCGACGCGAACCGCGAGATCGCGGAGCGCTACCAGATCAGCGCGATCCCGACGGTGATGGTCTTCGTGGGCGGTGAGATCAAGCACAAGTTCTACGGGCTGACGAGCAAGGAAGACCTCGCCGGCGCGCTCAACGAAGCCGCGGGCTGAGCCCCGAACCCGGGATCCCGCGAGACCCCCGCCGGAATCGCCGGCGGACCAACGGAGCGAACCAGACATGGCAGTGAACGAACCCATCCGGTGCGGCGTGGTGGGTGTCGGGCGGATGGGCCGGCACCACGCGCGCGTCTACAGCGAGATGGAAGGCGTCGAGCTCGTCGGCGTGGTCGACCAGGACACCGATCGGGCGGCGATGATCGCGGAATCGCGGAACTGCCGCGCGTTCGCGACCGAGGCGGAGTTGCTCGAAGCGGGAGTGGACGCGGTGAGCATCGCGGTCCCGACGACGGCGCACATGTACTCGGCGCGTCCGTTCCTGGAGAGCCGGGTCGCGTGCCTGATCGGGAAGCCGCTCGCCCCCGACGCGGACACCGCGTGGGCGCTCAAGGAGCTCGCCGAACAGAAGGGCGCGACGCTGATGGTCGGGCACATCGAGCGGTTCAACCCGGTCGTGCGCGCGATGGACAAGCTCAAGGCGGAGGGCGCCGGCATCGTCCCCCGGTTCATCGAGGTGCACCGCGTGAGCCCGATGACCTTCCGCTCGGTCGATATCGGGGTCGTGATGGACATGATGATCCACGACATCGATGTCGTGCTCAGCCTCATGGGGGGCATCGAGCCCACCGATGTGCAGGCGACGGGCGTCGCGGTCGTGACCGATCACGAGGACATCTGCAACGCCCGCCTCCGCTTCGACACCGAGCAGGGGCCCTGCGTCGCGAACATCTCCGCGAGCCGGCTCGCGTTCAAGACCGAGCGGCTCACCCGCATCACGGGCGAGAGCGGGTACATCAAGATCGACTATGCCGCGAAGGCGGGCACGATCATCCGGCGCACCGCGAACGAGATCCAGCGGCAGGAACTCGTCGAGCAGCTGCGCGAGGGCGCGGACCTCTCGGACCTCGACTGGTCCGAACTGGTCAATGTCGAACCGCTCGAGATCGACGACGCGGACCAGCTCGAGATGGAGATCACCAGCTTCCTCGACGCGGTCCGGACGGGGCGCCGCCCCGCGATCGACGCGGAGGCGGGCTTCGTGAATGTCCGCACCGCCGAGCGGATTGTGGAAGCGACCAAGGCGTTCATCGAGGCGGTCGAGCCCTTCGCGACCTGAGAGAGGTGTGCCGACGGATTGCCCAGTGTGAACAGTGCGTGAAATCGGGCCCGATTCCGGGTGATTCCGAACCCCGGAATGCGCCGTTTCGCTGGTTCCAGGCAGGATCCGCCGTACACTGAACGCTCGATAGACGACTGCATTCCGGTCGGCCGCGCGGGGAGGGCGGCCGAGCACCCCGGACGATTCCTCCCAACGCCGACGATCGAGATTGTGAAACCCATGTCCACCGAGCCCGAGACGACCGCATCCACCCCGACCGAGAACACGCCCCCCGCGGACGCGGCGCCCGAGACGCCGAAGGCGACCCCGCCGACGGTGGAGCCGGCGCTCGACGCCGAGGTGGAAGCGGAGATCGCCGCCGCGATGGCGGAACTCGACGCGGAGAGCGGCGCCGCGGCGCCGGCACCCGCGAAGGCGAAGCTGCGCGGCCCGCGCGTCGTCGAGGGCGGGCGCGAGCACCGCACCGGCACGATCGTCAGCGTCGGCCCGACCGATGTCTTCATCGAGTTCGGCCCCAAGGAACTGGGCGTCATCGACCGCCAGCAGTTCAAGTCGAAGGACGGCGCCGAGGAGAATGTCCCCAACCCGGGTGACCAGCTCGAGGTCGTGATCCAGCGCTACGAGGCGGGCGAGAGCCTGTACATCTGCGTGCTCCCCGGGAGCATCCAGAAAGCCGACTGGGAGATGCTCAGCCCGGGCCAGAATGTCGAGGCCCGCGTCACGGGCGTCAACAAGGGCGGGCTCGAGCTCGAGGTCGCGGGTCACCGCGCGTTCATGCCCGCGAGCCAGGTGGACCTCGATCATGTGAAGGACCTCTCGGTCTTCGTGGGCGAGAAGCTCGAGTGCCAGGTGCAGCGTATCGACCGTCGGGGCAAGGGCAACATCGTCCTCAGCCGACGCGAGATCCTCCAGAGCCAGCGCGCCGAGGCCGCGGGCAAGCTCCGCGACGCGCTGCAGGAGGGCGCGACGATCGAGGGCACGGTCCGCAAGGTGATGGACTTCGGCGCTTTCATCGACATCGGGGGCGTGGACGGGCTCGTCCACATCAGCGATCTCAGCCACGAGCGGGTGAACCACGGCGCGAAGAATGTCGCGCGGTTCGTCAGCGAGGGGCAGAAGGTCACCGTGCAGGTGCTGAAGCTCGACTGGGACGCGAACCGCATCAGCCTGGGGATGAAGCAGCTTCAGGCCGACCCGTTCCAGGCCGCCGCGTCCGAGGTCGTGGAGGGCGCCGAGTTGACCGGCAAGGTGACCAAGATCATGGACTTCGGCGCCTTCGTCGAGGTCGCGCCGGGCGTCGAGGGCCTCGTGCACATCTCCGAGCTCGACTACCGCCGCGTCAACCAGGTGAGCGATGTCGTGCAGGAGGGCGAGGTCGTCCAGGTCAAGGTGCTGGGCGTCGACCCCCAGACCCGCAAGATCAGCCTGTCGATCAAGGCGCTCAAAGACGCCCCCGCCCAGTCCGGCGGCGGCGGACGCGGACGCGGGCGAGGCCGGGGCGACCGCGACGACCGCAGCCCCGAGGAGATCCTCAAGGAGACCCCGCAGCTCCGGCGCATGCGCGAGCAGGCGAAGAAGCGCGACAAGCAGCAGAACAAGTCGGGACAGGGCGGCTTGGGCGATGTCGGCGGGCTGGGGATGGGGCTCGGGGATTTGAAGCTGTGAGCCGACACCGCGACCAACATCTAGAAGCGACAATTCTGAGGAATTCGTGATGGCCTATCTCGACCCCGCTGAACTCCGAAAGGAGTTCGGCTTGTCCGGCTTCGACGCGATCGCCGAAACGGCGATCGCGGATTCTAAGTCTGCTATTGCATTGAAACGGAACGAGACAGATGATGCTTCGATCGGACTTGGTAAGTCGAAGCTCGGAGGCGACCCGGACCTTCCCACCGGTACCGATTGGCCGACATGGAAGGGTCGTCCGCTCGCGTTTCTATGCCAGATCAATCTTGCCGAAGCCCCTCTGGATGCGATCGATCTCGATCTACCTCGCACGGGAACGCTGAGTTTTTTCGCTGATTATCAAGATACCCCATGGGGATATGATCCCGATGATGCGGGGAGTGCGGTTGTTCTTGCAAACCTGGGTGACAGTGAGATCCGCCGCGTCCCGACGCCTGCCAACGCAATTCCCGACGACCTTGGATTCGATGGAGACACGTTCGTCCCATGTGAGATTCAGTTCGAACAAGTGGCAACGTATCGTGTACCCGACGAATCGGTCATGACGGAGTCGATCAAGTCACAAGATGACATCGACGAATTCTACGATCTCGTCCATCGAACCTTGCTCGATGGGCAGGGTGATGAGAATCCTCACCACCAGATCGGTGGTCATGCGCTCACCATGCAGAACGCTATGGAACTCGAGTGTCAACTCGTGACCAATGGCATCTACTGCGGCGATGAACTTTCAGCTGAAGATCAAAAGCGTGCCGAGGAACTGTCCGATGGGGCTAAAGATTGGGTTCTTCTGCTGCAGCTCGACACAGATGATCCGCCGGGCTGGATGTGGAGCGACATGGGAATGCTCTATTTCTGGATCCGAAAACAGGATCTCGCGGCACGCGATTTCTCGAAAGTCTGGTGCGTTCTTCAGGGTGCCTGAGTCTCTTATTCACTGGGCATAATCAAGTTAGTCTGCGTATCCACTAAACCCGTACTTCATCCGGTCGCAAACAGCACCGGCATCGGCACCCTTAGACTCTCCCCCACCGCCCGGAACAGCTCCGCCTCGCGGGGCGTCACCGTGCCGTCCACCATGATCGCGGTGGCGCACGCCTCGAGCAGTTGCTTCTTGAGCTTCGGCGCCGTGGTCTCGAGCTCGTCGAGCGCCCCGGAGAGCGCAGCGGGTCCTGATTCGCCGCCCGCACGGAAGCGCAGGTCCACGCCTGCGAGAACCGATGCCCCAGCGTCGAAGGCCCGGCGGATATCCGCCTCGGCGCTCGCGCCGTGCCGCACGCCCGCCCGCGCGACGGCGCTGAGCAGCACCGAGCACGACTCCCCGAGCTGCCGCAGGGCGTAGTACCGCACGCGCGGCGTGCCCGCCCGTCCCGCCGCGGCGTCGAGGCGGCGGGTGACCAGCCTCCGGAGGATCCACTCGAACACCGTCACCGCGTCGTCCGCCTCGATGAACGCGTCCACCAGGCCCCGGAACGCTTCAACCTGCGCCGGCGTCAGCGACGCGAGGGGCTGCATCGCCTGCTCGAGCAGCGGGAGACGCAGGTCCTCGTCGAGCGAGACGACCGCGGGCGCGACGCGCGCCACAGCCCGCCCGAGCCCCGCGTCGGCGCCCCGCAGCGCCTCCGCCTGCCTCGCGCGCGCCGGATCGCGTGCGTCCCGTGCGACGAGCATCGCGAGGATGATCGCGCGTGCGTCGTGTGGATCGTGGGCCGCGTCGCGGAGGGGCTCGGGGATCCGCTCGAGCAGCGCCTGCGCGTGCGCGACGCTCTGGGCATCCAGCCCCCCGGCGCGGGCGACCGCGGCCCGGGGCGCGACCGCGAACCCCTCGCCCGGCCGGGGCGGCGCGTCCCCCCACCGCTCGGTTCGGGTGACCGGCGCGTGCCCCGGGCGGTGCGTGGTCACCGTTCGCTCCCCACCGATCGCAACGATCCGTCCCTCACCGGGGTCAAATCCCATCGCCTCGGCGAGCTTCCCGTGATCGATCCGCGTCGGATCCCACGGCGCGCCGCGCGACGACGCCCGACCAGCGGGGATCGCGCGGGGCGCCAAGAACTCGCCGTCCCACCCCGGGTCGATCCGCCTGATCCGCTTGCCGAGAGGCGGGTGGGTCGACATCGCGCCACCCATCGCGCGCGTCAGCGCATCAGCGAAGAACATGTGGCTCGCCTCCGGCGCATTCGGCGACCGCAGCCGACCCTTCCGCTTCGCCCCGCCCAGCACCTTGAGCGCCCCCGCGATCCCGTCGGGGTTCCGCGTGAACTGCACCGCCGACGCGTCGGCGAGGAACTCCCGCTGCCGGCTCACGGCGCTCTTGATGAGGTTTCCGAAAAAGGTCCCGATGTACCCGATCGCCGCGAGCGCCGCCGCGATCGCGAAGATCGCGAGCATCGCGCCCCCGCCCCCGCTATCCCGGGACGAACGCCTGTGCCCCGCGCCGGCGTAGAACATCCCGCGCATCACCGCGGCGCCGGTGAGCCCCAGGATCAGGATCCCGTGCAGCACCGCGACGAGGCGGAGATTCAGGCGCATGTCACCCGACAGAATGTGGCTGAACTCGTGCGCGATCACGCCCTGCAACTGATCACGGCTCAGCCCGTGCACCGCGCCGTGCGTCACCCCGATCACCGCGTCCTCGGGCGAATAACCCGCCGCGAACGCGTTGATGCCCTCCTCGTCGGGCAGGAGGTAAACCGGGGGCACCGGCACGCCCGACGCGATCGCCATCTCCTCGACGATGTTGAGCAGGCGCAAGCCGTCGGTGTCCGCGCTCTGGTGCGTGAGCAGCCGCCCGCCCAGTTCTTCCGCGATGACCATCCCGCCCGAGCGGAGCTGGTTCAGTTTGTAGAGACTCCCGCCCCCGATGAGGACAACACCCACGGCGAACGCGATGAACGCCGCGAGCGGGTCCCACAACTCGAAGGCGTGTCGGACGGACTCCCCGCCCCGGCCCGGCTCGCTGACCTGCCCCATCGCGAACCACAGGCTCACAACGCTGATCGCGTAGATCGCGACCACGATCAGTACGACCGCGACCGCGAACAGTGCCACGAGCCGCGCCGTCTTCTTCCGCGCAAGATCCTGGTGCTCGAAGAAGTTCATCCCGTTCCCGCTCGATCAGGCGTTCGGCTCAGAACAACACCCATTTCAGAACGAGACCCGGTTCAGAACGCGACCTTGGGCGCCTCGCCGATCTCCGCGTCGTCGAAATCGAGGAGCGCCGCGTCGGCGCGGTGCCCGAAGATGCCCGCCAGCAGCACGGGCGGGAAGGTCTGCTTGTAGGTGTTGTAACTCGTCGCGCTGTCGTTGTAGGCCTGCCTCGCGAAGGCGACCTTGTTCTCCGTGCTCGTGAGTTCCTCGGTGAGCTGCTGCATGTTCTGCGTCGCCTTGAGATCCGGATACTGCTCCGCGACAACCATCAGGCGTCCCAGCGCGCCGGTGAGCGCGCCCTCCGCCCCCGCGAGCTGCTGCATCGCCGCGTCGCTCGTCGGATCCTTCGCCGCCGCGTCGAGCCCGCTGACCGCCGCGGCGCGGGCCTGGATCACCGCCTCGAGCGTCTCCCGCTCGTGGCTCATGTAGCCCTTGACGGTCTCGACGAGATTCGGGATCAGGTCGTGCCGGCGCTTGAGCTGCACCTCGATCTGCGCAAAAGCGTTCTGGAAACGGTTCTTCAGCGTGACCAGGCGGTTGTAGATCGAGATCCCGAACAGCAAGCCCACCACAACGACAAGAACCAGAATCCCGCCGACGACGAGCAGAGCGATGACAGCACCAGACATGAGCGTTCCTCCCAAGACAAGCCGGGCAACGAGGATGAACCAACCCGCGACCCGACCCACCATCCTATTCGGGATCCGCCCGGGTCGATTCCGCGCAGCGCCCTATCGACCACCCCGACCCATCCACACCGTCGCATCGTGCCCATGCCAGTAGTCGCTGCGCACCCGCACCATCGGCGTGCGTTCGAACGCCCACGCGACCATGCGCGCGGCCCCGAACCGCCGAGCCGGACCCGTGTTCTCGCCCTCGCGGGCCCCACGGTCGCTCAGGAAATTGAAGACGAGCTGGCCGCCGCGGACACCCCGCAACGCCTCCCAAGCGCGATCGAGCACCGCGAGCGCGTCCGCCTCGTCCAGCGTGTTGAGCGACCCGCTGAACGCGAGGATCTCGGCGCCGTGCTCGCCGACCAGCGAGCGGAACAGCCGGGTGTCTCCGACGAAGTCTCCTTCGATAACGACGCACTCCGGGACCGACGCGAGTTTGTCCCGCGCCGCCGCCGCCAACTCGCCCACGCCCTCAACCGCGAGGTACCGCCCGTACTCGATCCCGCGCTCATGCATCCGCGCCGCCAGATCGCCCAACCCCGCGCCGAGGTCCGCGACGACCCGCCCGCGCAGCACGCACGCGTCGATGATCACATCGAACCGCGTCCGCTGCGCATCCGCGTTCTTCCAGAGCAGCGAGCCGAACGACGGGCCCAGGTCCCGCACCGCTTCCCGGTACGGCTCGAGGTACCCCGCGCCCGGATCCGCGTCGCCTTGCACCGCCTCAGCCCAGCGCCAGCATGTTGCTGAAGGTCGCGTAGCGGTCCGCGATCTCGTCGCTCTTCAGGCCCGCGAGGCGGTCCAGGCTGAACGACTCGATCGTGAACGACGCGATGATCGTCCCGTGCGCCATCGCGCGACGGATCCCGTGGATCGAGGGGTCCCCCGTCTTCGCGATGTGCGCCATCATGCCCCCCGCGAAAGTGTCGCCCGCGCCGGTCGGGTCCACGACCGTCTCCGTCGGATACGCGGGAAGCGCCGCGAGCCCCTCGCGGTGCACGAGGATCGCGCCGTGCTCGCCCTTCTTGATGACCACGAACTCGGGGCCGTCCTCGAGCATCTTCAGACCCGCGGTCACCGGGTTGCGCACGCCCGCGTACATCTCCGCCTCTTCGTAATTCAGCACGAGGCCCGTCACCTTGCCCAGCAGCTGCTTGAGCTCGTCCCGCGCGATCGAGATCCACAGGTCCATCGTGTCCGCGACCACGAACCTCGCCTTGGGCAGCTTGCTCAGCAGGTCCATCTGCACCATCGGGTGGCTGTTCGCCAGGAACACGCACTCGCTGTCCGCGAACGACTCGGGGATCTCGGGCGGCGCCTCGTCCAGCACCCCCAGCTCCGTGAACAGCGTCTCGCGCTCGTCCATGTTGTCCATGTACTTCCCGCCCCAGCGGAAAGTCTTGGACCCGGCGCGCGTCTCGAGCCCCGCCGCGTCGATGTTGGGGAACTTCGCGAGCGTGTCGCGGTGCTCGTCGGGAAAATCATCCCCCACCGCCGCAACGAGGCGGACGGGCCCATACTGGCTCGCCGCCGCCGCGAAATAGGTGCAGGAACCGCCCAGGATGCCCTCGCGTTCTTCACCCGAGGGGGTCTGGACGGTGTCGATACTCACAGTGCCGGTGACAATCAGGTTCATGGGGGCAGTCTAGCCGCCCCTGCCCACCCGTCCAGCCGAGCCCTGAGGGCGCTCCACGAGCCCCGGGACCCACGCCGCGGGTCACCCGAGCACGCGCGGCATGCCCAGCGCACGGCGCAGGTCGATCAACTGACCGGCATGGGTCCCGTTGTGGAACACAACGCGCTGCACCAGCGCCCCCACCACGATCGCCGATGACCCCCACGAGACCTCGCGCTCGAGCGCCTTGGGTGTCGCGCCCGCGCAGTCTTCCGCGAAGCGGTCGATCGCCGTCTGAAAAATCTCTATCGCGCGGACCATCCGGGGATACTTCGACGCGTCCGTCAGCGGGGTCGACCCGAACGCGACCGACTCCGTGTCGTACCGGCTGGGATCGCCCGCCGTCCCGTCCCCGTGGATCCAATCGCTCGTCGACAGCTTCTGGGGCTCGTTGAACCCCGTCACCAGGTCCGCGGCGCGGTGCATCGTCAACGCGAGGTGACCCAGCGTCCACGAGACATGGTTGGGCAGGCCCGGCGCCTGCTTGGTCCTGTTGTCGTCGTCGAATCCGTCGAGGAATCGGAGGATCAGCGGACCGCTGCTGCGGATCGAGGCGGCGAGCGTGGCAGGATCAGACATCGCGGACTCCTCGGATGCATAGCCCAGGGCACGCCCCGTGCGCGCTCCGACCGGGACGCTGCAAGGATAACCCGATGCCCACCCCACCGCGACACGCGACCCAACGACCGCGCGACGACGCCCAGACAGGCCTCTACGCCGACGCGATGATCTACGACATCCTCCACACCCCGGGGACCGCGCAGGAACTCGATGCGCTCGAACGCATCGCGGCGCGCCATGTGCGCCCCCCCGCCCCCACCACGCACTGGCTCGAGCCCGCGTGCGGGAGCGCTCGATGCGTCCGCCTCGCCGCGAAGCGCGGGACGCCCACAACCGGATTCGACCTCGACCCCGGGATGGTCGCGTACGCGAACAGCAGGATCGAGCGAGCCGGACTCGCCGGCACCGCCCGGGCGCTCACCGCGGATATGCGCACCTGCGTGGACGACAACGCGATCCCGCGTCACGCGTTCGGCTTCGCGTTCAACACCATCAACTCGTTCCGCCACCTCACGACCGATCGCGATGCGCTCGACCACCTCGCGCAGATGGCGCACGCGCTGCGGCCCGGTGGGGTCTACGCCGTCGGGATCAGCACGACCGCCTACGGGCTGGAGTATCCGAGCGAGGATGTCTGGCGCGGCGCACGGGGACCGGTCGCGGTGACGCAGACCGTCCAGTACATCCCCCCGACGGGCAAGACGGGCGGCGCGCGCGCCGAACGCGTCCTCAGCCACCTCATGATCGAGCGCCCCTCCGGGACCGAGCACCGCGACAGCACCTATGCGCTCCGGACCTACAGCCTCGAGCAGTGGCTCGCGCTCATCGCGCGATCCCCCTTTGTGATCGAGGAAACCACCGACCACGATGGTCATCCCTGCGAGCCCGCGGAATCGGGGTACCGCGTCTTCGTGCTGCGCGCGCGATCCTGACCGTGCCTCAGGGCCCGCTGTCGATCGGGAGCGAGGTCCGGAGCCGCTCGCCCGTTTCGCGGTTGGTCAGCCCCGCGACGATCTCCAGACCCGAGAGGCGTTCGCGCCCGCCCGGGAAGGGGAAGACCTTGATCAGCCGCCTCCCGGGGAGCACCCCGCTCGGGCCCGATCGCTGGGGGCTGAACCCCGGCGCGTCGATCTTGAGCGTGATGTTCTGGGGCGCGTCGCCCGTGTTCTCGATCACCGCGTACAGCGCGATGTCAGCGCCCGACGGATCGGGCTCGTACGACGCGAGCAGGTGCATGCGCAGCGTGTCGAGCCCCACCTCGATCGTGCGTTCGATGCGCACGAAATCCGACACCGTCGGGCTGCTCAGGTCGATGTCCACGACCATCCGCGCGGGCCCCGACCCGACCGCGGGGCTCACATCAAACTCCACCGGGAGGTCGAGCCGAGCGCCCGACCCGAGCGCGAACGGACCGAACCGCGGGTCGATGTCCCAGCGACGGTCCTGGTTCGCCCGCGTGCCGGTGCTCAGGTTCCCGGGCTCGAGGATGAAAAACTCCCCCTGGATCGAGGTCGTCCACGGGTTCTCCAGCACCAGCGCCGCCTCCTGGGGCTCGGTGTCCGAGCGGACCATCGAAGGCTCGAGCCGAATCGACGCGAGGAAACGGAGCAACTCCGGGTTCACGCCCCGCACGAACACCGGCCCACTCTCCAGCCCGATCGTGTGCGCGCGCACGCTGGAGTTCTCCAGCACACCGGGCTCGATGCGCTCCGCATTCCCGAACTGATCCACCCGCTCGACCGCCTCGTTCGCGAGCAGAAGCGTCAGCGATCGGGGAGGGTTCGCGCCAGGCTCCGCCCAGAACGCCGCGACCGAATCCGTGCGCTCGGACGCGTTCCGCGACGGGGTGAGCAGCAGCCCGCGCACGCCCGGCGCCACCCGCGGGAGCAGCTCGGCGCGCCGATCGCGGAGCATGTCGACCAGTGTGAGCCACGCCGCGCCCGCGGGGGTCGGGACGAGCTGGGGTCGGCGCCCCTCGCGCCAGCGCCACCCGTCATGAAGACGCAGCGATCCCGAGGGCGCGCCCCCCGCCCCATCGTCTGTGAACCCCACCCACGCGTGCATCGCGCCGAGGAGCATCTCGTCGATCGCGGCCTGCCCCGCCGTAGCGGGCTCGAACACCGCGGTGTGCTCGGGCATCTCCCACGCGGCGCGCCCGCTCCCGAGATCGCCCACCCCCGAGAGCGCGTTCGAGATCTCGTCGGGGATGATGCTCGGGTCAACGGTCTGGCTGATCGCGACCCCCGTGCGCACGACGCCCGGGTCGATCGCGTGGAACGAGGACCAGGGGCAGGCGAGGATCGCGCCGGGGACCAGATCCCGCAGGCGTGCGGCGGCGCCGCCGACCTCCGCGATCGCGAGCGCGTCGAGTGTCTCCTCGAACCCGCCCACGCGCCACCATCGCACGCGGTACCCCAGGTCCACGAGGATGGGCTCGAGCCAGTCGGCGCCGTCCGCCTCGTCGTCCCGCAGCGCGCGCAGAACGGGTGTCGGGCCGCCGATCGAACTCTCGGAATCCGGGAGGCGTTCGATCGCGAGCCCGACCTCCGCGCCCTCGCGCGCGAGCGCGCCCGCAAGCTTGGTCAGCGCGGCGACACGCGGCTCATCGACCCGCCCCTGATCGTCGGAGAGCGTGGTGAGCACACGCGGGAAGTTCGCCGCGAGCGCGAGATCGCCCAGCGTTTCGAGCCCCGAATCCGGGAGCGCCCCGACGCTGATCGAGAAGGGCGCCCCGCTGCGCGCGCTCACGCGCTGACCCGGGTCCCGTTCGCTCGGTGCCCAGATGAAGGCGGTCTCGGCGGATCCGATCCGCACCCCTTCCCGCAGCACCGCGACATCCGCGTGGTACCACCCGAACCGGTCGACCGCGGGTGTCCAATCGGTCTCCAGACGCCCCCCCCGGAAGGGCTGCTCGTGCGAATCGACAAGCGCACCGGTGTGGTCGCGCACCGCGAAGCGGACCGCGAGCGGTTCGGAGACGAGATCGCGGACAAACACGCCCACCTTCGGCTGCTGATCACCGGGAACGAGATTGCCCGGGTGATCGATCCACGCCTCGACGCGCGGGATCTGGAGCACCGCGATGTCGTCGAACCAGGCGGAGCCCTGGTAGTCCTGGCGCACGATCTCGAGGTCCGGATCGGGATGGTCCGGATCCGGGCCCGGCTGCTCGAACAGCAATTCGATCTGGAGCGAGACCGACTCGGGGCGATCACCCGGCACGCGGACGACGATCGGCGTCCAGTCCGCGGCGCGCGTCGGGGCGCTGGACGCCTCCGATCCAGGAACGGGCTCGCCCGAGCGATCGAGCAGACGCGCGACGAGCCGCGCCCGCGCGTGGTCGACGCCCCGCGTGCGCACCTGCGCGACCACCGCGTAATCCGCATCGGGGAAGACCTGGATGACACCCGGATCCAGCAGCAGACTGGCGGACCCGCCCTCGAGATCGAGGCGGACCGAGCCCGAACCCGCGTGCGCGTGCTCGCGGTCGAGGACGCCGCGGTTCCAGATCGGGAAGCCGGGGCGGTCGCGGACAGGCGGGTCATGCTGGGCGCGGATCCAGTTGCGCGGGAGCGTCGAGGTATCTCCTGCGACGGGCTCGAAATCGAAGCGGGCGGCGACCCGGCGCGCGGCCGCGGGCGAGGAGAGGTCGAAGCCCGCCGGAGCACCCTGCGCGCGCGCGGGATGGGCCGCGATCAGGCAGGTCAGCAGCGCGAGGAGGGAAGAAAGGCGTGGGCGCACGGGATGTATCATCGGTCGAGCGGTGCGGCTTTCTGCATCGCGGGGCCCGATCGGAGACCGACCATGGACGATGAAACGGGCAAGAGCCCGCCCGCGTACGCACTGCCCCCCGCCGAGGCGCCCCACGAGCCGCTTGAGGGGTACGACCCGGGGGTGCCCAGCGCGGAGGCGGCGCGGGCGTATTACGAGGTGATGCGGACACGCAGGACGGTGCGGATGTTCAGCGATCGCCCCGTTCCGCGGGAGACGATCGAGTGGGTGATCCGCGCGGCGGGCACCGCGCCGAGCGGGGCGCACAAGCAGCCCTGGCGGTTCATCGCGGTGTCGGACCCCGCGATGAAAGCCAAGATCCGGGCCGCGGCGGAGGAAGAGGAGCGGGAGTTCTATGGGGGCCGGGCGAGCGAGCGGTGGCTCGACGACCTCCGGCCCTTCGGCACCAACCCCGACAAGCGGTTCCTGGAGATCGCGCCGTGGCTGGTCGTCGTGTTCGCGCTGCGGAAGACCGACGGCGGGGGGCAGGTGTACTACCTGAACGAGAGCGTGGGGATCGCGACGGGGATGCTGCTCAGCGCCGCGCACCACGCGGGACTCGCGACGCTCACGCACACGCCGAGCCCGATGAAGTTCCTGGGCGAGGTGCTGGGAAGGCCCGAGCACGAGCGGGCGTTTTTGCTGATCCCGATGGGGTATCCGACGGAGGATTGCGTGGTGCCGGTTTTGGAGCGGAAGCCGTTGAACGAGATCGGGGTGTTCGTGGAGTGAGCAGTGACCAGTTTCCACTGTCAGACATACACCTTGCGGTTGTAGATGTACCACTCCAGCATGATGACCGCGAGCGCCCCCAGCAGCAGCCACCGCCAGTAGCGCTCCACGCCCGACTCCCGTTGGCTCGCGGCGCTGACGATCTCCGACGCGAGGGCAACGCTCTCCGCGGGGGTGATGTCGCTCTCGAACGGGTCGAGCAGGTTGGACGCGATCCGGCGGACGGGCCGCCCGTTCTCGACCGCATCGAGCGGCGCGGGGTCGCCCGTCCAGGTGAGCTCGTGGACACCGACGCGACGGACGGGGCCGAACGAGATGCGCCCGTCGGGCGCGGGGACGAGGGGCGTGCGCACGCCGTCGGGGGTCTCGATCGTCGCGTCCTGGGCCGCGGCGGGCAGGCGGTCGGAGAGGATCTCGCCCGGGCGGACGGCGCGCCGGTCGTCGGTGCCCTCGATGCCGGTGTCGGCGGCGCCGTCGAGGTAGTCGATCGCGCTGGCGAGGAAGACGACGAAGGAGACATCGAAGGGCCAGTTGCTCTCCGCGATGTCGAACAACACCGCGACCGCTCGGCTCTCCGCGGTGACGAACTCGACGATGCCCGGACCCGCGGGCGTCTCCGCGAGCACGCGCGCGGCGGAGGTCTCGGGCACCTCGATCGTGCGGGCGTTGCCGATCCGCACCGGGTCGAGCGTCAGCCCCCGCAGCACTGGGTGGTCGCGCTTCCAGTCGATGAACTGCGTGAAGCCTGCTTCGCCGTTGTCGACGAGGCCCTCGGCGCTGCCCGGCACCGCCCCGATGATCAGCCAGCGCCCCGGGGCGAGCGCCCGCCCCTCGGGCGTGCCGGGGGGGAGCATGCCGTCGAGCAGGACGACATCGAAGCGGTCGGCGGTGCCGTTGTCGATTGACTGCTGGAACTGGGCGGGGGTGAGGGTCGCGAGGTCCGCCAGGGGCAGGCCCTCCAGCGCGTTGGCGAGAAAGAGGTTGCCGGTGGTGACGACCGCGACGCTGGTCTGCGAGGCGGGCGGGATGACCAGGTGCCCGACATCGTCGGTCGCGAGCGCATCGTTCTCCGAGCGGACGCGGACGGTCGCGAGAGCCGCGCCGGGCATCTGGAGTTCGAAGACCACGCCGCTCCGCCCGGGCTCGGGGCGGGCGGCCGTCGCCTGCGTGTCGTCTCCGGTCGCTTCCGCGACGGCCCCCGAAGAGGCGGGCGGGACGGTGACCTCCTTGATCGCGCTGGGGACGCCGTCGAGGGCGAGCTCGATCTCCGCGGTCGCGGCGAGGGGGCCCGCGTTCTGCACGCCCACGAAGACGGTGAGGTTCTCCGGCGCGTCGTAGGCCCGCTCCGCGCGCAGGCCGACGATGGCGCAGTTGGCGACGCCCGGTGCGCCCGTGGTGTGGTAGATCACCGAATCGCCCTGCCCGGGCAGGAAATTCTCGAGATCGGGGATCCGCCCGTCGGTGAAGAGGTGGAAGGTCTGCGCGGGGCCGAGGAGCACGGTTTGCTCGCCCGTCTCGCTGTCGGCGCCCGGCGCGTCCTCGCGCGTGCCGGCACGCGGGCGGTGGGCCTGGGCGAGCTGGAAGGCTTCCCGGATCGAGCCCGGGATGTCGGTCTGGGTGATCGACTCGACCGCGCGCCGGAGGCGGGCCTTGTCGGGCGTGAACCGCTCGACGACCTCCGCGGTGGTGTCGAAGGCGATGACCATCGCCTCGTGCGCGTCGTCGCCGAACAGGTCGCCCTCGTCGAGCGCGTCGATCACATCGAACGCCGCCTGCTTCGCGGCCTCGAGGCGGGTCATGGAGGGATCACCCGCATCGCCCGAGCCGTCGCGCGCCGCCATGCTCGCGGAGCGGTCGATCATGATGACATGCCGGGACGACGAGGTCTGATCGACGGTGCGCTCGGGCTGCGCGATGGCGAAGAGAGCCGCGGCGAGGGCGAGGAGTTGGAGGAGCAGGAGGATGTTGCGGCGGAGTTTCTGGAAGGGGGCGTTGGCCTGGAGGTCCTGGATCGCCTTGCGCCAGAGGAGGGTGGTGGAGATCTCGACGGAGCGGCGGCGGAGCTTGAGGAAGTAGAGGATGACCAGCGACGGGATCGCGATGGCGGCGGCGATGATGGCGAGGGTGGGGGTTGCCCAGGTCATGGGGTGGGCTCCTCGCTGTCAATCGCGAAGACACCCTCGGCGCTCGGATTCGGCTCGATGTGCAGACGGTCTGGATACACGCGGATGTTTGCAAGGGGCGGGCGTTGCTCGATAACGGTCTCGACGGTGTCGATGCGGGTGCCGTCCGCGAGGGTGGCCGAGATGGATACGCGGTGCGGGGGGAAGTCACGGTTCATGGGCAATGCCATGTGAGTTTCGACGAGCGCGTTGGGTGATAGATCGAACTTCCAGTCCTTGCCGCTCTCGGTGTTGCGGATCTCGACGAGGACTGGTTTGCCGGTCTTGTTTTCGAAGTAGATTCGGCCCCTAGTCTCGTTGGCGTCGCGTATCTCGGTGTCGACAAGGAGGCGGAACGCGCCGGCGAGCAGGAGGATTACGACCGCAGCGATGAGGAGAATGGTGCGAGGCTTGAGGAGTTTTTTCATCGCCCCACCCCTTGGAGGCTTGAGGTGTTGAGTGAGCCCCTCGCGCGAGCGAGGGGGTGAGTCGGGATGGGGACCCCTCGCTTGCGCGAGGGGCTCGTTGGGGTGGCGAAGATGGGTTGAGTTATGGAGGATTTATAATTCACCGCACCACCCCCCGCCGCCTCAGGTAATCGAGCAGCAGCGTGTCCACCGGGGTGTCGGTCTGCACCGTCAACGCGTTGATCTCGCGTCGGCTGCAGAACTCTCGCAAGCCGGCGCAGTAGGTGCCGAGGGCGGCGTTGTATTTCTTGAGCAAGGGGGCGGCGATGGTGACCTCGGCGCGGTCGCCGTCTTCGATGTCGACGAGCCGGAGGTCGCCGGTGATGTCCGGTTTGACTTCCTGGGGGCTGAGGACCTGGAGGGCGAAGAGGTCGTAGCCGCGGCCGGCGAGGAGGCGGAGGCCCGTCTCATACCCCTCTTTCATGAAGAAGTCGGAGAGGACGAGCATCACGCCCCGCCCGCGCCGGGCGAGGGCGATGCGCTTCGCGGCGGCGCCGAAGTCGGCGGTGCCCGAGGGGCGGAGCGAGCAGAGGAAGCGGGCGAGGTCGTGCGTGCGCCGGCGGCCGCGGAGGTCGCGGATGGACGCGAGCGAGACATCACCGGTGGGCGTGGCACCGTTGGCGTCGGCGCTCCCGGCACCGCTCCCCCTCGCTGACGCTCGGGGCTCGTTGCCGGCGCCCGCGCCCGGCGTCTCGACCGTCCCCCCGATCGCGGTCACCGCGACGCGGTTGAGGTTGACGAGGCCGACATAGCCCAGGGCCATCGCTGTTTGCTGCATGAAGAAGAACTTGTTGGGCTCGCCGCACGCGCTGGACTCGGTCGCGTCGATGACGATGTGCAGCGAGAGGTCCTCCTCCTCCATGAAGAGCTTGAGGAAGAGGGTGTCGAGGCGGGCGTAGATGTTCCAGTCGATGTGACGGAGGTCGTCGCCCCGGACATAGGGACGGTGGTCGGCGAACTCGACGGACTCGCCCCGTTTCTTGCTGCGCCGCTCGCCCTTGAGCTTGCCCGCGAAGATGCGGTTGGACGCGAGATCGAGCCGGCTGATGCGCGCGATCAGGGCGCTGTCGAGCAGGTCCTCGGCGGACGCGGGCGTCGGGATGGTCGGGGTGCGTCTCATGACCGCGGCCCTCCGGGTTCTGAACGCGAAGGTCGCGAAGGGCTCGAAGCGGCGAGGACCCGCTCGTTGATCACGCGCCGGATGCCGTCGCGGAGGTGCTCGGTGTTGAAGTTGATGACCAGCCCGACCGGCAGCCCGGACGCACGGAGATATGAGAGCAACTGCGCCTTATGGATCGGGGCGATCGATTCGACGACCTTGAGTTCGAGGATCAGCGTGTTCTCAACGACCAGGTCCGCCCGCTGGCCCCCGATGCGGATCCCCTTGTAGGGCACCTCGATCGCGACCTGCGACGCCGCGGACAGCCCGGCGAGCGACAACTCGTGCAGCAGGGCCTTCTCATATACGGATTCCAGCAGGCCCGGTCCCAGCGCGGTGTGGACCTCCATGGCCGCGCCGATCGCGCGGCTGACCACGCCCTCGACCGCGGCGGGGAGATCACTCTTGCGGAATGCCCTGGGCTGGTGCGCCATCTCGATCAGAACCCGTTCCCTTCTCCGCGCCTCCGCGTTCGGGTCCTCTCTTTTTCGAGACCCCTCGCGACCTTTCTGCATCACGACGCCTCGCGAACTTCGCGTTCAACCCTACCTTACCGCTTGCGTTCCTCGATCTTGCGGGGCCCGATGAGCAGGTCGCCCGCGCCGTCGAGCACGCCGCCCCCCTCGTCGCTGGTCTTCAGGTTGGGCTCGTAGGTCTGCCCGGTCTGCCAGCGCGTGCCGATGCCCCGGCTCTCGACGGTGCGGGTGTAGCAGCCCCCGATCAACAGGGACACGCCCCCGAACGCGACGGCGACAAGACCCACGCGCGTGCGTCTGCTCTGCTGATTCATCGTCACGCCTCCACCATGCCCACGGGCTGCGTGGGCACACGCTTGAGGATGTCCGCGACCAGCGCGTCGGGGTCGACCCGGTCCGCCTCGGCCTCGAAGTTGAGCAGGATGCGGTGCCGCAGCGCCGGGAGGGCCGCGTCCTGGATGTCCTGGTACGACACGTTGTAGCGCCCGTCGGTCAGCGCCCGCACCTTGCCCGCCAGCACGAGGGCCTGGGCGGCGCGGGGGCTGGCGCCGCAGCGGATGTAGCGGTTGGTCGGGCCCTCGGCACCCCCCGCGGCGAAGTCGCCCCCCGGATGCGTCGCGAGCACGAGGCGCGAGGCGAACTGCTTGACATGCGGCGCGACGACGACCTCGCGCACGAGCGCCTGCGCGTCGAGGATGCCGGGCCCGTCGAGCACGGCGCTCGCCTCGGGGATGTGCCCACCGGTGGTGCGGTCGAGGATCGTCATCAGGTCGTCGAGCTGGGCATAGCCCACATTCACCTTGAACATGAACCGGTCGAGCTGCGCCTCGGGCAGCGGGTAGGTGCCCTCCTGCTCGATCGGGTTCTGCGTCGCGAGGACGAGGAAGGGCTTCGCGAGCGCGTGCGTCTCGCCCGCGACGGTCACGCTCCGCTCCTGCATCGCCTCGAGCAGCGCAGACTGCGTCTTCGGCGTCGCCCGGTTGATCTCGTCGGCGAGGACGACCTGCGCGAAGATCGGGCCCTTCTGGAAGACGAACGACCGCCGCCCCGTCTCGTGGTCCTCGCTGACGATGTTGGTGCCGATCACATCCGCCGGCATCAGGTCGGGCGTGAACTGGATGCGGCTGAACGGGAGCGACAGTGCTTGGGCGAGCGTGCGCACGAGCAGCGTCTTGCCCAGCCCCGGGACGCCCTCGAGCAGGACATTCCCGCCCGCGAACAGGCAGGTCAGCACCGCGTCGACGACCTCCTCCTGACCCACCATCACGGTGCCGATCTCGCGCTTGAGATCCGCGTAGGTGGACCGGAAGGCCTCCGCCTTCGCCTTGACTTCCTGGGGCGTTTCCGCGTGCTCGGGGTTCATCGCCATGGTCCGTCTTCCTGTCTGCACGCGCCCGCGAGGGCGCCGGGGATCGATCCGTGGAACATCACTCGTCCTTGTAGTCGTCGAGGGCACGCTTCTTGGCGCGCATCAGCCTGGACATGCCCTGCTCCTCGTCCTGGGGCTTCGGCTTCGCGGCCTCGGGCCTGCTCAGGCCCTCGAATGCCGGGGCCTCCTTCTCGCCCGAGAGCGCGATCGCTTCCGCGGGAGCGTCGCCCTTCCCGCGATCAGTCGCGGGCTCAGCCTCGAACTTCGTCGAACGCTCCGCGTCGGCGGTTTCTCGTTCTGCCGTCGCAGCGCCCGCGCCGCCGATCCGCTGCTGGGCCTTGGCGCGCGCGACGCGGAGGGACTCGACCTGCTCGCCAGTTTCGGTTGTCTTCGCGCGCCCGAAAGCGCGTACCACGGAGGACACGATCGCCGCGGGCTCGATCCGCACGCGCCGGATCCCCACATCCATCACGAACAAACCCAGGCTCGTGATCGCGATCGCGAGCCAGATTGCCCGTGTCGAGACCGGCATCGTCAGTCCGTCTCGACGCCAGGGCTGGTCGGTCTGCGGATCCGCGGCGAGGACCTCCCCGCCGGTGATCGACGCGACCTGCCTGAGCAATGCGGTGTTGGTCTCGAGCGCCCGGAACTCGTCGGCGAAGGGCCGGCTCACCGCCGCCTGGACCGAGCCGCGCAGGTCGGGACCGCCGTCGCGCCCCGGCGCCTGGTACTGCATGCTGACGACATACGACCCGGGCTCGTCGGTCCCGATCGCGCCCTCGTAGCGTCCCGGTCCCACCTGGCGCAGGCGGACATCGCTCGCCTCCCCGCTCGGCGTGGAGACGCGGGCCCGGAAGGACGCGAAGTTGAGGCGCTCGCCGGCGTCGTCGAGGGCCTCGACGATGATCGCGGTCTCGTCGCCCCGCTCCTCGGTCAGCACGCGGACATTCGCGGAGCCGGCGGGCCGCATCGCCCATCGGACCTGCTGCTCCCAGAACTGCTTGAAACCCTGCCACCCCACCCACGAGCCCGCCCATCGTGTGCTCGCGTCGCTGGTGAACACCGCAACGCGACCGAGGCCGTATTGCCACTGGGCAGCGATGGGATCCTCGACGGTGTCGCCCGACTCGCTGACCTGGGTCGCCTTGATCGTGATCTGGCTCAGCCCGTCCCGCGGCGCGGTGACGACATAGCCCGAGATGGGCGGGACCTCCCCGATGCCGCGCATGGTCTCGACCGGCAGGCCCACGACCTGGGGGCTGAAGGGGTCGCCCTCCCAGATGAGGCTCCGCCGGACGGTCTGGGCTTCCTTCATGAAGATCTGCGGGAGCTGCATGAGTGCGCCGGCGCCTCGGACTTTGTAGAAGCGCCCCCCGCCGCGTTGCGCGATGCCCTCGAGCAAGATCTCGTTGGCGCCGTCCCCCACCGCGACGGTGGAGATCGTCACCCCGCCGTTGAAGATCCGGGTCGCGAGCGAGTACCCCGCCTGGTCGGTGCCCATGGTCTGCCCGTCGCTGAGCAGGACGATGTGCTTGACGCCGGCGGGTGACTGGCGAAGGCGCACCGCCGCCTCGTCGAGCGCGGGGAACATGTTCGTCCCGCCCCCGGGCCCGATGGAACGGATCCGGCGCGCGATCGAGGCCTGGTCGGCGCAGGGCATCAGCGGGACGATCACGCGCGTGCCCCCGCTGAACGCGAGCACGGTGATCTGGTCGAGCCGGCTGAGTGTCTCCACCGCGGCGATCGACGACTCGTTCGCCAGTTGCTGCTGGTCCATCATCGTGCCCGCGACGGGGCTGCCCATCGAGCCCGATGAGTCGAGGACGATCGCGAGCGCACCCATGGGCATCTGCCGCTTCTGGGGCGGGTCGAGCTGGACGGGCAGCGCGTCCTCGAGCGCGCTGCCGATCCACCCCCCGGCGCCGAAGGAATCGGGCCCCCCGGTCATGACGAGCCCGCCCCCCGAATCGTGCACATACCGGCGCAGGTTCTGCTGCTGCAGTTCGCTGAAGACATAGGCAGGCTGGTTGACCAGCACGATCGCCTCGTACGCGTTGAGTTCCGTCAGACCCTCGGGGACCTGGTCGGGGCGGAGCACCCGGGCGGACAGATCCGCGCGCACCATCGCGTCCCGAAGGGGCGCGACCTCGTCCTCGCTGTCCGCGACCAGCATCACCCAGCCCTCGGACCCCACGAAGGTGACCGACGACGCGCGGTTGTTCTCGGGGATCGAATCCCCCACGACCGATTCGCCCGTGCTCGTCACGACATTCAGCGGTTCGAAGACCGCCTCGTAGGTCACCGGGCCCGGGGTGCGCGGGTCGATGGGCAGGCTGAGCACATTCTTCCCGGGGTCGAGCTCGACGACGGTGCCCAGGTCGCCCGACTCCGGATCCAGATCGACGGGCTCCCCGTTCTCCGTCAGAAGCAGCCGCCCCGCGGTGCGCCTCGTCGCGCTCGCGATCACCGAGAGATTAATCGTCTCGCCGCCGCGCACCGTCGCGGGCGCGACGACGCGCTCGACGATCACCTCCGCGGGATAGTCGTACTCGACGGGGAGCACATCGACCGGCACGCCCGCGGCCCGCGCCGCCTCCGCGGCCGCGAGCAGGCTCCCCGCGGTCTCGTTGCCGTCACTGACGAGCAGAACGCGAGACGCGGCGTCGTCGGGCGCGACCGCGACCGCGAGCCGCAGGCCCGCGGCGAGGTTGGTCGCGTCCGCGGGCCCGGTCTGCTGGCGCTCGAGGGATTCGAGCAGACGGTTGGGCAGTGCCTGGACATAGGCCTCGCGCGCGACGGTGACCACACCCAGGCGGTCCGTGCGCCGGTCCGCGCGGGTCTCCGTCACGCGGTCGATGTAGTCCTCGACGCGGCGCTGCTCGCTCGGCGGGATCGAGCGGCTCACATCCAGCACGACCGTGACCGCGACATCCTCCGCTTCCTTGCGCAATCGGGGCTCGGCGAGCGCCCCCGCGATCGCGACAATGACCAGCAAGCGGGCGCCCAGCGCGAGCCAGCGCGTCGTCGGGCCCAGACCCGCGAGGCTCTTGCGCCCGATGGCCCAGGCGAGCACACCCAGAATCGGGATCAGCAGCAGCCAGCGCGGGACATCGAACTGGACCGGCCCGGCGACGAGTTCCGCGAGCGTGCGCACGGACGCAGCGTCGGCGATGGGATGGAAAGGTGGCGCGGCCATCTGCTCCCGAGTGTACGGAGGGCGTTCGCTGGTCGGTGAGACCTCACGACCTTCTACGGAGCGGAGCCCCGAAAGTTTCCCGACACTTCACATCGCACGAGCGGTAGGGCTCGGGCCTCACACCGGGATATCCAGATCATCCTCGTCCAGGTCGTCGGGGGTGTCGAGCGAGGTGTCGGGCCCGCCCCCGTCTCGGTGGTCCTCCGCGGGCCCGGTTCGGCGTCCCGGCGCGAACGCGCCGCCTGGCGGGCGGTAGGGCTCGCCTCCCGGCATGTTCGCGATGGTCTGGGCGTTCTCGTCGAAGGGGCTGGGCTCGGCGGTCTGCGCGTAGGGGTCGGGGTGCTGGTTGAACGGCGCGGGCGCGTCGAAGGGCGCCGATTCGGGCGCGCCGCCCATCCCTGCGGGTGGGCGGGATTCGTCGAACGGTGCGCCGCCGCCCCCGCCCCCCGAGAAGGCGGAGTGGCGCCAGTCGTAGTTCTTGAAGCGGACGGTCGCGCCGTCCCATGTGAGTTTCACGACACCCGTGGGCCCGTTCCGCTGCTTGGCGATGATGAGTTCGGTGAGGTTGAGCTTGTCCTCGTTGTCGGGGTCGTTGAGCCACTCCTCGTCGTCCTTGTGGTAGTACGCCTCGCGGTGGAGGAGCATGATGACATCCGCGTCCTGCTCGATCGAGCCCGACTCGCGGAGGTCGCTCATCCTGGGGCGGTTGCGGTCGCGCTGCTCGGCGCCCCGGTTGAGCTGGGCGAGGCAGAGCACCGGCACGCGGAGTTCCCTCGCGAGCGCCTTGATCTGTCGCGAGATCGTGCTGACCTCGACCTGCCGGCTCTCCCGCGCCGCGCCGGGCGCCGTCAGCAGCTGGAGGTAGTCGATGACGAGCGCCTTGAGCCCGTACCGCTCGCTCATCCGGCGCGCCTTGGCGCGGAGCTGGAGGATCGTCAGGCCGGGCGTGTCGTCGATGTAGATCGGCGCCTCGTAGAGCTCGCCCGCCGCCTCGTTGAGGCGTTCCCAGGCCTCCATCTCGCTCATGCCGTCGCCGCCCAGCTGCCCGGTGCGGAGCTTGTGGGCATCGATGCCCGAGCGGGCGGAGAGCAGGCGCTGCACGAGCGCCTCGCGCGACATCTCGAGGCTGAAGAACCCAACCGGCGCGGGGTCGCCCCCCTCGCTCTTGGGGCTCCAGGGAGTGCGCCCCCCGAACGCGATCTGCTCGGCAAGGTTGAGCGACAGCGCCGTCTTGCCCATCGACGGGCGTGCGGCGAGGATGACCATCTCCCCCGGCTGGAGCCCGCTCATCATCTCGTCGAGATCCGTGAACCCGGTGGGCACGCCGCTCGTACCCTTGCCCTCCGCCTGCATCTCGATGCGGACGATCTCCTCGCGGAGCAGGTCGCTGAGTTTCTCGGGCCCCTTGGTCTCCGATTCGCTCGCGATCTCGAAGATCATCTGCTCGGCGCTGTCGAGGACATCGGCCCCCGCGTTCTCGCCCGGCTGCTCGGCGGTGTTGAACGCCATGTGCATGATCTCGCCCGCCGTCGAGATCAGCTTGCGCAGGCGCCCCCGCTCCGCGACGATCCGCGCGTAGTGCATCGCGTTGCGGGCGCTGGGCACCGCCTCGGCGAGGGAGATCAGGAAATCGGTGTCGCCCTTCTCGAGCGCGCCGCGCGTGACGAGCAGGTCCGCGAGCGGGATCAGGTCGATCGTCCGCGTCTCGTTGTGCAGGTCGAGCATCGCCTGGAAGATCTGCCCGTGCTGCTGGTTGTAGAACTGCTCGGGCTTGTTGACGAGCGTGATGATGTCGCCGATCACGCTGGGGTCGAGCATGACCGAGCCCAGCAGGGCGATCTCCGCCTCGTTGGAGTGCGGGGGGAGCTGCCCGAAGAGCTTCTGGAGGGTCTCCTCCGCGATCGCGCTGCCGCGCCGCTTCTTGTCGAACGCGTCGCGCCGGGCTTTCTTTCCCTCGATCTCGGTCGTCGGTGTGCCGTTGGAATCGGACAAGGCTCGCCCCCGGAAAATGCTGGTCGGCACCACCGTAGCATGCCGGTGTCGGGCGATCGGGACGGAGCCCACGCCGACCCGCCGCATCGCCCGGAAATCCGCCCGCGAACGCGCAGTTGACAACAATTCCACGATCACCGCACCCGAACCGGAGTCGACCATGACGCAGCCCGCCGCCGGCTTTTTCGACGAGACCTACGACGCGGAACACCTGCCCGACCCGCTGCCCTCGTCCCCGTTCCCGAAGTTCATCGAGTGGTTCGAGGAGGCCCGCGAGGCGAAGCAGGTTCCCAATCCCAACGCGATGTGCCTGAGCACCGTCTCCGCCGACGGGCAGGCATCCTCGCGCATGGTGCTCTGCAAGGAGATCTTCGCCGACGACGGCGTGGTCGTCTTTTACACCAACTACG
>MDTG01445151.1_pt1 | contig 30509 bp, 28 predicted proteins | sample 811421 | NCBI WGS metagenome assembly MDTG01 (sample SAMN05326645, study PRJNA326480) | marine metagenome | isolation source: seawater | place: Pacific Ocean: South East | collected 2011 | reverse complement strand
CTGGAGTTCATGCATATTTCCGACCCGGAAGAAAAAGCCTGGTTGCAAGAGCGCATTGAAGGGCCCGATAAGGAAGTTGCCTTTACCGACATGGGCAAGCAAGCAATTTTCCAAAAACTGGTCGAGGCGGAAGGCCTCGAACAATTTATCGATGTCAAATATACCGGCACCAAACGCTTCGGCTTGGATGGCGGTGAGGCTTTGATACCGGCGCTGGAACAAGTGATTAAGCGCGGTGGAAATCTCGGCGTCAAAGAAGTAGTGCTGGGCATGCCCCACCGCGGGCGCTTGAATGTGCTGACCAATGTTATGGGGAAACCCTTTGAGGCCCTCTTCCACGAGTTTAAGGGCGGCTCGGCCAATCCGGAAGATATTGAGGGCTCGGGTGATGTAAAATATCATTTAGGCGCTTCATCAGATCGCGAATTTGACGGCAATAAGGTGCATTTATCACTTTCGCCCAATCCGTCGCATCTGGAAGCGGTCGACCCGGTGGTTTTGGGCAAGGCGCGCGCCAAGCAAGACCAATATAAGGAAAACCCGCGCGCTATGGCCGATCGCGGCACGGTAATACCGCTTTTGCTGCATGGCGATGCGGCTTTCGCGGGTCAAGGAGTGGTTGCCGAATGTCTTGGCCTGTCCGGCCTCATCGGTCATAAGTCAGGCGGCTCCATTCACTTTATCGTCAATAATCAAATCGGCTTCACCACCAATCCACGCTTTTCACGGTCATCGCCCTATCCGTCGGATGTGGCAAAAATGGTCGAAGCGCCGATTTTTCACGTCAATGGCGATGATCCTGAAGCCGTGGTGTTTGCCGCCAAAGTGGCAACCGAGTTCCGGCAAAAATTCCTAAAGCCCGTCGTGATCGATATGTTCTGCTACCGCCGCCATGGCCATAATGAGGGCGATGAACCGGCCTTTACCCAGCCGACCATGTATAAAAAAATCAAAGCACATGATTCCGTGGTGCAGAAATATGGTCGTCGCTTGGTTGATGAAGGTCTGTTGAGCGAAGAAGCGTTCAATGCGGCGAAAGCCGATTATCGCGCCCGGCTTGATAAAGCGTTTGAAGCGGCCAATGGGTTCAAACCCAATAAGGCCGATTGGCTGGATGGCAAATGGTCGGGCTTGGAAAGAAAAAACGCAGAATTTGTGCGCGGTGATACTGGCGTTGAAGAAGCCCTGTTAAGAGAAGTTGGGGCCGGTCTGACGCGCGTGCCTGACGGTTTTAATCTGCACCGCGCTTTGACGCGGCAATTAAAAGCTAAAGATCAAATGTTTGAAAGCGGAACAGGTTTTGACTGGGCCACCGCCGAAGCTCTGGCCTTCGGCTCGCTTTTGCTGGAAGGTCATCCGGTTCGTTTGGCTGGCCAAGATAGTGAGCGCGGCACATTTTCGCAGCGCCATTCATCTTGGATTGACCAAGAAACCGAACGCCGTTTCAAGCCGCTGAAATATATTCGCGATGAGCAGGCTTTGTTCGAAGTGATTAATTCCATGCTGTCGGAAAATGCCGTGCTTGGTTTTGAATATGGCTATTCATTGGCCGATCCCAACACGCTGGTTTTATGGGAAGCGCAATTCGGTGATTTCGCCAATGGCGCGCAAGTGGTGGTCGACCAATTTATTTCATCGGGCGAGAATAAATGGCTGCGCATGTCAGGTTTGGTCATGCTTTTGCCGCATGGTTATGAAGGGCAGGGTCCCGAGCACAGCTCGGCGCGGCTTGAGCGTTATTTGCAAATGTGCGCGGAAGAAAATATGCAAGTGGCCAATTGCACCACACCGGCTAGCTATTTCCATATTTTGCGACGCCAGGTGAAGCGCAACTTTAGAAAACCGCTTATTTTGATGACCCCGAAATCGCTTCTGCGGCATAAAAAATGCGTCTCCAATCTTAGCGACATGACCTCCGGCTCATCTTTCCACCGCGTTTTGTGGGATGGCCGAGATGCGCGCATGCCCGATGCCGATTTGGCTGATGGGCGCGGCGCACTGAAAGCGGCCAAAGACATTCGCCGTGTGGTCCTGTGCTCGGGGAAGGTTTATTTCGATCTGTTGGAAAAATGCGAAGCCGAGAATATTGACGACGTTTATTTGATGCGTCTGGAGCAGATTTATCCGGTGCCGCATGGGCCTTTATTGGCCGAACTGGAGCCAATGGCGCATGCCGAAATGGTCTGGTGCCAAGAAGAGCCGCGCAATATGGGGGCGTGGAGCTTTATCGAGCCGGAATTGGAAGATGTGTTGACGACGCTGGACGCCAAGCATAAACGTGTCCGCTACGCCGGACGGCGCGCCTCGGCCTCGACCGCGAGCGGTTTAATGAGCCGCCATTTGGAACAAAGAGAAGCGTTTCTCAATGGGGCGCTGATTGACCCTATCGACAGATAGGCGAGATGGAGAAAAATATGGCCAGTGAAATTCGCGTGCCCACATTGGGCGAGTCGGTAACCGAAGCGACGATTGCGCAATGGTATAAAAAACCCGGCGATGCGGTGGCGATGGATGAGCCGCTATGCGAATTAGAAACCGATAAGGTGACCATTGAAGTGCCGGCGCAAAGCGCCGGTGTGTTGGCGGAAGTTGTGGTCAATGAAGGCGAAACGGTTGAGGTCGGCGCGCTTTTGGGCTCTATAGGGGAGGGTGCCGGAACGGTGGCTCCGGCTGTATCTGAAGCCGCCGCCACGTCAGCCGAAACGCCACAGGCTGAAACAGCCTCTGAAGCCGAAAAGGTACAAGAGCCGACCCCGTCTCCGGCAGCGCAGACACAAGTGGCTGCGCCGGCTGCATCAAGCGGCACATTGGTCGATACCGGTGCTTTATCACCGGCCGCACGCCGTGTGGTTGAAGAACATGGGCTCGATCCGGCGCAAATCACCGGCACCGGTAAAGATGGCCGCCTGACCAAAGAAGATGCATTGAAAGCAGTCAGCAGTGCGCAAGCCGCGCCGGCAAGTCCTGCGTCATCTGCCGCGGCTGCACCCACATCGGCGGCTCAACAAGGCGCGCGCGAAGAGCGGGTGAAAATGACGCGACTAAGAAAAACCATTGCCGCGCGGCTGAAAGAAAGTCAGAACACGGCGGCGCAATTGACCACTTTCAATGAGGTCGATATGGGCGCGCTGATGGATGTGCGGCGAGAATATAAGGATTTGTTCGAACAAAAATATGGTGCACGCCTTGGCTTTATGGGCTTTTTCGCCCGCGCTTGTGTCACCGCTTTGTCGGAAATTCCAGCCATTAATGCGGAAGTGACGGAAGATGAAATCATCTATAAAAACTACGTCAATATGGGCATTGCCGTAGGCACGGAAAAAGGGCTGGTGGTGCCGGTCATTCGCGACGTGCAAAATATGGGGCTGGCCGATATTGAATTGGCGGTTGCCGAAATGGGACGCAAGGCACGCGACGGCAATCTGGCGATTGACGATTTGCAGGCTGGCACTTTTACCATGTCCAATGGCGGGGTTTACGGCTCTTTGATGAGCACGCCCATATTGAATATACCGCAATCGGGCATTTTGGGCATGCATAAAATTCAAGAGCGTCCGGTTGTTATGGACGGTCAGATTGTTGTTCGCCCGATGATGTATTTGGCGCTGTCTTATGACCACCGTATTGTTGACGGCAAAGAAGCAGTGACATTTTTGGTGCGCGTGAAAGAGTCTTTGGAAGATCCAGAGCGCCTTTTGCTGAATATTTAATGCCGATTAAGAGGAAAAAATGAGTGACGAGAATAATTTCGATATTGTGGTTATCGGGGCCGGTCCTGGCGGCTATGTCTGTGCTTTGCGCGCGGCCCAATTGGGCATGAAAGTGGCATGTATTGACAAGCGCGGCGCGCCCGGCGGCACATGTTTGAATGTCGGCTGCATTCCCTCCAAAGCGCTCTTGCACGCGTCCGAAGTTTATGCCGAAGCGGCGCATGCGGCCGATATGGGCATTAATTTCGGCGCGGTGAAATTGGATCTCAAAAAAATGATGGCCTATAAGGCGCAAGGCATTACCGGTAATACGGATGGCGTGCGCTATTTGCTGAAGAAAAACAACGTCGAAGAAATTGAGGGCGCAGCCAAGTTGACCGCACCTGGTGCTATTGAGGTCGCTTTGCTGGCTGGTGGCACGCGGCAATTATCGGCTAAACATATTGTTATTGCCACTGGTTCGGAAGTAACGCCTTTGCCGGGCATTGAGACAGATGAAGAGCGTATTGTTTCGTCAACCGGTGCCTTGTCTTTTGACAAAGTGCCGAAACATTTGGCGATTATCGGGGCCGGTATTATTGGGCTGGAATTGGGCTCGGTATGGAAAAGGCTCGGCGCGGAAGTGACGGTGATTGAATTTCTCGATCGCATCACGCCCGGCATGGATGCCGATATGGCGAAAAACTTCCAACGGGTTTTGAAAAAACAGGGCATAAAATTCATGCTCGGTAAAAAAGTCAACGCCGCCAAAGCGCTGAAAAATTCCGTCAAGTTGAGCTTGGCACCGGCCAGCGGTGGGGGCGAAGAAGAAAGCTTGACCGCCGACCGCGCCTTGGTCGCCATCGGTCGCCGCCCGCATACGCATGGGCTTGGCTTGGAAGCGGTCGGGGTGGCGTTGGACAGCATGGGCCGCGTTGAAACCGATGCGCATTTCAAAACTAATATTGACGGCATTTATGCCATTGGTGACGTTATTGCCGGGCCGATGTTGGCTCATAAGGCGGAAGATGAAGGGGTTGCTTTGGCCGAGCATTTGGCCGGTAAACCTGCCCATGTCAATTATGATGTCATTCCTTCCGTAGTCTATACGGCGCCGGAAGTGGCCTGGGTCGGGCGCACCGAAGAAGAGCTCAAAGAGGCCGGTATTGAATATAATTCGGGCAAATTTCCGTTCACCGCCAATGGCCGCGCCAAAGTGAATGGCACGACAGACGGCTTTGTGAAAATTCTTGCCGATGCCAAAAGCGATAAGGTCTTGGGCGTGCATATTTTGGGCGCGCAAGCCGGTGACATGATTGCTGAGGCTGCGGTCGCGATGGAGTTCTCAGCCAGCGCCGAAGATATTGCGCGCACCTGCCACGCCCATCCGACGCTTACCGAGGCGGTCAAGGAGGCGGCGCTTGATGTCGACAAACGCGCGTTGCATATGTAGGCGCTAAGGCCGCATTAATTTGTGCAAATGAACGATGAAATAGCGCGTCACTGTGCTGTCTACGGTGCGTTGCGCAGCCGCGCGCCAAGCACAGTGGGCGTTTTCATAATCGGGATAAATGCCGACAATGTCGAGTTTGTCCAAATCGCGAAAGCGAATGTCATTTACATGGGTCAATTCGCCGCCAAACACCAAGTGCAATAATTGATGCCCTTCTTGCGTGTCGACGATTTCTGCTGTCTGGGTCATGGGACCCGTCCCATCTTAATAGGTCAACAGTATTGCCATTACACAAAACCTGGCGTCATGCAATCGTATTGGTTTTGCGCAGTTAAAAAAATAAACTAGCGGCGTTTATGTGCACGGTCATAAACCGCCAATAGGGCGGTCTCATCTATTTTGGTATAAATCTGTGTCGAACTGAGGCTGGCATGGCCGAGCAATTCTTGAATGGTGCGCAAATCGCCGCCGCCGGCTAGCAAATGGCTGGCAAAACTGTGGCGCAAAGCATGCGGCGTCACGCTGTCATCAAGCCCGGTAGCGCGGCGCAAGCGGCTCAACAGAGCTTGCGCTTGGCGCGGCGTCATTACACCGCCGCGTCGCCCGCGGAATATTTTGTCTTCGCGGCGCAAGCCGAAAGGCTGCGCGGCGATATAATCATCAAGTGCTTGCGTGACCAGCGGCAAAAGCGGCACATCGCGTTGCTTGCCGCCCTTGCCGGTCACCCGCAACATGTCATGCGCCGTTTCAATATCATGGCGGGTCACGCTAAGCGCTTCGGATATGCGCAAGCCCGTGCCGTACAAAAGCGCAAGCAAGGCGCTGTCACGCAAGCCCAACCATTTGTCTTTAGGGCCGTGCAGCGCATAGGCGATGAGTTGCAAAACATCTTGCGATGCAACCGCGCGCGGCAGGCTGGCCGGGGTTTTTTGCGCCTGCATGGTGTCAAACGCATTGGAGACCGGCAGGTCGCATTCTTTCAAATAAGCGGTAAAACGGCGCAAGGCCGATAAGGCGCGATTGAGCGAACGGGCGGAGACGCCTTGCGCGCGTCGCGCCGCCATAAAGGCGCGCAGATCGCGCATATGCAAATCGGCAAAGTCAGCCGCTTGCGGTGCGTGGCCCAAATGGCTCTCAAGAAAGGCCAAAAAACTGCCGACATCTCTGAGATAGGCAGAAACTGTATGCGTGCTCAAACGCAATTGGTCGTCCAGCACGCCGTGCCAGTCGCGCAGCAAATGCGCCGCGTCGTGTGTGCCGCTCTTGTCGGCTTTGCCCATTAGGCGATGGATTGGCCGGATTTTTGCCAATCGGCGAGAAACGCGTCCAACCCCTTATCGGTCAGCGGATGATTGATCAGGCTTTTAAGCACATCGGGTGGCAAAGTGGCGACATCGGCGCCGATCAATGCCGAGGCGCGCATATGCTCAGGACTGCGCACTGACGCGACAAGTATTTCTGTCTCAAGCCCTGGATAATTGTCATAAATCTGGCGAATATCTGCAATCAACCCCATGCCGTCCGCGCCAATATCATCCAAGCGCCCGACAAAGGGCGAAATGAAAGCCGCTCCGGCTTTCGCCGCCAGAAGCGCTTGATTGGCCGAAAAACACAATGTGACATTGACCATTTTGCCCTTATCGGCAAGTGCGCGCGTGGCTTTTAACCCGTCCCAGGTGAGCGGCACTTTAATGCACACATTATCGGCAATGGCCAAAAGCTCATCAGCTTCTTTCAGCATGGCATGGGCTTCCAGCGCCGTGATCTCGGCCGAAACCGGCCCGCTTACCATGGCGCAAATCTCGGCCACAAGCTCTTTAAAGTCGCGACCGGATTTGGCGACCAGTGACGGATTGGTCGTCACCCCATCGACCATGCCGGTGGCGGCCAATTCTTGAATGGCTGCGCTGTCTGCGCTATCGACAAAAAACTTCATGGCTCGCTCCTTTAAAAATCTCCTGCTCTTAGACCAGCTTGCACCAGCCCCAAATCCGGCGCAAGAGCCCGACATGGCGTGGCTTGAATTTATTCGATGCATGACCGACAGTGCAGCATGCCCAACGTATCCATATTGATACCTTTGGCCTTGCCGGGCCCTTACGATTACGCCGTGCCGCTGCATATGGCGGTGGCGCCGGGCTCAATTGTGCGCGTGCCTTTGGGCTCGCGCCAAGTCTATGGTGTGGTATGGGGCGAGGCTGAGGGCGATGCACCGGCGCATAAGATAAAGCCGATTATCGCCCTTTGCGACGTGCCGCCTTTGGCCGAAGAATTACGTCAATTTGTCGATTGGGTAGCCAGTTATGTCATGGCGCCGCCGGGCGCGGTGTTGCGCCAGGTGATGCGCGTGCCGCAGGCTTTTGCCCCACCCAAACCGCTCAGCGTTTTTGCGCCCAGTGCACCACCGGAAAAAATGACTGCCGCGCGCCGACGCGTCTATGAGGCGCTGGCAGAGCGCGGCGCCATGGCGGCGCCCGAATTGGCGCGCGCTGCAGGTGTTAGTGCGTCAGTGGTAAAAACATTGGCGCACGGCGGGTATTTGAAGGCGCATGAGATGCCGGGCGACAAGCACTTCCCGCACCCCAATGCGATCCATCAAAGGCTTAACTTATCGGCGCAGCAAAAAGCCGTGGCCGACAGTCTGGCCGAGAGTGTGATGGCGCAAGGCTTTACCCCCCATTTGCTCGACGGGGTGACCGGCTCGGGAAAGACCGAGGTTTACTTCGAGGCCATTGCGGCGGCACTTGAGGCGAATAAAAAAGCGCTGATATTATTACCTGAAATCGCCCTGACGGGACAGTTTCTTGAGCGCTTTGAGGCTCGTTTCGGCTGTCCGCCCGCCTTATGGCATTCCGGCTTGACCGCAGCCGAGCGGCGTCGCACATGGCGGGAAATTGCTGAAAACCGTGTCGAGGTGCTTGTCGGCGCGCGCTCGGCACTGTTTCTGCCATGGCGTGATTTGGGTGTCATTATTGTCGACGAAGAGCATGATGGCGGCTTCAAACAAGAAGATGGGGTGATTTACAATGCCCGCGATATGGCGGTAGTGCGGTCGCGTTTGGCCGCTTGTCCGGTGATTTTATCGACGGCTACCCCGTCTTTGGAAAGCTATGTCAACGCGCGCGACGGGCGTTATGTGGCACATCGTTTGACGGCGCGCCATGGCGCGGCGCGCTTGCCAGAGATTGAACTGATCGATATGCGAGCCGCGCCGCCGCCGCAAGGGGCCTGGCTGGTGCCGCAAATGGTGGCGCAAGTGGGCGCGGCCATAGACAGAGATGAACAAGCCCTATTGTTTTTGAACCGGCGCGGCTATGCACCGCTCACCCTGTGTCGCGCTTGCGGGCATCGTTATGCCTGTCCGGATTGCGATGCTTGGATGGTCGAGCATCGTTTCCGCAAACAATTACAATGTCATCATTGCGGTCATATAGAGTCGGTGCCGCAAAATTGTCATAGCTGCGGTGAAGCTGACAAGCTGGCCGCTTGCGGACCCGGCGTCGAGCGCATAACGGAAGAAATCATCGGTCATTTTCCCGAAGCGCGCACCATTGTCTTATCTTCCGATATGGGTGGCGTGGCGGCGCAGCGCGAGGCCATTCAACGCATTTGTGCGGGCGAAGCCGATATTATTGTCGGCACGCAAATTATCGCCAAAGGCCATGATTTCGCGAAATTGAGCTTTGTCGGTGTAGTCGATGCCGATTTGGGTATAGGCAATGGCGATTTGCGCGCCGCCGAGCGCACATATCAATTATTGAGCCAAGTGGCCGGTCGCGCAGGGCGGCGCGCCGAGCGGCAAGGCTTTGCCATGTTGCAAAGTCATAGCCCCGAGCATCCAGTTTTGCAGGCCTTGGTTTCAGGTGATCGCGACAGCTTTTTTGAGCGCGAAATCGCGGCGCGGCAATTGGCTGAAATGCCGCCCTTTGGTCGTTTGGCGGCGATCATTGTCTCAGCCACCAATCCACAAGAAGGGCTGGCGTTTGTGCGCCAAATGGCGGTCAAAATGCCGCCGCATAAAGAGATTCGCGTGCTCGGTCCGGCCCCGGCTCCGATGGCGCGCATTCGTAATCGCTACCGCTATCGGTTTCTCTTGAAAGCGTCCCGCCAAGCGCCGCTGCAGGGATATATTGCAAGCTGGTTAAAACCCTTTAAGCCGCAAGGTTCTGTGCGGCTTTCGGTCGATATTGACCCATATAATTTTCTTTGAACGTGGCCATTTAGACCGCCTGTAAATAACCCTAAAACAATTATTGCAAGCGCCTTTCTGACGTGATATTTCACAAGCCGGAAATCGCGAAAGCACCTGTTTTTCGCTCTTAATTTGCTCTTGCGGTGTGGGTCAAAAAGCTGTTTTGCTGCTGATTAGCCGCCCAATAAATGGGATAAATCCTTGTCTGCTGATAAAAGTGTGATTGGAGGTCTGGCCGGACGTTATGCGGTCGCCATGTTCGAACTGGCGCAAGAGCTGACAAGCGATGAGCAAAGCCGTTTGGCCAATAATATGGCAGCCTTGAAAGTGCTGATTGACGGCAGCGATGATTTACAAAAATTGCTGAAAAGCCCGGTCATCAATGCCGAAGAACAGGCCGCTGCTTTGGCCGCCGTGCTTGATAAGGCTGGCGCTCATCAGCTGGTCAAAAATTTTGCCGCTTTGGTGGTCAAAAAACGACGTGCTTTCGCGCTGGGTGATATGGCGGCGCAATATGGTGCGCTGGTTGCCGGTTCGCGCGATGAAATTGTTGCCCGTGTCGCCTCGGCGCGTGATTTGAGCGCCGCACAAATCGGTGCACTGAAAGGCCAGCTTGAAAAAGCTGTCGGCAAAAACGTAATAGTCGAAAATGAGACTGATGCTGCGCTCTTGGGTGGTATGGTCGTCAAATTGGGCAGTCGTATGATTGACGGCTCGCTTAGAACCAAATTGAATTCTCTGAAATCCGCTCTCAATGAAAGCTGAAGCGGCTCGTTAAAGGTGAGGCCAGATTGATGGATATTAAAGCATCTGAAATTTCTTCCATTCTGAAGGAGCAAATCAAAGGGTTCGACCAGAAATCGGAAGTTTCCGAAATCGGTCAAGTGCTCTCGGTTGGGGACGGCATTGCCCGTATTTACGGCCTTGATAATGTGCAAGCCGGTGAAATGGTTGAGTTTCCCGGCGGCATTCGCGGCATGGCCTTGAATTTGGAAGAAGATAATGTCGGGGCCGTGGTGTTCGGTTCTGACCGCGATATTCGTGAGGGCGATACGGTCAAACGAACCGGTGATATTGTTTCTGTGCCGGTCGGTAAGGGCCTGTTGGGGCGCGTTGTAGACCCGCTCGGCAATCCGCTGGACGGCAAAGGGCCGATTGAAGCCGAAGCCAATATGAAAGTGGATGTCAAAGCGCCCGGTATTATCCCGCGCAAGTCGGTGCATGAGCCGATGCAGACTGGTTTGAAAGCGGTCGATGCGCTGATCCCGGTCGGCCGTGGCCAACGCGAGCTGGTCATTGGTGACCGCCAAACCGGTAAGACCGCCATCGCCATTGACGCGATTTTGAACCAAAAAGCGATCAATGATGGCGATGATGAAAGCGCCAAGCTGTATTGTGTCTATGTGGCCATCGGCCAAAAGCGTTCAACCGTGGCGCAAATTGTTAAAACGCTAGAAGAAAACGATGCGATGAAATATTCCATCGTGGTTGCAGCCACCGCCTCAGAAGCGGCACCGCTGCAATTTTTGGCACCCTTTACCGGCTGCACCATGGCGGAATATTTCCGCGATAACGGCATGCATGCGTTGATTACTTATGATGATTTGTCGAAACAGGCTGTGGCCTATCGTCAAATGTCACTTTTGCTGCGCCGCCCGCCGGGCCGAGAAGCCTATCCGGGTGACGTCTTCTTTCTGCATTCGCGCCTATTGGAGCGTGCCGCCAAGCTGAATGATGATTTCGGCGCCGGGTCGATGACTGCTTTGCCAATCATTGAAACGCAAGCCAATGACGTGTCGGCTTATATTCCGACCAATGTGATTTCCATTACTGATGGCCAAATCTTCCTTGAAACCGATTTGTTTTATCAAGGCATCCGTCCAGCTGTGAATGTCGGCCTATCCGTGTCACGGGTCGGTTCATCGGCGCAAATCAAGGCGATGAAGCAGGTTGCCGGCAAGATTAAGGGCGAGCTGGCGCAGTATCGCGAAATGGCAGCGTTTGCCCAATTTGGCTCAGACCTTGACGCCTCGACCCAGCAATTGCTGCGCCGCGGCGAGCGTCTCACCGAATTGCTCAAGCAAGCGCAGTTTTCGCCGCTTAAAGTGGAAGAGCAAGTTGTGGTGATTTATGCCGGTGTGAACGGCTATTTGGATGAGCTGGAAGTCTCACAAGTCGGCGCCTTTGAGCAAGGCCTGTTGGAAAAAGTGCATGGTAGCCACAGTGAAATTCTCGACGCGGTGCGCGCAGAGAAAGAATTGAGCGAAACCACGGAAGCGGCTTTGAAGAAAGTCGTCGACGATTATGCGGCGAGCTTTGCGTAAGCGCTAGCGTAAGCGAGAGGACAGCCTGATGGCATCTTTGAAAGAGCTCCGCAATCGCATTGCCAGCGTGCAGGCAACGCAGAAGATTACCCGCGCCATGCAGATGGTGGCGGCTTCAAAATTGCGTCGCGCGCAAGAAGCGGCCGAGGCGGCGCGCCCCTATGCTGATCGCATGGGCGCGGTTTTAGGCAATTTGGCAGCCAGCATTAATGATGTAGAAACCGCCCCGAAATTATTGGCCGGAACGGGAAGCGATAAGCGCCATTTGCTTATTGTTGCGACTGCTGAGCGCGGCTTGTGCGGCGGCTTTAATTCATCAATTGCGCGCTTGGCGCGCGAAGATGCGCACAAGCTCGTGGCCGATGGCAAGCAGGTGCAAATCTTATGTGTCGGGCGCAAAGGCTATGATGTGCTGAAGCGTTATTTTGATAAAGAATTGCTGGAGCCAGTCAGCTATCAAGGTTTGAAAAGTATCGGCTTTGACCAAGCGCAAGAAGTGGCTGGCCGCATTTTGGACGATTTCACTGCCGACGGTTTCGATATATGCACTTTATATTATTCGAGGTTTGAAAATGTCATCAGCCAAGTGCCGACCGACCTGCAAATCATTCCGGCCCGTTTCGATGACAGTCAAACCCCCGACCTGGGCGGGGCGGCTTATGATTATGAGCCGGAAGAGAATGATATTTTGGACGCGCTTTTGCCACGCAATATCGCCGTGCAAATCTTGCGCGCGCTTTTGGAAAATGCCGCCAGTGAGCAAGGTGCGCGAATGACCGCCATGGATAATGCAACGCGCAATGCAGGTGAAATGATTGAGAGTCTGAGCATCACTTATAACCGATCGCGTCAGGCTCAAATTACGAAAGAATTGATAGAAATCATCTCCGGAGCGGAAGCGCTTTAGAGATCAAACGATGAGGATAAGATTATGGCAGAGCAGAAATCAGCAGGAACGGGCAAAATCAGCCAAGTTATCGGCGCGGTTGTCGATGTGCAGTTTGACGGTGACTTGCCGGAAATTTTGAATGCATTGGAAACCCAAAATGGCGATATCCGCTTGGTTCTTGAAGTGGCGCAGCATTTGGGCGAACGCACGGTGCGTACCATTGCCATGGATTCGACTGAAGGTCTGGTTCGCGGTCAAGAGGTGACCGATACAGGCGCGCCGATTTCCGTACCGGTCGGCGAGGCCACTTTGGGCCGCATCATCAATGTTATTGGTGAGCCGGTTGATGAAGCCGGGCCGGTGGAAGCCAGCGCGTCGCGCGCCATTCACCAGGAAGCGCCGGAATTTGTCGAGCAATCAACCGAAGCCGAATTGCTGGTCACCGGCATTAAGGTGGTTGACCTGCTCGCCCCTTATGCCAAGGGCGGCAAAATCGGTCTGTTTGGCGGTGCCGGTGTGGGCAAGACGGTTCTGATTATGGAATTGATCAATAATGTTGCAAAAGCGCATGGTGGCTACTCGGTATTTGCCGGTGTTGGCGAGCGCACGCGCGAAGGCAACGATCTTTATTGGGAAATGATTGAATCCGGCGTGAATGTCGAAAAAGGGGGCGAAGGCTCCAAATGTGCCCTGGTTTATGGCCAAATGAACGAGCCGCCCGGCGCGCGTGCGCGTGTCGCCCTGACCGGCCTGACAGTGGCGGAAAATTTCCGCGATGAAGGCCAAGACGTGTTGTTCTTTGTTGATAATATTTTCCGCTTCACGCAAGCCGGGTCGGAAGTGTCGGCCTTGTTGGGTCGTATCCCTTCCGCCGTGGGTTATCAGCCGACATTGGCGACCGATATGGGGGCACTGCAAGAGCGCATTACCACGACCACGAAAGGATCGATTACCTCTGTGCAAGCGATTTATGTGCCGGCCGATGATTTGACCGACCCGGCCCCGGCCACCTCATTTGCGCATTTGGATGCAACAACCGTTCTGTCGCGCGCGATTTCGGAAAAAGGTATTTATCCGGCGGTGGACCCGCTCGATTCAACCAGCCGTATTTTGGAGCCGCGTGTGGTCGGTGACGAGCATTACCAAGTAGCACGTGATGTGCAGGAAATTTTGCAGAAATATAAATCTCTGCAAGATATTATCGCCATTCTCGGCATGGATGAATTGTCGGAAGAAGACAAGCTGGTGGTGAGCCGCGCCCGTAAGATTGAGCGCTTCTTGTCGCAACCTTTCCATGTTGCTGAAATCTTTACCGGTTCGCCCGGCGTACTGGTCGATTTGGCCGATACGATTAAAGGTTTTAAAGGCCTGTGTGCCGGTGATTACGATGATTTGCCGGAAGCGGCTTTCTATATGGTCGGCACGATTGAAGACGCCATTGCCAAAGCCGAAAGCATGACTGCGGAAGCGGCCTAAGGAAGTTTCGCATGGCAGATAGACTGAAATTCGATTTGGTCAGCCCGGAAAAGCTGGTGCTGTCGGCCGAGGTCGATATGGTTGAAGTGCCGGGCGCGGAAGGTGATTTCGGCGTTTTGCCCAATCACAGCCCGGTCATGGCCATGTTGCGTCCCGGCACATTGACCGTTGAAAGCGACGGCAAACGCCAAAGCTTTGAGCTGGATGGCGGTTTTGTCGATGTCACGCCGGAAGGGGTGACGGTGCTGGCCGAAAATATCTCAGAGGCATAAAGGTTTTTATGTTCTGATTAAGGCGTCCCGCGGGCCGCCTTTTGTTTTCGCCAATTAACCGCGCCGCTTCGAAAACGCCTTATTTTCAGTCATTTCGATAGTCAAAACTATCGTCAATTTTAGCGAGCAAATATTCGAGTGCGGTCAAGGGCGGTGCATTGCTCGCGCCACAATTGGGTAAGGGCGTTAAATCGGCATCAGGGTCAGGATCAAAAAAATAGGCTATGGAATGGCGCGTCTCTTGTGCGCGATTGACCACACGATGCACGGTGGAGGCGTAAGTTCCGTCGGTCCAGCGCGCCATCATATCGCCAATATTCACGATAATCGCGCCGTCCAAAAGCGGCACGGCCTTCCAGCCGCCTTGTGTTTTAATCTCCAAGCCCGGCACATCATGTTGGAATAAGAGGGTCAAGCAGCCGAAATCCGTATGCGCCCCGGCCGATAACTCTTGCGCCTTTTGTATCGGCGGATAGCGCAAGGGGGCAAGCGTGGCCATAGGCTCATTAAGCCAGCCGTCAAAATAAGTCGGTGGCAATTCGAGCGATAAAGCGAAGGCCTGCATGAGCTGGCGCGACAGCGCCTCGCACGCACCGTAAAGCGCGTCCATACGGGCGCGAAAACCGATAAGCGCATCGCGCTCTTCAGGATATTGATTGGCGCCGTGCAAGGGCAGCGCCGCTTTGACGCGAATATGGTCAGGCGGTAAATCGCGGCCTATTTTCAGCCCTTCTTTATAGTCGCCTTGCGGTTGATTGGTTTTATCTAGCGCCTCGCCGCCATGCGCGAACCAACCGCGATGGCAAGGCGAGCGCGCAATGGCAATGTCTTGTTTTTGTGCTTCCGGTAAATCGAAGAAACGTTGCGCCATGGCAAAAGCGTCGTCAATCAAACCCGCCTTAATTGTGTGACCGGTCAGGGCAAAAAACCCGTTTTCGCGACACGCCGCACCTATTTTGGCGGCAATGGTGGCGCGTCGCGCATGGCCTGCCGCGCTGTCATCGGCAAAGCCGTTAAAATCAATGACGGGTAGGGCGCGTGTCATGGGGCTAAGGTGATAAATACGCCAAACGCGTTGCCAATTGGCGGTAAATTGGTTGTTTGAAAGCGATCACGGTTTCGACACACTCCTCCAATGAGCGCCAGGCCCAATCGTCAAATTCAATCTGGTCATGCGCGGCGAGGTCAATCTCATTATCATTGCCGGTAAAACGCATGGCGAACCATTTTTGTTTTTGCCCGCGAAAGCGGCCTTTAAGCGCTCTGCCGATCAAATCTCCCGGCAAATCATAGCGCAGCCAATCGGGTAATTCGTAAATCAGTTCCGCCGAGCGAACGCCGGTTTCCTCGGCCAATTCCCTGAAAGCCGCCTCAAGCGGTGCTTCGCCTGCATCGATGCCGCCCTGCGGCAATTGCCAAAGCGGTGCATCCGGCGGCAAATTATCGGGTCGCCTTTTGCCGCAAAATACTTTTCCTTCATCATTGAACAGTGCAATACCGGCGCAAGGTCGCCAGCTCAATTGATGCGCCTTGTGACCTTCGGGAAAATCGGGAACATCATATGCCATGAATAAAGTGCCTATGAATTGGGGCGGGTTTTGCTGGCAGCCGATTTTTGCAAGCCGATGAGCAATTGAATGGCATCTTGCAGTTGCTTGTCATCTTCCGGCTCGCCCGGAATATAGGCAATGGGATTTTTGCGCTTGGGGGTATCTTCCGCCCCGGGGGCGGCGCCATTGGACGCGCCATCAATATCCTGCCCGTCCAGCGCGCCGCGCAAATCGGCCTCGCGGCGGCCTTTGCGGCCTTGCAATTCTTCCGGCAATTGCTGCTCAGCAAAAATATCCGGCGTGATGCCCTTGGCCTGTATTGAGCGTCCCGACGGCGTGTAATAGCGCGCAGTTGTCATGCGCAGGGCACCGTCATTACCGAGCGGCATAATCGATTGCACCGAGCCTTTACCGAAACTGGGCGTGCCCATTATCACAGCGCGATGATGGTCTTGCAATGCACCGGCAACGATTTCAGAGGCTGAGGCCGAGCCGCCATTAATCATCACGACAATGGGCAGGCCGCGGGCCATATCGCCACGCCGGGCTGAAAAGCGCGAGCTGTCATCTTCATTGCGCCCGCGCGTCGAGACAATTTCGCCGCGGTCTAGCATCGTGTCGGACACGGAAATGGCCTCGCGCAACAGCCCGCCCGGATTATTTCGCAAATCAATAATAAATCCGGCGAGCTTGTTTTTGCCAATCTCGGTGGGTAGCGCATTAAAGGCTTTTTTGAGGTTTTTTGTGGTTTGCGAGTTGAACGTTGTCAGGCGAATATAGGCGATATTCTTCTCCGGTCCCTCAACCCGCGTGCGTACGGCACGAATGCGTATCGTGTCGCGAATAATGGTGATTTCCAAAGGTTCTTTTTCGCCCTCGCGCAGTACGGTCAGGGTTATCGGCTTGCCTTTTTCGCCGCGCATCAAATCTACCGCTTCAGAGAGGGTCAACCCCAGAACCGGTTTGCTGTCCAGTTCGGAAATCAAATCATTGGGTAACATACCGGCACGGCTGGCCGGCGTATCATCAATCGGGGCAATGACTTTGACGAGCCCGTTTTCCATCGTCACTTCAATTCCGAGACCGCCAAATTCGCCCTTTGTTTCCACTTGCATATCTTCGAAATTTTTTGGCGGCAAATAGGCCGAATGTGGGTCAAGTGAGGCCATCATGCCCGATAGGGCCGCTTCAATCAGCTCCCTGTCAGAGGGCGCGTCGACATAATTGCGCCGCACTTGTTCCAACACATCACCAAACAGGGTCAGCTGATTGTATAATTCTTGCTCATCTTGTTGATTTTCAGCCCATGAAGGCGTGGCGGCAAAGGTCAGCCACGCGCTGAAGATGGACGCACAAATGAGGCGTTGGGCCTTGTGCAGAGAAACTATCATATCCAATCCTTTCCACCGTGCATGCGGTGATGCCTATGGATTTCCAACCGTCAACCGCTTTTTAGCCAGGGCGATGGGTCAATCGGTTGTCCGTCAAATCTTAGCTCCATATATAGCTGACTGCGGTCGGAAGTCGAAGACCCCAATTGGTGATTTTCATGCTCTTCATGGGCAAATTCATCATGGGCCAACACGCCGAGCGGTTCACCGGCCAATATTTCCTGCCCGACAAACACTCCGCTATCGGCTAGGCCGGCCAATATCATCTGAAACCCGTCGGCCAGGCTGATAATGACAATCTCGCCATATTGACGAAACGGCCCGCTATAGAGCACCAACCCATCATAGGGCGCATTGATTTGCGCGCCGGCGCGCGCGGCAATGGAGAGGCCCTGTTGGCGCACACCGTTTTCATTGCGCTGGCCAAAACGCCCGGTCACGCGGCCGGTTACGGGCAGGGGCAAAAGCCCGCGCGCGGCGTCAAAACCCGAACCGCGATAAGCTTTATCGCCGCGCCGGTTTTGCAAACGTCGTGATAAATCGCGCAAATCGCGTGCCTCATCAACCAAACGCGCAATGGCTGCCGCTTCGCTTTTGGCAGCGCGGCGGATTTTCTTCTCGGCTGCCGCTTTCTCTGCCAATGTTACGTCGAGATCGGCACGCGCGGCTGCGGCATCTTGTTCGGCAATGATCAGCGCTTGCGATTGCCGGTCCATGCGCGCCCGCAAAGCGGCCAATTCGGTCAACCGGTCGCTCAATTCATTGGCGCGGCTTTGCATATTGGGCACAATTGACGCCATGACCAGCGCGCCCTGCACGGCAGCAAGCGCATCATCGGCATGTACGGCAAAAGCCGGTGCCGGCTGCTTTTGCATGACTTGCAAACCGGCCAGAAGCTTGGCCAAGGCGGCACGGTCCTGCTGAAGAGCTTCATCAAGCTGGCTTTCACTGACCGCCAATTCGGCGAGGCGGTCTTCCAAATTATCGCGTTCGGCATCGATATTTTGTAAATCGCGCGCCAAAGCAATGGTGCGTGTTTGTAGCGCCTTTTGCTGCGCTTGCAAAATCTGCGCTTCGGCGCGTAATTCGGCTTGACGATTTTTGCGATTCTCAATCTCGCTATTGAGTGCGTCCAGCTTGTCGCGCGCACCACTTTGCTGCGCCCAAGCGGGAGCTACAAAAATCAAAAAACCAATAATCAAGGCGCGTCTCATCTCAATCCCGATGATAAGGGTGGCCGCTCAAAATGGAAATGGCGCGCCATAATTGTTCGGCCAGCATGATGCGGGTCAACATATGCGGCCAGGTCATTTTTCCCAAAGAAAGGGTCATATGGCCGCGTGTCTTAAGGGCCGGGTCAAAGCCGTCAACCGGTCCGATCACAAACAGCGCATCACCTCGCCCGTCATCGCGCCAAGCCGCCAAGCTGTCAGCAAATTGACGGCTGGTCAAATTTTCGCCGGTTTCATCCAGCAGCACAACCAGCCCCTTATGACTGTCCAAAGCGGCCAGCAATTTGGCAGGAGCCGTGGCATGTTCTTTGATTTCAGTGAGATGCAGCCCATCAAAGCCGATTTGGCGACCGCTTGCGGTAATTCGTCCGACATAATTTTCGTAAAGTGGCGCCTCTTCCATACCGCGGATTTGCCCGACCGCCAAGAGAGCGAGTCGCATGTGTGCTAAGCGGTCAGTCCGGCCGGGCGCGCCGGGTCGGAATTATACGCTTTGGCTTCTGCCTCGGTCGCCCACATTTTTTCAATGCCGTAAAATTCGCGCACTTCTTCACGGAAAATATGCACCACCACATCACCGGCATCGACCAGCACCCAATCGCCGGTTTTTTGTCCCTCTGTGCGGATGTTCTTTTCTCCGTTTTCTTTCAGCTTGCGCAATAAATGATCGGCCAGGGCACTGACATGGCGCTTTGAGCGCCCGGTGGCAATCACCATATGGTCGGCCAAAGCCGATTTGCCTGCCAGATCTATGGTTACAATGTCCTGCGCCAGATCATCATCGAGGCTGGTCAGAACCATTTGGTGAAGCGCACCGTCTTCATAACCGGGGCGCTCCCGCTCTGCCTGTGGCGCATTGGCCGTTGGCTGTTTGTCACTCAGAGCGAATTCCTCACTTTGCTTGTCACTAAAAAGGTTTAACAATCACCATGAAATGAGATTAGCAATAATTTGCCGATTGTTTCAATCATCTTTCACGCCTCTTTTTTTGCTTTTTGCCGCAGTTCTGACGAGGCCAAGCCAGAACGCGCACCCTCCAACATCACCCAAGCCGGGGCTTGATAAAGGGGCAAACAGGAAGCCGCCGCGGCCTCGAGACGCGCCCCGTCAAAGGCTTTTGCTGCCGGTGCCAAAGCCGCCCTATGTGCCGAGCCGGGACGCGGATAGACGGCGATCGGAATTTCGCGCATCAGATTTTGCCAATCTTTCCAGCGATGCATTTGGCTGAGATTGTCGGCTCCGATAAGGTAGACAAAATTGACCAGGGGGTAAGTTGCTTTTAAGGCGCGCACCGTATCAATGGCGTAAAATGTGCCGAGGCGTGCCTCTTCATCGCTGACAATAAAGCGCCGCTCATTGGCAAGGTCACGCATTGCCGCCAGGCGCTGTGCCAGTGCTTTCGGCTTGTGATTTTTCAGCGGGTTTTGCGGGCTGACCAAAAACCACACATAATCGACTTTGAGCGCGCGCAAAGCCGCTTTGGCGACCAGCCTATGGCCGTCATGCGGCGGGTCAAAGCTGCCGCCAAAAAGCGCCACTTTGGCGCCGTCAAAAAATTTGCGCTGGCCGGCCATGCTCATCGGGCTATTTGGGGCGCGTCTGGCCTTGCCCACGCACGGCATATTTGAAACTGGTCAATTGTTCCAAGCCGACCGGCCCGCGCGCATGAAAGCGCCCTGTTGCAATGCCGATCTCGGCTCCCATGCCAAACTCGCCGCCATCGGCAAATTGCGTTGAGGCATTATGCATGACAATGGCGCTGTCGACACGTTTTAGGAAATCTTCAGCCGCTCGTCCGTCATCGGTTATGATGGCTTCCGTATGTCCTGAGCCATATTGCGCAATATGGTCCACCGCTTCATTTATACCGCTTACCGTTTTCACGGCAATCACCGCATCGAGATATTCTTCATACCAATCTTCTTCACTGGCCGTGCTGACGCGGCTATCGGCTTTTTGGGCCGTGTCATCGCCGCGAACGGCACAATCGGCGTCAATCAGTGCGCCAATCAGGGCTGGCAAATGCGTCTCGGCGCAGTCTTTATCGATAAGCAAGGTTTCCGCCGCACCACAAATGCCGGTGCGCCGCATTTTGGCATTGAGCAAGACTTCGCGCGCCATATCCAGTGATGCATCTTCATGCACATAGACATGGCATACGCCATCAAGATGCGCGAAAACCGGCACGCGCGCCTCGTCTTGTACGCGCCCGACCAAGCCTTTACCGCCGCGCGGCACAATCACGTCAATATTGCCATCTAGCCCGGCCAGCATCATTCCGACGGCGGCGCGGTCCGGCGTGTCGACAATTTGCACGCAATTTTCATCGAGATCGGCACTTTTCAGCGCGCGGGCAAAACAGCCATGAACGAGACGTGCCGAATTTTGAATTTCCGACGAGCCGCGCAAAATCACTGAATTGCCAGCCTTTAAACACAGCGCCGCCGCATCGGCCGTGACATTTGGGCGGCTTTCATAAATTACGCCGATAACGCCAAGCGGCACACGCACGCGGGTAATATCAAGACCGCTTTCCACCTGCCATTGCGCCATGCTTTGTCCGACCGGATCGTCCAGCTCGATAATCGCTTCCAGCGCTTGCGCAATGCCTTCAAGGCGCGCCTCGTCCAGCATGATGCGGTCAAGCCGTGCCGCCCCGACATTTTGCGCTTTGGCCAATTTCATATCTTCGCTGTTGGCGGCGAGAATATTGGCCGTATCAGCGCGCAATTCATCGGCCGCGGCTTGCAAAGCGGTATTTTTTTGCTCCGTCGAGGCAGTGGTCAATTGGCGCGCGGCGCGGCGCGCCTGCACGCCCAATTGCGCCATCGTGTCGGCCAATGGTATATCCATTTTTTTTGCTTCACTCATTATCTTCGTCCTGCTTTAAATCCTCGTTTTGGCTGTGCAACACCATATCATCGCGATGCACCATTTCAGCGCGTCCGCGATAGCCGAGTTCAGCTTCCATGGCATCGCTGCTCAAGCCAATCATACGCTGTGCTTCCGTGCTTGCATAGGCGCTCAAGCCGCGCCCGATTTCTTGTCCGTCAGCCGCCATCAGGGCGACACAATCGCCGCGTTCAAAATGTCCGCTTACGGTTGTCACCCCGACCGGCAAGAGCGACTTGCCGTCGTAAAGCGCGCGCTTTGCCCCCGCATCAAGATGCAAAGCGCCGCTGGGTTGCAAGCCGCCGGCAATCCATGCCGCGCGGGCGCTATGGGGATTGTCATGTGCTTCAAATAAGGTGGCGCGCGTACCTGCGGCCAATCTAGAAATGGGGGCATGGTCGCGCCCGCTGGCCAACACCATATGGCAACCGGCGCGCTGGGCAATCTGTGCCGCTTGCAATTTTGTCACCATGCCGCCCGAACCATGGCTGGAACCGGTGCCGCCCGCCATGGCTTCAATCTTGGCGTCAATATGTGGCACTTTATCAATGAAATTGGCATTTTCATTCTGCGTCGGATCGGCATCATAAAGCCCGTCAATATCAGATAATAAGACGAGACAATCGGCTGATACCATGGCCGCGACGCGCGCCGCCAATCGGTCATTATCGCCATAGCGCAATTCTTGCGTGGCGACCGTGTCATTTTCATTAATCACCGGCACGGCGCCATGCGCCATTAAGGTGGTCAATGTTTGTCGTGCATTTAAATAGCGCCGCCTTTGCTCTGTATCTTCAGCCGTCAGCAAAATTTGTGCAGCCGCCAACCCTTGAGCGGCCAGCGCCGCTTGCCAGCCTTGCGCCAATTCAATCTGCCCGGTCGCTGCCGCCGCTTGGCTTTCTTCCAGCGTCAAGTTTTGGCGTGTGAGGCCAAGCGCAGCGCAACCCAGCGACACGGCGCCCGAGCTGACAACAACCAGCTTTTTGCCGTCCTTGTTGAGCTTGGCCAAATCTTGTGCCATAGCGGCCAGCCAGTCGCGATTGAGTGCATCATTTTGCAACAACAAGGATGAGCCGATTTTGACCACCAATCGCTGCGCGTCATCTATCGCTTTCATGGGGTTTCGCATATCACCCCTCCTGCAGCGGGTGCCAGCCGGTCTCATCGTGCAGCAATGTTTGGTCATTGGCTCTCGTACCGTCAATCTGTTTTGCCAGCCGGTCAAATAATTCTTGCAATCCGGCGCCGCTGACGGCTGATATGGCGCTTATTTCGGCTTTGGTCTCTTGCCCCAGCGCGTGCTCTATCCCGGCCAATTGTTCCGGCGCCAGCGCGTCTGATTTGGTCAGCGCGATCAATTCGGTTTTTCGCGCCAGACCGTCATCATATGCGGCCAATTCGCTGCGAATGGTGTGATAAGCGCCGGTAACGTCCTCTTGGGTTGCATCGATAAGATGCAGCAATGCCGTGCAGCGTTCGACATGGCCGAGAAAGCGATGGCCGAGCCCGGCGCCCTCAGCCGCGCCTGCAATCAGACCCGGGATATCGGCCATGACAAATTCACGCCCGGCTTGTCGTCCGCCCTTGCGGTCGGGCGGGCCGACAACACCGAGATTGGGGTGCAAAGTGGTAAACGGATAATCGGCGATTTTCGGTTTGGCGTGGCTTATCGCAGCCAGCAAGGTTGATTTGCCGGCATTGGGCAGGCCGATAAGGCCAATATCGGCAATCAGTTTGAGACGCAGCCACACCCACGCATCGCGGCCTTCTTGGCCGGGATTGGCATGGCGCGGCGCTTGATTGACCGGCCCTTTAAAGCGCGCATTGCCGAAACCGCCATTGCCGCCTTTGGCGAGGGTGACGCGCTGGCCGATATCGGTCAAATCGGCCAATAGGGTTTCATTATCTTCGGCAAAAATTTGCGTGCCGGCCGGCACGGCGAGAATTTTATCATCGCCATCAGCGCCTGAGCGATTGCGCCCCATGCCGTGAATGCCGGTGCTGGCCTTAAAGTGCTGGCGATAGCGATAGTCAATAAGCGTGTTTAGCCCGTCGACACATTCGGCAATCACGTCGCCGCCGCGCCCGCCATCGCCGCCGTCCGGACCGCCAAATTCGACATATTTCTCGCGCCGAAACGAAACGCAGCCCGCACCGCCATCGCCGGAGCGAATATAGACTTTTGCCTGGTCGAGAAATTTCATTCGTTTAATCCTTGCCCTGCCAAATTAACGGCATTTGCTCAAAAAGCGAAAGCCACAAAAAAAGGGAGATGACGTTTCGGTCATATCCCTAATTTTACGATGACCGCCGGTTCGGGCTGTCACCATTATTTGATGGCCCGCTATTCTGCTGCTTCGGCCAATGGCGCTACAGAGACGACGGTGCGACCGCCGCGGCTTTGTGAAAATTGCACATTGCCTTCGACGACAGCGAAAATCGTATGGTCTTTGCCCATGCCGACATTATCGCCCGGATGCCATTTAGTGCCGCGCTGGCGGATAATAATATTGCCAGGAATAACATGCTCGCCGCCGAATTTTTTAACGCCAAGGCGGCGTCCGGCACTATCGCGACCATTGCGGGATGAACCGCCTGCTTTTTTATGAGCCATTTATCTTACTCCTCTGCCGCATCTTCAGATGCTTCGGCTTTCGGCGCTGCTTTTTTGGCAGCGGCTTTGGCCGAAATAGCGGTGATTTTCAGCACGGTTTCGTGCTGGCGATGACCTTTATTGCGGTGGTAATTCTTGCGACGCTTAAACTTGATGACGCTGATTTTATCGGCGCGGCCCTGTTCCAGCACTTCGGCCGTCACGCTGGCGCCTTTCAGCACAGGTTCGCCGATTTTCGGTTCCTTACCGGCTTCGCCAAGCATCAGAACTTCGTCAAATTTCACCTTATCGCCGGCTTTGCCGTCGAGTTTTTCAATGGCGATAATATCGTCTTTGGCTACACGATATTGCTTGCCGCCGGTGCGAATAACTGCGTACATCGGATTTTCTACCTTCGTATCCAACAAAATCATGCCGATGGGCAAAAACGCTGAAATCGGCAATTGAGCGGCGAATATACTGAGCCAGCGGGGCAAGTCAAGCGCTAACTCAACGACCTGAGGGCGAGAAAAAGAGGAGCGAACAGCTATTAATACAAATAAAAATGTAGATAATTATAAATACCATTGAAAAATTGTTATTTATGCGATAGAGAAGGGCAGTTTTTGACGGAAAGACGGAAAAATGGCGGTTCTTACACATTTACAGCAATTGGAAGCGGAAAGTATTGAGATCATGCGCGAAGTGGTCACGCAGGTCGACAATCCGGTCATGCTTTATTCCATCGGTAAAGACAGCGCGGCCATGTTGCATGTCGCCAAAAAAGCGTTTTTTCCCGCGCCTCCGCCATTTCCGCTCTTGCATGTCGATACGACATGGAAATTTCAGGATATGTATAAATTGCGCCAAAAAGTGGCCGATGATGCGGGGATGGAACTGCTTGTGCATCAAAATCCGGAGGCCCAGGCGCGAGGCATTAACCCGTTTGACCATGGCGCCTTGCATACTGATATGTGGAAGACCGAAGGGCTGAAACAAGCGCTTGATAAATTCCAATTCGATGCAGCGTTTGGCGGGGCGCGGCGCGATGAAGAAAAATCGCGCGCCAAGGAGCGGATTTTTTCCTTTCGCAGCGAGAATCATCAATGGGACTCGAAAAACCAGCGTCCTGAATTATGGACTTTATATAATGCGCGCAAAAAGCCCGGCGAAAGCATGCGCGTCTTCCCCATGTCGAACTGGACCGAGCTGGATATTTGGCAATATATCCGGCTTGAGAATATTGAGATTGTGCCGCTTTATTTCGCCGCCCCGCGCCCGACGGTCGAGCGCGACGGGCTGATTTTAGTGGTCGATGATGAGCGCTTCCCGTTAAATGAGGGCGAAACGCCGGTCATGCGCTCGGTGCGGTTTCGCACATTGGGCTGTTATCCGCTGACCGGCGGGGTCGAAAGCCAAGCAACGACACTTGATGAGGTCATCCAAGAAATGCTGCTGACCACCAAATCAGAACGCCAAGGCCGCGCCATTGACCAAGAGGCCGGCGCCTCCATGGAAGTTAAAAAACAGCAGGGGTATTTTTAATGTCCGCGCCCGACACCGCCTATCACGCCGATGCGCTGATTGGCCAAGATATTGCCGCTTATTTAAAAGCACATGAAGAAAAAACCATGCTGCGCTTCATCACATGCGGCTCGGTCGATGACGGCAAATCAACCCTTATCGGGCGGCTTTTATATGACAGCAAAATGATTTTTGACGACCAGTTGAGCGCGCTGGAAGCAGCCTCGAAAAAATCTGGCACGCAAGGCGACGCGATTGATTTTGCCTTATTGGTCGACGGGCTGGCGGCCGAGCGCGAGCAGGGCATTACCATTGATGTCGCCTATCGTTTTTTCGCCACTGAAAAACGCAAATTCATCGTCGCCGATACGCCGGGCCATGAGCAATATACCCGCAATATGGTTACCGGTGCGTCGACCGCCGACTTGGCGGTGCTGTTGGTCGATGCGCGCCAAGGCGTGTTGACGCAAACGCGCCGCCACGCCTATTTGGTGCATTTGCTGGGCATTAAACATATTGTCTTGGCGGTCAATAAAATGGATTTGGTCGATTTCAGCGAGCCCCGTTTCCAAGAAATTGTCGATGATTTCGACGCCTTTGCCGACGCTCTCGGCATGGCGCCGCCTTTGGCCATTCCCATATCGGGCTTGGCCGGAGATAATATTACCGGACGAAGCGAAAAAACGCCCTGGTATGACGGGCTGTCGCTTTTGGCGCATCTCGAAACTGTCGAACTGGCGGATGATACGGCACAAAAGCAAAGCTTTGCCATGCCGGTGCAATGGGTCAATCGACCCAGTCTCGATTTTCGCGGCTTTGGCGGCCGTGTCGCCGGCGGCACGGTTAGGCCCGGCGATAAGATACGTATTGTGCCCTCGGGCAAGACCAGCACGGTAAAAGAGATTGTCACCATGGCGGCCGATGGTAGCCGCGCCGATTTGTCCGAAGCATTGGCTGGTCAATCGGTAACGCTGACGCTCAATGATGAAATTGACTGTTCGCGCGGCGATGTCATTGCCGCAGCCGATAATCCACCTTTGGCGGCAGACCGCTTTGAAGCTAGTCTGGTTTGGATGGATGAAGTGGAAATGTTGCCCGGCCGCGCCTATGAGCTGCGTCTCGGCACGCAAGCTGTCTCGACCCGCGTGCAAGCGCCGAAATATGCCGTCAATGTCAATAATATGGAACATTTGGCGGCCAAAACATTGGGCTTGAATGAAATTGGCGTGGTCGAATTGGCAACCGACCGACCGGTGGTGTTTGCGCCCTATGCCGACAGCCAAAAGCTTGGCAGTTTTGTGCTGATTGATAAAATATCCAATGCCACAGTAGCCGCCGGCATGTTGCATTTTTCCTTGCGCCGCGCCCATAATATTCATTGGCAAGCGGTCGATATTGACCGCGCCGCCCATGCTGAATTGAAAGACCAAAAGCCGAAAATTCTTTGGTTCACCGGCCTGTCCGGTTCGGGCAAATCGACCATTGCCAATGCGGTGGAGAAAAAGCTGCACGCTAGAGGCAAACATACATTTTTGCTCGATGGCGATAATGTGCGCCATGGCCTGAATAAGGATTTAGGCTTTACCGATGCGGACCGCATTGAAAATATTCGCCGCATTGGCGAGGTCGCCAAGCTCATGACCGATGCCGGCTTGATTGTGCTGACCGCCTTTATTTCGCCGTTCCGCGCCGAGCGCGATATGGCGCGCGCCATGGTGGCTGACGGCGATTTTGTCGAAATTCATGTCGATACGCCGCTTGATATGGCCGAGCAGCGCGATGTCAAAGGCTTGTACAAAAAAGCCCGCGCTGGTGAGCTGAAAAACTTCACCGGCATAGATAGCCCTTATGAGCCGCCTGAAGCGCCTGAAATTACCGTCAATACGACCGAGCTGAGCGCCGAAGAATCGGCTGATTTAATCATCGATTATCTTGACAAAAATTAGTTTCTAGCCATCAGGCTCAAAAATCACCCGCCCGACAACCTCGCGCTTGGCCATCATGGCAAAGCCGTCACGCCATTGGGATAGGGGCAAGCGCGCATGCACATGCGGGGTTATTTTACCTTCCGCCGCCAAACGCCATATCGCTTCCTGGTTTTCAGCCCCTTTTTCGGGATTGCGCCGTCCATATTCACCGGCCCGCACGCCGACCACGGAAAAGCCTTTAATCAGCGGCATGTTCACGCCAATATTAGGAATCCGTCCATCGGCAAAACCGATAACCAAAAGGCGACCATCCCAGCCAATGCAGCGCACGCTCTCATCAAACACATCGCCGCCGACCGGATCGTAAATCACATCGGCCCCGCCGCCGGTCAATTTTTTGACCTGCTCGCGAAAGCCGTCATTAATGTTTATTACGGCTTCGGGAGCGAATCTCTCTGCAATGAGTGCCAGTTTTTCGTCAGAAGAGGCGGTGGCGATGATTTTGGCTCCCAAATATTTGCCCAAATCAACTGCCGCCAAGCCGACCCCACCGGCTGCCCCATGCACCAGAAGCCATTCATTTTTTCGCAAAACGCCACGCCGCACCAGCCCGACATAGGCGGTGAGATAGGCCGAGCCAGTGGCCGCAGCAGTGGCAAAATCGAGACTGTCCGGTATTTTGCGCAAGCGCTCAGCCGGCATCACCATATAATCGGCAAATGTGCCGAGCCCGCCGCACACCACTTTATCGCCGAGCGACCAGCCCTCAGCATCAGCGCCCAATGCGACGATTTCCCCAGCTCCCTCCATGCCCGGCGTAAACGGCAGGGGCGGTTTTAATTGATAGCCGCCATGGGTCATTAAAAAATCGGGAAAGCCGAGCGCCGCGGCGCGTATTTTGACCAACACCTCGCCCGCCTGAGGTCTTGGCGTCGCCAGTTCTTCCAGCGTCACGCCTGCCAAATCGGGCAGCAATTCATTGACCCTTAATGCTTTCATTACACGTGCCTAATTTATTTCTGTTTATCGCGCTGTGCCTGCAGCGCTTCATAAAAACTGCGCGTATCGTTTTTTTGCCAATCTTCTGAAGGACTGGTTTGTGCGTCAAAAGCAGCGATGATTTCATCATTGCGCTCTTCGGCCAAATGGCGCGATGCATAATGAGGAAAAATATAAAAAGAGCCGTTCTTGATTTCGGCCAGAGTATGCGCGCCGACCGTCTCCACTTCATAGGGCATATGATCGCCCTCTTGCGAATAATGGGGCCGCGCCGGTTTCGGCCCGCCAAACTTATCTTGTCGCTTCGTACCTGAATTGCCAATTTCAGTGCGCGTCCAGCCCGGGCACAAAAGCGAGATGGTGATGTGCTTGGGCAATTCCATGCGCAACATGCCCGTATAGCCGAGCACGGCAGCTTTTGATGCGTTATAGCCCGACATGAAAGGCATGGGCCAACCGATGGAATTTTCAGAGCCGGTATTGCAAATATGCGCCTCGCTGCCTTGGGCTTTGAAGCGGCGCAGAAACTCCATACACATATTCCAATTGCCGAAAAAATTGACCTCAAACACCCAACGCAAGTCATCATCTTCGGTTTTGTCGCCGGGCTTTAGACCGGCACCGACACCTGCATTATTGAACAAAATATCGACATGGCCGAAATGCGCCCATGACTTATCGGCCAAAGCGGTGACTTGATTTTTATCGGTCACGTCGCATGCCATGCCGACCACCTCCACGCCATGGCTCAAAGCGCTGATGGCAGAAGCGGCCGCGTCACACGCAGCTTGGTCAATATCGGCAATCACCACATGGCATTTTTCGGCTGCCAAACATTTGCCAATATCAAGGCCAATTCCATTGGCACCGCCGCTAATGACCGCTACTTTATCCTTAAACTTCTTCATGTTTGCCCCTCTCAACCGAATTAAAGCTACCGTGCGAATTGAAGACGCACAAGAGGGTGGGCTAAACGCCTATTGGCGGAGAGAGAGGGATTCGAACCCTCGGTACGCTTGCGCGCACAACGGTTTTCGAGACCGCCCCGTTCAACCACTCCGGCACCTCTCCTCAGTGCCAATACAGGGTTTGTGTATAAAGCCTTGGTGGCGTTGCGCAACAAAAACCCAATGTCGTCGCACTTGCGCGATTCTAGCCGCTATGCCAGGTTTTGTTGATAAAAGGAGGGGACTATGAGTTTTTATTTACTATGGGTGTCAGCCTTGGTTTGTTTCGCCAGCGTTTATGTGCATGGCGTTTGGGGTCGTCGGCTCTATACCAGCTTTGTAGGCGATAGCAATTTGCCCGAGCGCGAGAAAGCGGTCAGCTATGTGTCATGGGATGTGTTCACCGTTATGCTGGCGGTCAGCGGCGTCGCCTTGGTTTATGTCGCATATAATCCGTCTGCCCTGATCATAGTTTATCCAATCATGGCCATGCACTTCGGCGGGGTGGCGGTTTTCGTTCTGTTAATGGCGCGTGGCCATCGCGCTTTACTGCGTTTACCGGGTGCTTTTTTAATGGGCGGCACCGGACTGCTGATTTTGCTGGCGCTATAATGCCGCAATAATGTCGCGGGGGCAAAAGCGCTTGCCACTTGCTCGGCACGCTTTACCGCCTATAATCTCTAGGTCAGCGACACTTTTCGGGGATTTACCATGCAATCGCTATCGGAAAAAATTCAACCGGAAGATAATAGTTATCGGCCGCCACATATAAAATATCAAACGCCGGAAGGCTTTGATTTAATGGATATTATGGCGTTTGCCGAGCACGGTCAGCCGTATGAATATTTTCATAAACTGCGCGAACAAGCCCCAGTTGCTTGGTGGCAGCCGCCGTCAGATATTGATGTGGCCGGGTTTTGGTCGCTGTCGCGCTATGAAGATGTCAAAAAATGCGATCTCGATGCCAAGACGTTTTCTTCCGGCACCGGGGGCATTTTGATGGGCTATAGTGCGCGCCAGAAAGGGCCGAAAAGGCTCAGCGGGGCAGCGTTAAACTCGATGATCAATATGGATCAGCCATTTCATATTCCGCTGCGCATGGCGCATCGTCCGTTTTTTACGCCCGATTATATTGCTCATTTGCAATCGCGTGTTGAG
>MDTG01353420.1_pt1 | contig 30511 bp, 27 predicted proteins | sample 811421 | NCBI WGS metagenome assembly MDTG01 (sample SAMN05326645, study PRJNA326480) | marine metagenome | isolation source: seawater | place: Pacific Ocean: South East | collected 2011 | reverse complement strand
CAGCCCCTATGAGGGCGCTTATAGGGGCATACCCGTTTCTACAGGATATAGGGCGAAATGGCGCGCACGGTACTCAAGTTTGGCGGAACCTCAGTTGCAGACCTCGATCGCATTGCGAACGTGGCTGACATTGTGGCCGCCCGCGCAAAGCAGGGTGAGCATATGGCCGTGGTCGTTTCGGCCATGGCAGGGGAGACCAACAGGCTGGTCGCCCTGGCTGAAGGCGCGGCGGGAAGCGACCTGAGACGCGATCAGTTCGACGACGAATATGACGTCGTTGTCGCCTCGGGTGAGCAGGTCACCGCCGGCCTGCTGGCCCTGGCTCTGCGCAAGCGCGGCCTGAAGGCGCGCTCCTGGCTCGGCTGGCAGCTGAAGCTCAAAACCAACAAGAGCCACGGCAAGGCCCGCATCATGGGCTTTGACGATTCCCGTCTTCCGGATTCGATGGATGCGGGTGAGATCGCCGTGATTGCCGGGTTCCAGGGCGTGACCGAGGATGAGCGCGTCGCAACGCTCGGCCGGGGCGGGTCTGACACCAGCGCCGTGGCCGTGGCGGCGGCGCTCAACGCCCAGGTCTGTGATATCTATACCGATGTCGACGGCGTCTACACGACCGACCCGCGCATTGTGCCGAAGGCGCAGCGGATCGAAAAAATCTCGTTCGAGGAAATGCTCGAAATGGCTTCGCTGGGCGCCAAGGTCCTCCAGACCCGCTCGGTCGAAATGGCCATGAACCATAACGTCCCGGTGCGCGTGCTCTCCAGTTTCCTGAAACCCGGAGAGCCCAATCCCGGAACCCTAGTCTGTGCAGAGGAAGAAATCGTGGAAAAGCAGGTTGTCAGCGGCGTCGCCTATTCCCGTGATGAGGCGAAGATCACCCTTTTCGGAATGCCGGACAAGCCGGGCGTTTCGGCGAAACTCTTCGCCGTGCTCGCCAAGGCCGGCATCAATGTCGACATGATCGTGCAGGCCAATGCCCGCGGGCCGGACCGGGCCAACATGGTGTTCACCTGCACCGACCGCGACAGCCCGTTCGCCAAAGAGACGCTGGAAAAAATGAAGGACGAACTCGGCTTCGAGTCGATGGAAGTCACGCGCGACGTCTCCAAGGTGTCGATCATCGGCGTCGGCATGAAGAGCCATACGGGCGTTGCCGAGACCATGTTCCGCGCGCTTTCAGAGAAGAACATCAACATCGATGTGATCGCGACGTCGGAAATCAAGATTTCGGTGCTCATCGCAGCGCCCTATACGGAACTCGCCGTTCGGGCCCTGCATACTGCCTTCGGCCTTGACGCCGAGTAAGACCGCCTGCGACAAGCAGGACTAGATGGCCTACAATCTACCTGCCACGCGTCTGCTGATGAACCGCCTCCGCCAGATGATGGCAGAGGACGGCGAAACACGTTCGCGGCTCGACAATGTGGTCCGGCTGATCGCGTCCACCATGGTGGCCGATGTGTGCTCGATCTACCTGCGCGATCGCGGCGGTCAACTTATCCTCATCGCCACCGAAGGCCTGAAGCCTGAAGCCGTCGGCAATACGCGCCTGTCTTCCAATGAAGGCCTTGTCGGCCTCGTCTCCCGGCGGGCCGAGCCGATGGCGATCCAGGATGCACCCCGCCATCCGTCCTTCTCGTACCGCCCGGAAACGGGGGAGGACCCGTTCCACGCCTTCCTGGGTGTGCCCATCCTGCGCGGCGGCCGGGTGATCGGCGTTCTCACCGCCCAGAACCGGACCGAGCGCGTCTATGGCGACGAAGAGATCGACACGCTGCAGACCATCGCCATGGTGCTGGCCGAAATCGTCGACCGGATCGATCCCGAACATCTCGACAATGGCAACGGGCATGAGCGGACACGGAACCTCGCCTCGCTGCGCGGGCGGGTGTTCTGCGAAGGTCTCGGTTATGGCCGCGCCGTCCTGCATGACCCGGTGGTGCCGGCGGCGAAATTCTTTGCCGGCGATCAGGAACTCGAAGCGGAACGGCTGACCCGCGCGCTGCTGGACCTCAAGAAGTCGATCGACCGGATGATGGCCATCGACGGCGCCGTACTGGGCGACGATCCGCGGGATGTGATGGAAACCTACCGCCTGCTGGCGCACGACCCGTCCTGGGCGGAAAAGCTGCAGGAAGGCGTCCGCTCGGGCCTTTCGGCGGAGGCTTCCATTGACCGCGCCCGCCGCGAACACCGCGCCCGGCTGCAGAGCGCGCGCGACCCTTACCTGCGTGAGCGGCTGCACGATCTGGAAGACCTCGACAACCGGTTGCTGCGCATTCTCGGCGGTGATGATGGCCGTCCGGAAATCAGCGAGGAGCGCAGCGTGCTTGTTGCGCGCCGCCTCGGCCCGGCAGAATTGCTGGAATATGCCAATGCAGGCCTGCGCGGCATCCTGATGGAAGAGGCCGCGGCCTCCTCGCATGCGGCCATTGTGGCCCGCGCACTCGGCATTCCGACACTGGGCGGCATCGAGGGACTGACGACCCGGATCGATCAGGGCGACTGGCTGATCGTCGATGCAGAGCAGGGCGTGCTGCATGTGCGCCCCGACGATGCGCTCTATGATGCCTACAAGGACCGTGTGGCGCTGCGCTCCGAACGCCAGGCGGCCTATGCGGCGCTGCGCGACAAGCCCGCCCGCACAAAGGACGGCACACATGTCAAATTGATGCTGAATGCCGGGCTGGAGCTGGACCTCGACACGCTGGATCAGACCGGCGCGGACGGGGTGGGCCTGTTCCGCACCGAATTCCAGTTTCTCGTTTCCGAAACCCTGCCGCGTCTGGACGACCAGGTGCAGCTCTATCGCCGCGTGCTTGAAAAGGCGCCGGGCAAGCCGGTGATTTTCCGCACGCTGGATCTTGGCGGCGACAAGGTGCTGCCGGCGCTGAACCTGCAGCGGGAAGAGAACCCGGCCCTTGGCTGGCGCTCCATCCGGTTTGCGCTGGATCATCGCGGCCTGTTCCGCCGCCAGTTGCGGGCGCTGATCCGCGCAGCCGGCGAGAAGCCGCTGACGGTCATGTTCCCGATGGTGACCGTGCCGGAGGAGTTTTTCGCCGCCAAGGACCTGCTGATGAAAGAGGTCGAATGGACCGAGGAGGCGACCGGCAAGCGCCCGGCGCGTATCGAGGTCGGCGTGATGCTGGAAACCCCCGCGCTGGCTTTCAGTCTGAAGGAGCTGGCAGGGGAGGCGGAATTCCTGTCTGTCGGCACCAATGATTTGATGCAGTTCTTCTATGCCGCCGACCGCATGACCCCATCTGTTTCGGATCGGTACGATTTGGTCTCACCGAGTGCCCTGCGGTTCCTGAAGATGGTTTCCGAGGCGTGCGAAACTTACGGCATCCGGATGTCGGCATGCGGGGAGGCGACCGGTTCCAGCCTCTCGGCGCTCTGTTTCGTTGCGCTCGGGTTTACCAATCTTTCCATGTCGGCCGGATCCATCGGTCCTGTAAAAAGTATGATCAGAAGCCTTGATCTTGCTGCGTTCCGGGCCGATTTCTTTGCAGCACTCGATAAACCGAACGATGCGTTCCGTAACCAGTTGTTAGCTCTTGCGGCTGAACATGGCGTCGAACTGGCGGAAGGTTGATAGATTGGCTCCGTGAGTTAACCTCACATATGGACCATTTCTTGCGCGGTGGTGGGACGACACACGACCATCAGGGCGGTACTGGACGAACATGGCACACGACGACTCCCTTCAAGAACAGGCCGGTCCCGAAGCCGGGGCCGAAGGCAAGACGCTGACTGAAAACGAACGCTTCCTGCAGGCCAAGGAGGTCTTCGAAACCCGCTCCTTCGAGGGGGAAGACCTGCGCATGGGCCAGGTCCTGCGCCGCGTGCGCGAGATCAAGGGCCTGGAACTGCAGGACGTGTCCAAGGCGACGCTGCTGCGCCGGGACTACCTGATGTGGATTGAGCGGATGGAAGTCGGTGAGCTGCCCAAGGGCGGCTACCTGACGGCCATTCTGGGCACCTATGCGAAATTCCTCGGCCTGCCAGAGAAAGACGTCATCGCGATTTATACCAAGGAATGCGGCGCCGTTCAGGAAGTGAAAGAAGCCGCGCCTGTTCCGAAAATGGGGCAGATTGCAGCCGAACGCGCCCGCTGGCCGCTGGCGCTGGCCTCGGCGGTTGCCCTTGTCACACTGGCCGCCGGTGCGATCGGCGTGTCGCAATTCATGCGGCCTGCGCCGGAAGTGACCGAGTCCGCTGCCATCGTGGCCGTGAACGGCGCGCGTGACAGCCTGTTCTCTGAAACCGAGTCCCAGCGCCCCGTGCCGGATACGCTGCCGCTCGAACTGGTCGCTGTGCGCCAGGGCTGGCTGGAAGTGCGCGGCGCCGACGGCACCATCTTCCGCAGCCGCGTGATGGCCGAGGGCGAAACCTATTTCCCGCGCCTCAATGCTGGCTGGACCGTGTCTGCCCGGGATGGCGGCGCCTTCGAATGGCGCGTTGGCGACATCGTGGTCAGCCCGCTCGGCCCGGACGGCGCGGAAGTGTTTTCCGTCAGCGTGGACGAGCAACTGGCCCGCGCCGCGGAAGTCTCCGCTCCGGCCATGGCGGCCAATGGCGGCAGCAAGGCGACGCGCTAAGGCAGTTGAAGTTTCTGTAAACACATTGCCGGATCGGCGCGAACGCGCCATCTAGGGGCCATAAGGCACCAGAGGCACATGACATGAGCCACAATCCGATCCGTCCATGGCGCGATATCACCCGGCGCAAGTCCCGGCAGATCCGTGTCGGTGACGTTCTGGTCGGCGGGGATGCCCCCATCGCCGTGCAGACCATGACCAACACGCCGACAGAGGACGCGGCCGCCACCATCGCGCAGATCCAGCGCGCCGCAGAGGCCGGCGCCGACATCGTGCGCGTCTCCTGCCCGACGGAAGAGGCGACCGCCGCCATGCCGGAGATCTGCAAGGCTTCGCCCGTGCCGATCGTGGCCGACATCCACTTCCACTACAAACGCGGCATCGAGGCGGCAGACGCCGGCGCGGCCTGCCTGCGCATCAATCCCGGCAATATCGGGTCTGAGGCGCGTGTGAAGGAAGTCGTGAACGCGGCCCGCGCCAATGGCTGTTCCATCCGGATCGGCGTCAATGGCGGCAGCCTGGAGCGGCACCTGCTGGAGAAATATGGCGAGCCATGCCCGGACGCGATGGTGGAAAGCGCACTGGACCACGCGCGCATCCTCGATGATTTCGGCTTCCACGATTACAAGATTTCGGTGAAGGCCTCCGACATGTTCCTCACTGTCGCGGCCTACCAGCAGCTGGCCGAAGCGACCGACGCGCCGCTGCACCTCGGCATTACCGAGGCCGGCGGGCTTCGGACGGGGACGGTCAAATCTTCCATTGGCATGGGCGCGCTTCTGTGGGCCGGGATTGGCGATACGATCCGCGTGTCGCTGTCTGCCGATCCGGTGGAAGAGGTGAAAGTCGGCTTCGAAATGCTGAAGTCGCTGGGCCTGCGCACACGCGGCGTCAACATTGTTGCATGCCCCAGCTGCGCCCGTCAGGGCTTCGACGTGATCAAGACGGTCGAGATTCTGGAACAGCGCCTGTCGCACATCCATGAGCCGATTTCGCTGTCCATTATCGGCTGCGTCGTCAACGGCCCGGGCGAGGCGGCCCTGACCGATCTCGGCTTTACCGGCGGCGGCAAGGAAAGCGGCAAAATGTTCGTGGCCGGACGGCCTGATCACAATGTGTCCAACGAAGACATGATCGAACACATCGTCGATCTGGTTGAGCAGAAAGCTGAACGCCTGCGGGCCGAACGCGAAGAGGCTGAGGTCGCCGCGGAATAGCCGCTAGAGCGGCTTGCAGCTGCTTTCCGGGATCAGCGCTGCGGCTGCATCATAGGCGTCCTGCGTTGGGGCGAGACGGCGGATCAGGGCCAGGGCTTCGGGCGCTTTTACGCGAACGATTTCGGCGTCACCGCTCTCCGGCACCGATTGGCTTTCCGTTGCGACGATCACATGCCGCACAATCGGTGTGCCCGGCGTGCGCGCATCGAGCGAGCCCGCATAGACATTGTCTGTTGTGGCGGCGAACACCGACAGGGACGCATAGTCCGGCCAGGCCGGAGCGGTTAGTTCGACCGGCCCGCCTGACAGGTCGATCAGGCAGATGGCGTAGGCCAGGTCCGGCGCGGGGCGCACGACGGTCTGCGTTTCCGGGCTGGTGCGCGGGGTCATCCGCCAGGCATTCTCTGTCAGTCCGCGTTCCATCATCCGGTCACGGACTTTGGACATGACCTTGCCGGGCAGGGCGTTGAGCACGACGAAATGCGCCAGGGCAAATGTGACGAGGAAGGCGGCAAGACCGGTCAGGAAGCTTTTCATGATCCTTGCCCTCCGCAGGAGACGCGTTCGATCTTCGGCGCGGGCAGGGTGGCTTCCGGATCGGCCAGCAGGGCCGCCGATGGCTTGTAGAGGCGCAAGGTCAGGTCAAAATTGTCTGCGGCTCGGCTCGACACCCAGCCACCTTCGGCCGGGCGGGTGGGGGAGACGGTAAATCTCCACGAATCCGCGTCGCCTTCGGCGGCCGCCTTGGTGAGATCGTAGGACAGGGCTTTGTCCTTATTGGGCGGCAGGCGGCTGTCGCCGTCATAGAGAGTGACAGACCACCAGAGCGCCGGCATGGCGCCGCCGCTGACGCGGTAGGTGCAGGCCTCTTTGAGGGGCTTGCCGTCATCATCCACCGCACGGGTGAAATAGACCGCTTCCTCTTTTGTCAGCGCCAGCAGGCCATGGCGGGCAATGCGGGCGCGCGTCCAGGGATTGGCGGCGGTGGAGCCAATGGTCCAGTCGCTCTGCCAGTTGTCGACATCGACATCGCCTGACAGGCGGATGCCGGAGCCGACCATGCCTGCCATCACAAAGGCGGACGCGGCACCCGCGGCGAGGCCGAGGATGCCGCCAATCAGAAGAGGCGCCAGTTTCATTCCGGCAAGCTAGCGGCGCGATCCTGCCGGGCAAGCATATTCTGGCCGCCAGGTCCTGTTCTGCTCCTATTCTGCCGGGACGGCCACGCGCCGCGTCTTGATCATCGGCTTCAGGCCGAACAGGGGACGCAGGAAACCGACGCGGCGGATGACGAGTTCGTGCAGCAGGGCGCAGCCGCCGAATGTGGCGAGGATGACCAGCGGTGCCTCGACCCAGATGCTGAGGCCCTGACGGGTCAGCCAGTAGCCGGCCATGACGGTGATCGTCTGGTGCAGGATGTACCAGGGGAAGATCGCCTCGGTCATATAGGTCAGCGCGCGGCTCGACCGGTTCAGATAGCGCTGGGCGAGGCCGAGCATGGTCACAATGGCCAGCCAGGCATAGAAGATGCGCGCGATGCGGGCCGGCCAGATCAGCCAGTTCCAGTCGGCACTCTCCGCCATGGCGTCCCAGTTGGCCCAGAGCGGGGTGAGCACGGCGCCCAGCACCAGCACGCCGGTGATGGCGAAGGGTAGGACCCGGCGGATGGCGCTCCAGAAATTCCGGTCCTTGGCCAGCAGGAAGCCCATCAGAAGGATGGTCAGACTGTGGGCGTGATTGGCCCAGTCATTCGTCAGGTCGTGCGTCGTCTCGAAATACGGATCGAGCGTGAAGCGGTAGAGGATGAAGGGCATCACCGGCAGGACCAGCGCGGCGAGCGGGCCCCAGCGGCCGGCGAACAGGAAATGGGTGATGCGCGCGCCCGTCCCCGTCATGAACCGGGACAGGAGGCCAGCTACGGGAGCCAGCATCAGCGTGTAGACCAGCAGGTAAACGACATACCAGAGATGGTTCCAGGTCGGCGTCGTGATGGAATAGTCCGATCCGAAATCGAGATAGTGCGGCCAGAACTGCCAGACGCTGCCGCTGAACTCGCCAGTCTCCACCAGCTGAAGCCAGCTCTGCGGGGCGACGATGACCGCCATACCGAACAGGATGGGCAGGCCGAGCCGGACGGCGCGCTCCCGCGCCAGCTTCGGAGCGCCCAGCTTGTCTGCTGCAAAGCGCAACGCGACGCCGGAGATGAAGAAGAGGAGGGCGAGCCGCCACGGGTTCAGCAGCATCATGGCCCACTCGGCATCAGGGCCGACATGCACGCTTTTTACGTGCCAGCCCCACGTCACGTAGAACATGCCGGTGTGGTAGAAGATGAGCAGGCCAAAGGCGATGATGCGCAGCCAGTCGAGATCGTAACGGCGAGGGAAGGCAGGCGCCGGGGACGGTTCGGTCATGGGGGAAACTCCTTGTCTCATGGCGGCAGACTGGGCCCGGCCCGGCGATGCGTCATGGGACAAGGGGTATCCGGTGGGCCGAAGGGGCAAACGGCGCCGTCCCGGGACGAAAGGCGGCAGTCAGGGACGAAATTCGGCCCTTTGCCTTCCTGACTTCAGGGCGTTTGTGGCAGGAGTGACCGGATGAACGCGCCGACTCGCCACCCCGAGACAGAAGCCGACCGCCAGGCAGACCGCTGGGCGATGATCGGCTTTGTCATTTTCATGCTGGCCTCTCTGGTCATTCAGGCGACCTCTATTCAGCTGGAGGCCCGGCAGGCCCGGCTGGAGCCCTGGCTGCGGGAGGGGGCGTCGCATCTCGCCCTTCTGTGCCTTGTGCCGTTCTTTCCGCTTATTCTGGACATCGCGCCCCTGTCCCTGCGCCGCTGGCGCTGGTCGGTCCCGGTGCATATCGTAGCCTGCCTCGGCTTTATCGTGCTGCACGTGTTGGGCTTTGTCCTGCTGCGGAAGCTGACCTATCCGGTCTTCCTCGGGCACACTTATCATTTCGGTCTCTCCGACCCGCTCAACTGGATCTATGAGGGACGCAAGGATGCCTATGGCTATGGCATCACGATGCTGACCTTCAGCCTGGCCCGCATGGCGATGCAGAACCGGCTGGAGTCCCGTGCGATGGATGAGGCGGCGTCCCGAGAGCATCGCCTGATGCTGAAATCCGGCGGGCGGACCATCATGCTGAATGCCGGGGACGTCATCCATGCGAAGGCGGCGGGTAATTATGTCGAGGTCAGCACGGCCGGGAAGACGCATCTGGTCCGCATGACGCTGACGGAGCTGGAACGCCTTCTGGAGGAGGCGGGTGGTCACCATGTGCGCGTCCACAGGTCCCATATAGTCAATCTTGATCATGCCATGGTCATCACGCCGACAGGGGAAGGGGACGCGATGATCGAGCTTGATACCGGCGAAACCGTGCCTGGCTCGCGCCGTTATCGGGAGAGGTATGCGCAAATTGCATAAGCACTATTTCGTGAGGGGGCTGGCCCGGTCGCAGATTGCCGCTAAGGTCGGCCGCGGTGAGGCAGTTCATGCATAAAGGTCGTCTATGATCCGCCCCATATTCTGGTTCCTCGCCCGTCTGCCGCTTCTCGTGCTGATCCTCGTCATGGCGCTCGTCATGTCGAGCTGCACCATGCTGGGCATGAACTATGCGAGCCTCGAAACCGACAACAAGCCCGCCCCTGTGCCAGCCCTCGACGCGCCGGCCATCACGGTTGAAGGCAGCCCGGAACGCGAAGCGCTGAAGCAGAGTTTCGAAGACGTTCTCTACGGGCCCTGGCCCGCCGGCATGCCGGTCAGTTTCGGTGACTGGCAGATGATCGACCCGGACTATCTGGACGGCCGAGGCACGCTGGAAGAAGTCGAAATCACGATCGGCAGCGGCGAGGGCGCGCGGTCATTCATGATGGTCACGGCTTTCCCGAAGGCGTCCGGTCCGGTACCTGTCGTGATCAGCCAGACCTTCGCTGATACCTGCTCGGTTTTCCCGGACGAGCCCGTCACCAATGCGGACGGCGAGATCTGCGACGGCAGCATGATGGACGGCTTCCCCGGCTGGGCGGCGACACAGATCTTCGGCACCTATATCGCGCTGGCGCCTGTGGATCGGTATTTCGATGCCGGGCTCGCCTATGCGAGCTTCTATGCTTCCGATTTCATTCCGGACCGCAGGAAGGAAGCGCCGGAGGCGATGGCGGCGCTGGGCGGGCCGGTGAACCCGACCTCCGCCCTGATGGCGTGGGCCTACAGCTTCTCTGCCGCTGCGGACGTGCTGGAGGCTGATCCGCGTATTGACCCGCGGGCGATCGGCGTCATGGGCCATTCGCGGCACGGCAAATCCGCCCTGATCGCTGCCGTCTGGGACCGGCGCATCGCCGCTGTTGTGGCGCACCAGTCAGGCTTTGCCGGAGCGTCGCTGTCGCGGTCTCACACAGGTGAACGGCTGGACCGGATGGCCAAGGCCTATCCGCATTGGCTCGCGCCGGAAACGCAGGACTGGCTGGACCGGCTGGACGAGATTCCGGTGGACCAGCATGAGCTGCTGGCACTGGTCGCGCCGACACCGATCCTGCTCGGCAACGGGCGCCGGGATGTGTGGTCTGACCCGAACTCTTCCTTCCGCGCAGCGGAAGCGGCCAGCGCGGCTTATGAAGCGACCGGCCATAGGGGGCTTACCGTGTCCGGCATGCGGGACTTCGATCCAGCAGCCGGCATATCCTGGTGGCTACGGCCCGGCGGACATAGCGTCGTTTCGGAAGACATCGACGCCTTCACGGCTTTCCTGCAGGCACATCTCGTTGGGGAACGGGCCTCACAATACGCTGTTCACTAAAGGTGATCCGGAGTAAGTGTAGGAAAAACAGTGCTTAGGGAGGGCACCCATGCCGATCAATGTTGGATTTCTTTACCCTGTTCTCGCGCTTGTCGTGTGGACGCTCGTCATGTGGCTGTGGATGTATGCGACGCGCATTCCGGCGATGCAGAAGGCGCAGATCAATCCTGACGATGCACGCCATCCCGGCACTTATGTCGACAAGATGCCGGCGAATGTCCGGTCGGTGGCCGACAATTACAATCACCTGCACGAGCAGCCGACCATCTTCTACGCCCTGATGTTCTTTGCCGCCCTGACCGGCGGGGGAGACCATGTCGCCACTTACCTGGCCTGGGCCTATGTCGGCCTGCGGGTGGTGCATTCCTTCGTGCAGATCCTGTCGCCGAAAGTGACCCTGCGGTTCATGATGTTTGCACTTGCCTCGCTGACGCTGTTCATCCTGGCCGGCAAGGAAGTGGTCCGCATCCTCACGCTGGCATAGAACCGCCTGCCTGGAACCGCCTGAAGGGGCTTACCAGCCAGGCTAAACGGCTCTAGAGAAGCCGCCATGGCTAGCATTTCAAATTCCCGCCTCGAGCAGGTGATCGACCGATTCGAAGAAGTCGAGGCGCGCATGGGCGCGACCTCCGACACGGCCGAAATCATCGCGCTGTCGAAGGAGCATGCAGACCTGAAGCCCGTCGTCGAAAAGGCGAGGGACCTGCTGAACTCGCGCAATGGCCTGAAAGAGGCCCAGGCGCTGGCCGCCGGCAGCGACAAGGAAATGGCCGAACTGGCCGAGATGGAAATCGACGAGCTGAAGGAAAAGCTGCCCGGCCTTGAGCAGGAGATGCAGATCCTCCTCCTGCCGAAAGATGTCGACGATGCGGCTGACATCGTCCTGGAAATCCGCGCAGGAACCGGCGGTGATGAAGCGGCGATTTTTGCCGGTGACCTGTTCCGCATGTATTCGCGCTACGCCCAGCTGATGGGCTGGAAAGTTGACGTGGTCGATGCCTCGCCGGGCGATGCGGGTGGCTACAAAGAGATTGTCGCGAACGTGTCGGGCGATGGCGTGTTCGGCCACATGAAGTGGGAAAGCGGTGTCCACCGGGTCCAGCGTGTTCCGGCGACCGAGACGCAGGGGCGGATCCACACCTCCGCAGCCACCGTCGCCGTGCTGCCCGCGCCGGAAAACATCGAAATCGACATCAAGCCGGAAGACATCCGTATCGACACAATGCGCTCCTCCGGGGCAGGCGGACAGCACGTCAACACAACCGACTCTGCCGTGCGTATCACCCACCTTGCGACCGGCATCATGGTGACGAGTTCGGAAAAGTCGCAGCATGTGAACCGTGAAAAGGCGATGGAGCAGCTGAAGATCCGTCTCTATGAAAAGCAGCGCGCAGAAGCCGATGCAGAGCGGGCTGAGGCGCGCGCCAGCCAGATCGGTTCCGGTGACCGCAGCCAGAAAGTGCGCACCTACAATTATCCGGAAAACCGGGTGACCGATCACCGGATCGGCCTGACGCTTTATTCGCTGGACCGGATCATTTCAGGCGACAAGCTGCAGGATGTGGTCGAAGCGCTGATCACGGAAGATCAGGCGCGCAAGCTGGCCGCGATGGAAGAGGCGGGCTGACCGCCGATCGGGCGAACGCATGGAGGTGTCCGCCGTGGCGACATATGACGAATGCCTCCGCACCGGCACGCAGCAATTGCGGGACGCTGGCATTGAAGAAGCGGCTCTTGAGGCGCGGTTGATCCTGATGGCCGCCTCCGGCCTGTCGCGGACGGGTCTGATCTCCGCCGGGCCGGATGTTGCGCCAGACGATATTGCTGGCCGTTTCAGCGGGATGCTCCGTGAGCGGCAGACGCGGCGGCCCCTGCAGCATATCCTCGGAACGACCGAATTCTTCGGGCTGGAAATCCTCAGCGACGAACGCGCGCTGATCCCCCGGCCGGACAGTGAGGTCGTGGTTGAGGCCGCTTTGCGTCTTATCCCGGACGAGACGGAGATGGTGATCGCGGACTTTGGCACGGGAACGGGATGTCTCCTCGCGGCTATCCTGGCGAACCGGCCCCGAACGCGGGGAGTCGGCGTGGAGGCGAGTGCGCAGGCGGCAGGCCTGGCCCGGGAGAATTTCGCCCGGCTGGACCTGGCGGCGCGCGCGCAGGTATTCGAAGGCAGCTGGGCTGACTGGGAGGACTGGCAGACGGCCGACCTGATCATTTCGAACCCGCCCTATATTGCCAGCGCAGAGATCGCCGGGCTCGCGCCGGAAGTCCGGACGCACGATCCGATGGCTGCGCTGGATGGTGGCCCGGACGGGCTGGCTGCCTATCGCGAGATCGTCTCGCTCGCTGCTACGCGCCTCAGGCCGGGTGCCTGGCTGGTTTTTGAAATCGGCCATGACCAGAAAGATGCGGTTTGCAGGCTGCTCGAAATGGTAGAATTTACCGAAATCGGGTCCTCAAAGGACCTCGGCGGAAACGATCGTGCCGTATGGGGCCGGAAACCCGAATAGGGATACTTACATTTTTGCTTGGCGGCCAAGGCATTACAGGATAGAAGAATCGTGTGAAACGAGATGAGCGGGTTCCATAGGTTTCCCTCTTCGATCACAGGCTTCGCGCAAAAAATTGGGGCTGTGGCTAGCTGAACAAAAAGCCAGCGCGACGGGAATGCCTGCACAGAACTAGCAGGCGCATGAACATGGGACTGACTTCATGAAACGCTCACGTGGGCGCAACCGCCGGTCAGGCGGAAACAACCAGAACAATTTCAACAATCCCAACCGGCACTTTGAATCTGTCGGTCCGGATGTGAAAATTCGCGGGTCTGCCCAGCAGGTACTTGAAAAATATCAGCAATATGCGCGCGACGCCCAGACGAGCGGCGATCGCATCCTGTCGGAAGCTTATTATCAGTTCGCCGAACATTACCAGCGGATCGTTGCCAAGCAGCAGGAAGCCCGCGATCGCCAGCAGCAACAGCGCGGCGGCAACCGGGATGACCGCGACCAGAACCGCCGCGATAATTCCCGTAATGACGGGGACGATAATTCCAATGAGTCCGGCAAGGATGAGGCGGAAAAGACGGAAGCCAGCGTCGAGCGCCGCAATCCGCCGCCCAAGCAGGACGATAACGGAGATGACGCCATGCGCGTCATTGACGAGGACAAGGCCTCTGATGAGTCGAGCGCCTCCTCGGATGATGACAAGGATGAAAAGCCCAAAGCCCGCCGCAAGAGTCCGCGCCGGAAAACCTATAAGAGCGGGGAAGATGAGGGATCAGACGATTCCGATCCGTCCGATGGTGTCCTGAAGACTGTTTCCCGTGGCCGCCGCAAGGCCAAGGATGCAGAAGCAGAACCGTCTGCCGAAACCACCGACTAAGGGGCGAGACCCCGCCGCAGGCAAATAGCCCGGTGTGCCTCTGGCCGCCGGGCTTTTTCTTGTGTGGGCCTTCCCGCCGCAGGGGAGTTGCAACACTGGAATCTGTTCCCACATTGGCTGTGACGGATAATGGCGCTGCCGCTAAGCGGGGTGCCGGAATCCCGAAACAAATCTGCCTTTGAAAGGGGATCATAGATGAATATTGAGCAATATACCGAGCGGGCCCGGGCCATTATCCAGGGCGCTCAGACAGCCGCATTGGCGGCGGGCCATCAGGTGCTGACACCTGCCCATGTCCTGAAAGAAATGCTGGAGGATCGCGACCAGATGGCCGTGAACCTCATCCGTGCGAGCGGCGGCCGGCCGGAACTCGTGGTTCAGGGCGTCGATACCGCCCTTGGAAAAATCCCGAAAGTCTCCGGTTCCAACACCGGCCTGCGCCTTGAGCAGGCGGGTGCGAAGCTGTTCCAGGACGCCGAAGCCGGCGCCAAGAAAGCCGGGGATTCCTTTGTCACGACGGAACGCCTTTTGCTGGCCATTGCAGGTCTTTCTGGTGATCCGGCTGCAGATGTTCTCAAAGATGCCGGCGTGACGCCTAAAGCGCTTGAAGGGGCGATTGCCCAGCTGCGCCAGGGCCGCACGGCCGACAGCGCCAATGCCGAAGAAGGCTACGAGGCCCTCAAGAAATATGCCCGCGACCTGACTCAGGATGCGCGTGACGGCAAGCTCGACCCGGTCATCGGCCGCGACGAGGAAATCCGCCGCACGATCCAGGTCCTGTCCCGCCGGACCAAGAACAACCCGGTCCTCATCGGTGAGCCCGGGGTGGGTAAGACGGCGATTGCCGAAGGCCTTGCCCTGCGTATCGTCAATGGCGATGTGCCGGAAAGCCTGAAGGACAAGAAGCTACTGGCCCTCGACATGGGCGCGCTGATCGCCGGGGCGAAGTTCCGCGGTGAGTTCGAGGAACGCCTGAAAGCCGTGCTGAACGAAGTGCAGCAGGCCGAAGGCGGCGTCATCCTGTTCATCGACGAGATGCACACGCTGGTCGGGGCCGGGAAGGGCGACGGGGCAATGGATGCCTCGAACCTCCTGAAACCCGCGCTGGCCCGCGGTGAGCTTCACTGTGTGGGCGCTACGACGCTGGATGAATACCGCAAATATGTCGAAGGCGATCCGGCGCTTGCCCGTCGCTTCATGGCCGTGTTCGTGGACGAGCCGACCGTGGAAGACACGATCTCGATCCTCCGTGGTCTGAAAGGCCGCTATGAGGCGCACCATGGCGTGCGCGTTTCGGATGCGGCGATCGTATCGGCCGCGACGCTGTCGCACCGCTACATCACCGACCGCTTCCTGCCGGACAAGGCCATCGACCTGATGGATGAGGCGGCCTCGCGCCTGCGCATGCAGGTCGACTCCAAGCCGGAAGAGCTCGATGAGATCGACCGGCGCCTGCTGCAGCTGAAGATCGAAGCCGAAGCGCTGAAGAAAGAAAAGGACGCGGCCTCCAAAGACCGGCTCAACACGCTTGAGGAAGAGATTGCAGAATTGCAGGCCCATTCCGATGAGCTGACAACAGCCTGGAGCGCCGAGAAGAACAAGCTGAAAGGCGCTGCCACCGCCAAGGAGCAGCTGGACCGGGCCTATGCCGAAATGGCCGAAGCCCAGCGTCAGGGTGACTTGACCAAGGCGTCGGAGCTCAAATTCTCGACCATTCCGCAGCTGGAAAAACTGATTCAGGAAGCCGAAAGCCGTGAAGACGGTGGCGGCGGTGTGGTCTCCGAAGTTGTGAAGCCGGAAGACATTGCGGCCGTTGTCTCGAAGTGGACGGGTATCCCCGTTGACAAGATGATGGAAGGCGAACGCGAAAAGCTGCTGAAGATGGAAGACGCCTTGCGCAAGCGGGTTGTTGGCCAGGACCCGGCGCTTGAAGCTGTGTCGAACGCCGTGCGCCGTGCGCGTGCCGGCCTGCAGGATCCGAACCGCCCGATCGGCTCGTTCCTGTTTGTCGGTCCGACCGGTGTCGGTAAGACGGAGCTGACCAAGGCGCTCGCCGAATTCATGTTCGACGACGACACGGCGATCCTGCGGCTCGACATGTCGGAATTCTCGGAGAAACACTCCGTGGCCCGCCTGATCGGCGCGCCTCCGGGCTATGTCGGTTATGATGAAGGCGGCGTGCTGACCGAAGCGGTCCGCCGGCGTCCTTATCAGGTTGTCCTGTTCGACGAGGTCGAGAAGGCGCACCCGGACCTGTTCAACACACTGTTGCAGGTGCTGGACGATGGCCGTCTGACGGATGGCCAGGGCCGGACCGTGGACTTCAAGAACACGATCATCATCATGACGTCGAACCTCGGCGCCGATGCCCTGGCCTCCGGTGAGGAAGGGGACATCTCCGAGAGCGCGAAAGATTCGGTGATGAGTGCCATCCGGGCGCACTTCCGTCCGGAGTTCATCAACCGGATTGACGAGATCGTCTTCTTCAAGCGGCTTGGCCGCGGCGAGATCGACCATATCGTCGATATCCAGATGGAACGTCTCGAAGGCCTGCTGAAAGACCGGAAGATGAAGCTGGAGCTCAGCCTCGATGCCCGCAACTGGCTGGCCGCCCGCGGCTATGACCCGGTCTATGGGGCACGTCCGCTGAAGCGTGTCATCCAGAAGGAACTTCAGGACCCGCTGGCCCGGTTGCTGCTGGAAGGCCGCATCCATGATGGCGAAACCATCAAGATCGGCGTGGAGGGCGACCAGCTCTCCATCAACGGCGTCCCGAACGACTTCGCCAAGGGCGCAGCCGTTCTGAACTGACGATCAGCAGCTTCTACGCTTGATTGATCCCTCCCGCATTCGTACTCCTGTTGGACAGGAATGCGGGAGGGTTTTCGTGAAAATTTACAGCTTGCTGGCTTCGGCCTGCGCGATCGCTTTGTGTGCCATGCCCGCTTCGGCAGAAACGGCCGGCGACATTGCTGAACTGTTCGGCCGCGCGGATGCGATGGGCCATCCGCAGATCTCTCCGGATGGTGTGCATTTGGCAGCCGAATGCTCGCCCATGAACCTCCACACGATTTGCGTCTTCGACCTGATGAATGGCGGCGACGCCGTCATTCTTCCGAAAATGGCGGGCGCCCGGATGGTTGATCATTACTGGGCCAGTGATGACACTTTGGTTTTGGATGTGGAAATGTATGAGACATTGCAGACAAGCAATGGACTACGCAATTACACGTTCGAGCGAGCCGTTGCATTCAACATCAATGATCCAAAGCCTGTTATGCTTTTGCGGGACAATCGCGCCTGGCTTGATACCAATGATCTTGCGGCCATCCTTCCGTCCAAGGAAGGAAAGGTGGACTTTGCGATTGTTTATCTTGATGAGGGGCCAACGAATGTCGACCGGAAGGTCAAGGTCGCGCCCAACTATGTCTTCAACCTGATGGAAGTGAATCTGGCTTCGGGGAAATCAAAGATTCGCAAAAAGCTCCGCAACAATGTGATTGATGCGGTTGTAAGCCCCGACGGAGATTTCATTGCTGAGATCAGTTATCGGGACAATGGCTCGCTGGGACACGAGGTTTCGGTTGAAGCTGGCGGTAAGACAATCTTCAAGAGAGAACGTCTGGATTTTAATCCGCTGTCGGTATGGGGACTGGATACATCCGGGGAGAACCTGATCGTCTTCCTGTCAGAAGGGGAACCTTACGGCTTGTTCCGGATGGCCCTCAGCGATGGCACGCTGACGCCTGTCGACAGCTATGGCGGTCTCGTCTCTCCGGTAATCGATGCGCGTATGCGCGATGTCGTTGGCTACGAGTATCCGGATGACTTTACGGTTCAGATTCTCGAGGATCCCGATCTGAAGGGGCAGGTGGAGGCAATCTCCGGTGCATTCCCGGATGCTTCCGTGACTGCAGAGTCATGGTCGGACAACAAAGCCTACACGGTCGTGAAGGTGGAATATCCGGGCAAGCCGCTGGATTATTTCCTCTTCGAACCCCAGAGCGGAGCGCTGTCTCCGCTCGGAAACATTGCCCCGCACCTTGATGGCAGAGAGCTTGGTCACATCGAACCGGTCTCCTATACGGCGCGCGACGGGCTGGAGATCCCGGCTTACCTGACGCTGCCGCCGGGCAAGACGCGGGCGGATGGTCCGTTTCCGCTGATCCTGATGCCGCATGGCGGACCGGAAACCCGGGACACGCTGAGTTTTGACTGGTGGGCGCAGGCCTATGCCGCGGCAGGCTATGCCGTGCTGCAGCCAAACTTCCGCGGTTCGGCAGGCTTCGGTCTGGATTTCCGTAATGCCGGCTATGGCGAGTATGGAGACCAGATGGTTCTGGATGTGGCGGATGGCGCAGCCTGGGCTGTCGAACAGGGGCTTTCGCTGCCTGGTGAGGCGTGCGTCGCGGGGGCGAGTTATGGGGGCTACGCGGCCCTGATGCTGCCTTTGCAAGAGTCCGGTGCCGTGAAATGCGTCGTGGCCGTAAACGCCGTAACGGACCCCTTCGGCATGATGGGCGAAAGCGATTCAAACTCTTTCTATTCCAACTATATCGAACGTTATCTCGGCGCGGACAGGTTTTCGTCAAATGAAGACCGCCACCGCATCACGCCGGTGGACCGCACGGCAGAATACAGCGTTCCGGTGATGATGATCGCAAGCCGCGAAGACGGGACCGTGCCATTCAAGCAAAGTGAAAATTTCCGCAGGGCCGCAAACGGAGCGATCGATCTGGAGTTCATCGAGATTGAGGGTGAGGACCATTATCTGCGCACCTCTGTGGGCCGCTATAATGTCCTGCTGAACAGTCTCGATTTCCTGCAGCGCCAACTGCCAGCGAATTAAGGCGACCTATGGCGACGGCGGGTTGGAGGGCAGGGAGACGCTGAGGCGGGGCGTGTCCTGCTCGCCCCGGATGGCGTCGATGGCATCGCGGGCTTCGAGGAATTCTTCCAGCATGGCCGGTGTTTCGGCCAGCTTGCGGCCGGTGGGCAGCTTGAGTTTCATCGCGTTCACCGGCTTGCCATTGATGTACACCTCATAGTGCAGGTGTGGTCCGGTGGAGGCCCCTGTTGATCCGACATAGCCAATGATGTCGCCCTGGCGCACATGGCGGCCCTTTCTCAGGCCGCGGGCATAGCGCGACAGGTGCGCATAGGCCGTCTTGTAGCCATTGGCGTGGCGCACGACGATGTAATTGCCATAGCCGCCGCGGCGGGCAGCCCATTCAATGGTGCCATTGCCGGCGGCATAGACCGGCGTACCGGTCGGTGCGGCAAAGTCCGTGCCCTTGTGCAGGCGGGTATAGCCCGAGATCGGGTGGACGCGGTTGCCGAAGGAGGATGACAGCCGCGCGCCGTTGATCGGCGTCTTCATCAGGAACTTTGTGGCGCTTTCGCCATTGAAATCAAAGTAATCTGTCTCACCATCGTCGGATGGTGTGAAGCGGTAGAAGCTGCGCGTCAGGGCCTGGCCGTTCAGCGATGCGTAGATCAGGTTTCCGGTCTTCACCGGGTGCCCGGCCTCATCGGTGTACGTTTCGTACACCATTTCAAAGGAGTCGCCGGGGTGAATTTCCCTTTGAAAGTCAAGGTCATATGCAAAGACCGAGGCATAATCGACCACTTGCTGGTCGCCGGCACCGAGCTTGAGGGCCGTCTCATAGATCGATGTCTCGATTGGCGCGCCAACGCGGTGATAGTGCGGGGTCAGCCGGGCATTGAGGGCGGCGGCCGTCCAGCCGCCGTCTGCGCTGCGGGTGATGAACAGGTTCCGGCCAGCTTCCGCCTTCACGTTCAGGGCGCGCAGATGGCCGTTGTCGAGGAAGACCTCTGCCTCAAGCCCCGGCCGCAGACGTCTCGGGTCTAGGAGTTCGTCGTCATACAGGGTCTGGAGCGCCCCTGCGGCTTCATCGGCCGGGGCGCCGAGGCGCTGGACGAGGCCCGTGAGCGTTTCCCGGCGGGCCAGTTCACCGCTGACAGTCTGAAGCGGGCTGGCGGGCGGTTCGATGTCTGTCGCGGTCAACAGTGTTGTTGCCAATGGCGGCGGGGCAGGCGCCGCCTCAGCTGCGCCCGGGCCGTTCTGACCGTTGGGTCCGGCAATCAGGAGACCTGCAATGGCAGATCCCGTTCCCAGAACCAGCAAGGCCACGAGGCTCTTTACGCCATGCGACAGGGTCGAACGCGCGGGCGCCTGGGTCTTGGTCGTTTGTTGAGTGTCTTGCATGGTGCAAGCCCCTCCATTTTTGTCGCCACCCTTGGCATCCCGCCTGCAACTCCCGTGCAAGCGGACTTTTATTCGCCAAATTGTTATCGCCTTTGCCTATTAAGGCTTTTGAAACGCGGCCGGAAAGGAATTCCCCTTTCAGGCAAGAGTCTAGTTTCCAGAGAGAGCCGGATGCAAGCCGGATGAGTCAGTGACGCTACCAGATGACGGAGATTTAAACAAAACCGCTGACCGGACGCCGCCGGTGCCCGCACGCTGGGCGCGGCGGATCCTGCTGGCGGTTGGGTTGCTGATCCTGATTGCCGGGCTGGCCGGCTGGGGCCTGCGCAAGACGGTGGCCCGCCAGGTGCTGGCCGGATGGTGTGCCGAGCGGAATCTGATCTGTTCCAGCCGTTTCGACAGCCTGGGCCTGAGCGGCGCTGTCATCGAAGACCTGTCGGTCACAGGGCAGGGGCACAAGGCGTTCGAGGCTGCTCGGGTTCAGGTCCGGCTGGACTGGCCCGGTGTTCTTTCCCCGCGTGTTGAAGCGGTTGAGCTGGATGCACCTGTGGTGCGCGGAGCGCTGTCCGACGGGCAGATCGGCTTTTACGGGCTGGAGCGGCTTGTGCCGTCCGGCGCCGGAGGTGGCGGCAGCGCAGCCTTGCCCGTCCTCGACATTCGCGATGGCCGTATCCTGATCGGAACGAGTGCCGGAGACGTCCGCGCCAATTTCACGGCGAGCGGGCAGTTTCCGCAAAACGGGCAGGCCTCCCTCGTTCTCGAGCCGGCCAGCCTGGACGAACCTCAGGGATATGTCCGCTGGTCTGGCGGCGTGGCTGAACTGACAGCAAGGGATGGCCAGCTTGAAGGGCGCGTAAATGTCACCCTCGAAGCATTGCGCACGGACGATGTGAACCTGACGGATGCAGAGCTTGTTGCCAGTCTTGAGGCGGGCATCACGGATGACGCGCCGGCGCAACTTGTCTGGGACGGCCAGATCGCAGAAGCGACGGGCAAGGGGTTTGAACTGACCGCGCTGCAAACCGGCGGGCATGCGAAACTGCATCGTCTGGCAGACGTGTCGATCGACGGTGTACTCGACGCCCTGACCGAAGCGGACATGCAATTGGATGCGGGGAAGGTGCATTGGGCGGCCTATGCTGCTGAGGCTGCGCGCCTCGAAACCTCCCTTCGGAAGTCGGATGATGTCTTCGCAGGGCCGCTGGAAGTGAGCCTGTTGTCTGCCACAGTCCCTCAGGGGCGGGCCGACCAGGTTTCTGCCGTGGGGGATGTCTCCTGGTCAAAAGCAGACGGTTTGCGATTTGCAGGACCGGTTGCCACGACCGGGACAGCGCTGTCAGAGGAGACTGCCGAACCCCTGCTGAGCCGTGTGAAATTGCCCGTGCCCCTGACGGCCCATGGCGACAGTCTGAGGGTAGCTTTCCGGCGGGCCTTGTCTGCGTTTGACGCAGAAACGAACGTGACGGTCAGCCTTTCTGAGAATGGCCTGGCCTTCGATGCACAGGACACTGCATTGCTGGCATCGAAAAGCGGGCTGAAGCTGACGGTTTCCCAGCGCACTGACGCGCCCTGGTTCAGCCTTCATCACGGGCAGGCGTCGATTACTGGCCGTCTTTCACTGCAGGGCGGCGGTGCCCCTGAACTGGTGACGGACCTGGACGCGCTGACCTTCGGGCCGGATGGGCTGCTTCTTGCTGCCAAGTCGGTCGAGCTCTCACCATGGTCCGTGAACGGAACGCAGTTTGGCGTTGATCTGGACGCGCTTCAGGTCCGTTCAAGGCCAGAAGACCTTCATGTGACCGCAGGCGGGGCGGTGACCCTGTCCGGGCCGGTGCTTGGCCTGACTCTCGACCATTCGCGGCTGACCGGCACCGTGCAGGTGAGTAATACAGAGACGGGGTTGCGTGTCGAACCCATCAACGACCCTTGCCTGACTTTTGAAACGCAAGGGCTGACGCTTGGCGGGGTTGTCTTCCAGCCAAACCGGCTGAACTTCTGCCCACGCAGGGGCGTCTTCATGAAACCCGGTGCCGGTGATGCGGCGGGCACGGCGTCTCTTGGTAACGTGTCCTGGCCGTTTCAGTCCAAGTCCGTCACCGGGGTGCTCAATCTGAGCGATGCGGCAGTCGACTGGTCTGTCAGCAAGCAATTCAGCCTGTCGCTGTCGTCTCCTGATATTGGCCTGCCAATGGATATCGGCGACCGCACCTTGTCGGTTGATGGTGCAGGTCCGCGCGTTCGGCTCGTCACAGCGAAAGGCAAGACGCCTGCACTCTCCGCAACGCTTGGCAGCACGGTGTTTGGCGGAACGCTGATTCCGGCAAAAGTCACCGCCGGGGAAATCCGTTTCGATGGGGAGATCGGATCCGGTGGGCTGTCGGGTGACCTGGCGGGCAGCTCAGTCCTGATCCGTGATTTTCGGGATGATCCCGTCTACCAGCCGCTTCTTGCAGACCTGACAGCCGAGATGCATGAGTGGCAGCTGGCCCTGAGCGGTCCGCTTCGTCTGCAGGCGAATGATGTTGGGGTCGGGGAGATTACAGCCGACATCAATGTCCTGACCCTTGACGGGACGGCGCGTGTGGCGACACGGCCGCTGGAATTCCGCAAGGGCGGCTTGCAGCCTGTGATGTTGTCGGAGCTTCTGCGCGGTGTTTACACGGATGCGTCAGGCCGTATGGCAGCCGTATCGGACGTAGTGATCGATGGCGGACGCCTTGCCGGAATAGCGGATGTATCGGTCTCGGATTTCGGCTTCCAGACAACACGGCTTGGCCGGGTCGAGAATGTCAATGGTTCGGTCCATTTCGATGATTTGTTCACCCTCTCCACCGCGCCGACCCAGGTGTTGACGATTGGCGGCATGAATCCGGGCGTCCCCCTGAGGGATGGTCGTATCGTGTTCGCCTTGTCCGGCGGAAAAGTTCTGGTAGTCGAGTCGGCTGCCTTCCCATTCGCCGGCGGCAAGCTTGCGCTCTCACCGTTCGACTGGACGCTCGGTGCGGACACGCAACATGTCGAGGTCACGGCGGATGCAATCGATCTTGCGGAACTCGTCCGTATCCTGAAACTGCCCAAGATCGAGGCCGAAGGCAGCGTCTCTGGCAGGTTCCCAATCGATGTGGAGCGATCAAAAGTCCTTATCCGGGATGCGCGTCTTCTGGCCGACGATGGCGGCGGGCGGGTCGCCTATCTTGGCAACGCCGCAGACTCCGCCGCGCAAGCCGACGCCAATGTCCGGCTGGCCTTCGAGGCTCTGAAGGATTTCGATTTCACGGTGCTGGAAGTCGGGCTCGATGGAGACGTCGCCGACCGGGTGAAGATCACCTTGAAACTGGCTGGTAAAAGCCGGAATGACATCACCTACGGACAGAATGCCCACATCCTGAAAGGCCAGCCATTCGAGTTCAACATTGCCGTGGACTCGGCCCTGGCAGAACTGTTCCGCTCCAGCCAGTTCTACACCAATCAGCAGAAACTCACGGATTTTGTGGTCGAGGAGGTTTTGACGGACCGCGGGCTCAAAATCTCGGAAGATGAATGACGAACAACCATGTCCTTGATTGACGTTAAGCCGGGTCATGGCATGGTGGCCTCAGATCCAAGGAGGCCATCACGCCCATGACCTTACGAAACACGCTCCTCGCCGGCGCCGGATTTGCTATCCTGGCCGCCTGCACGCATACGATAAAGATTGACCCGTCGGACAAGCCGATCAAAATCGATCTGAACATTACCCAGGAGGTCCGCATCATCCTCGACAAGGAAGTCGAAGAGCTGATCGCAGACAATCCGGACCTGTTCTAGCGAAGAGAGGAGAGACAGCATGACATCCCTTCGTACATTCGCAGCTGCTACCGTTTTCGCCATTGCATCCTTTGCAATGGCACCTGCCGCTTTTGCCGGTGACCCGGTGATCGATGCCGCAATCGATGCGGGGCAGGTGGGAGAGACCATTGATGGCCTTCTCGGTGTGGTCGGCACGGCAGACCCATCGCTGGTTCGCAAAGTGAACGAGATCAACAATCGCCGCGCGGCCAAATATGCCGAAGTTGCGGCGCAGACCGGCACGACCCCGGCGCAGGTTGCCCGACTGACCGGCGAAAAGCAGATCGAGAAGCTCGATGCCGGCGAGTATTACATGGACGAGTCCGGCGTCTGGAAACGCAAATGATATCGTGACTTGCCCGCCCCGGCCGCGGCTCTAGGGTAGGGCGCATGTCACGCAAAGCCATCGCCATCGTTTTCGCCTGTCTTGCTGTTCTCGCAGTTGTACTGGCCGTCATGCCACGTTTCTGGATGGGAGGATCCGACGGGATCAGCGGGCATGGCTGGGCAGCCTATATCATCGGGGCCGTGATGACCGTTGGTCTCTCCGGTGGATTGTTTTTCCTCACATTTTATTCCGCCCGCTCGGGCCATGACGATATTGACCGTCCGGATGACCCTTCGGTGTGATCTCTGCCGCTGTGACGGGAACTTCACGCAGCTTTGATTGACAGAGACGGCGGAGCACCCAATCCTGCCGCCATTGCCACACTATTACCTACAGGGCTGACTATGTCATCGATCGATCCTGCGCGCCTTTCGGCGTACGTTGCGTCGCGTATTTGCCACGACCTTGTCTCGCCGGTGTCCTCGGTCACCAACGCGCTCGACCTCATGGGCGAGCCGGGGGACCATGAAATGAAAGAGCAGGCCGAAGCGCTGCTGCATGACGGGGCGGAGAAAGCGGCCGCGCGTATCCAGTTCCTTCGCTACGCATTCGGTTCCATCGGTCTGAATGCCGGCGCGGCGGACATTCACGAAGCCCGCAAGATTACCGAAGCCTTCGTCAAGAGCCACAAGCCGAGTGTGGAGTGGGATATACAGGCCGATCATCTGAGCTTTTCTCATGCGCGCCTGATGATGAACCTCGTCATGATGGCGGTAGAGTCCCTTCCGCGCGGCGGCGTGGTCAGCGTCCGTATCCGCAGCGAAGCGGGCGGGCTGACCATCACCCTGACCGCGAAGGGCGACCGCGCCCGCCTGAAGAGCGAGGTAACGGCGGCGATCGAAGGCACCGAGCCGGAAGAGGGCTGGCGGGCGGAAAACATTCAGGCGCTTTTCACCAAAATGATCTCGGATGGCCTCGATGGCGAGCTGACCGCCAAGTCCAGCGAGAACCAGGTCATCTTCATGGTTACGGGACTGCGCGCCGAAGGCTGAGCCTGCTTCATCATGCGGGGATGGAAAGTTTATGTTAAGACACTTCGGCGAGCGTCGGGAGTTGGGTTCCCAGTGGGGATGTAGTTCATGAAAACGTGTCTGATCGTTGACGACTCGCGGGTGGTTCGGAAGGTGGCTGCCCGTATTATCAAGGACATGCGCTTTGAAGTAACGGAGGCCGGCAATGGCTCGGAAGCGCTGGATATTTGCCGTAAACAGATGCCGGACGCCGTCCTGCTGGACTGGAACATGCCGGTCATGAACGGACTCGACTTTCTTCGCGCCCTTCGCCGGGAAGAAGGCGGGAAAAAGCCGGTTGTCATGTTCTGCTCAATCGAGAATGATGCCGAACACGTTGGCGAGGCCCTCAGGTCGGGTGCCGACGAGTTTATTATGAAGCCCTTCGACGCCGAAATTCTCGAAAGCAAGTTTGCCGAAGTCGGGCTGATCTAAGTATTTCTTAACAATCCTTGCTGTACCGGTAACTTTTGCAACGCATCAGCCCGGGACCGGAGCGAATTATGCAGGATGGGGTATTCAACGAATTGGCAGATCTGGCCCTGAAAGGGTCGGGTCAGGCGATTCCGCGATCAAAATCCTACCTGATTGAAGCCCGGCTTGCGCCGATTGCACGCCGTGAAGGCTTCGGATCGCTCGAGGATCTGGTTCACTGCCTGAAATCGCGGGCCAATCCGGTGTTCGCTGCAGAATGTGCCGCGGCGCTGGTTTCCAAGGATACATGGTTCTTCCGGGAGCGGGACACGCTGCACCGGCTGGTCACCGACATCCTGCCGATGCGTCTGAAAGCGGGCAATACGGGCCGGCTGAAGGTCTGGATTGCTGGCGGCTCGACGGGCCAGGAAGCCTATTCGCTCGCCATGCTGCTGGAGGATGACCCGCCAGCGGCCCTGCGCGGCGCGAAGATCGAGATCCTGTCCACCGATCTTTGCAAGGCAACTGTCGAACGGGCTCGCGCTGGCAGGTTCGGGCATTACGAAGTCCAGAAAGGCCTCTCCATCCACAGGCTGATGGAGCATTTCACCCGTACCGACAGTGGCCAGTGGGAGATTTCGGAGGCCCTGCGCAGCAAGGTCAGCTTCCGCCAGCACAATCTGCTGGAAAGCGCTGGCGGCCTCGGCAAGTTCGACGTCATCCTGTGCCGCAATGTCCTGTCCGGCATGGACCGGTCTGCCCGTAGCCGGGTTGCGGACAATCTGGCAGCTCAGCTTGTGCCGGGCGGGCACATCATCCTGGGGCAGGGGGAAAGCCTGATTGGCCTGACCAATCAACTGGAACCGTCGCGCGATTTCCGCGGCAGCTGGGTAGCATCCGGCAGCGGTCCAAAATCCGCCACCTCTGCAGCCTGAACAGGCCGCCCCTTCACCTTCGCCTCTCTTGCCGCTATATGCGCGCCTCAACCTTGGCTGCTCCGGGCCTTGAACCCGGTGGGAGTGAGAGATGACCGATACGAAAACGGCTGCCTGGACGGGCGGCATCAATTCCCTTGGATTTGCGAAAGCACCGGCTGACACCCGCGTGGTCGCCGCCATGTCAGGCGGGGTCGACAGTTCCGTGGTCGCCGCCATGCTGAAAGCCGAAGGCTATGACGTGATCGGGATCACGCTGCAGCTGTACGACCACGGCGCAGCCATCGAGAAGAAGGGCGCCTGCTGCGCCGGACAGGACATCCACGACGCACGGAACGTGGCCGACATGATCGGCATCCCGCACTATGTGCTGGATTATGAGTCGAAGTTCCGCGAGCAGGTGATGGAAGATTTCGCCGACACCTATCTTGCCGGATCAACGCCGATCCCCTGTATCCGTTGTAATCAGACCGTCAAGTTTTCGGATCTGCTGAAAACGGCGAAAGACCTCGGTGCAGATTGCCTGGCGACCGGTCACTACATCCGCCGCACCGAAGGGGCGGACGGGCCGGAACTGCACCGGGCCGCCGATGCTTCGCGCGACCAGTCATACTTCCTGTTTGCGACGACACGCGAACAGCTGGAATTCCTGCGTTTCCCGCTGGGCGATCTTCCGAAGACGGAAGTCCGCGAACTGGCTGACCGGTTCAGCCTGCCGGTCGCTTCCAAGCCCGACAGCCAGGACATCTGTTTCGTGCCTGAAGGATCCTACGCAAACGTGGTCGAGAAACTCCGCCCCGGCGCCGGGCGCGGTGGAGACATTGTGCATCTCGATGGCCGTATTCTGGGCGAACATAATGGGGTTATCCACTACACGATCGGCCAGCGCCGCGGGCTTGGCGTTGCGACGGGAGAACCGCTCTTCGTAGTGAAGATCGACGCGCCGAACCGCCGGGTGATTGTCGGACCGCGCGAAGCGCTGATGACATCTGGCCTGTTGCTGGAAGAACTGAACTGGATCGGGCCTGGAAGTCTCGAAGCTGCGGCAGATGCCGGGGCACCTGTGCTCGTCCGTGTGCGGTCGACACGCCCGCCCGTTGCGGCCCGGCTTGGTTGGCATGACGGTACGCCGGTGATCTGGTTCGACGCACCGGAAGAGGGTGTTGCACGCGGTCAGGCGGCAGTTCTGTATGACCCGGATGGCAGTACGCGTATTCTGGGCGGCGGGTTCATCCTCAAGGCCATTCCGGCGGATGAGCGGGTTGTCGCTGCATGAGCCCTGGTCAGTCCACCATGCCGAGGGCAATGCCGCGCAGAGCGGCCGAAACCCGGTCATTCACATCGAGCTTGTCGAAACAGCGCCGGATATAGGTCTCGACGGTATTGCGGGAGAGGTGAAGCACTTCGGCAATCTGTGAGTTCGTCCGGCCACGGGCGACCCAGCGGAGGATTTCCCTTTCCCTGGCAGACAGATTGGTGCCGTTCGGAAGATCGCGTAACAACAGGCGGCAATAGGCGAGGTGCCCCATTTGGGCGCTTGCCTGCAACACAAGAACGTCGTCCGGCGGCGGGCGACCATTGCTTCCAAAACCAAGCGCAGCATATCCATGCCGGCCGGCCGGTCCGAAGAGCGGGATGCCCAGACCTTCGCCCAGATTCTGTACCGACACGCGCTTGACGTATTCGAGCTCGTCCTCGGTCAGGTTTGGCAGTGTAGGAATCTCTGACCAGAAGTGCGGACGGGTGAAACTCGCTGCCCGCCGGGCGAGTGGGTCGCTCAGGTGCAGTTTTTCTTCAAGATAGGTTTTCCGCCAGGCTTCCGGATAGCCAAATTGGTCGACCTGGATCTGTCCGTCAAAATCATGTGCGCCGACGGGCGGATAATGGAAATAGCTTGCCATTACGACGTGCATGGAGTCGTAAAAAGCTGTCGCCGCAATGCGAAGATCCCGGAACGTCTGCGCGTCACGGTAAGCCCGGAAGCACTGTTTAAGAGACTCCATTTCGCGCGTCATTCGCCCCCCAAGGTCGCCATTATATGGCCTCAGACAGTTTTAAAACGCAAGAAAAACCGGAATCGGAAAGATCAGCTCAGCCAGTCCGGGGCGGCCACTTTGTCGGACTGCCCCATATCCGGTTGGGGGTATCGCTCAAGCAGTTTGTCGACAATCGCTTCGGCAACCCGGTCGGCTTCCCGTAGCGGTGTATAGGTCCAGGTTTCCAGCGTGCCGTCGAACCAGCGGGCCGCGCCATGCCCGATCAGGCTTTCGTGGAGCTTGTCGAACTTTTCCGAGCGGCCTTCCAGTCTGGCGATGTGCAGCGGCAGACCATGCCAGGTGGCATCAGACAGCATGTTGGCGCTGTCTTCGGTCACAATCGCAACGTCGGAGAAGGTCAGCCAGGCGATGTAGGGGTTCGGACCATCATCCGTACCGGACCAGAATTTTGCGCCGATTTCATCGGCCATACGACGGAACCGCGCGCGGACCGGATCGGGGGTTCGGCGGGACGCGGTGATGCGCAGGCGCCAGCCAAGACCGGCCAGGGCGCGCAGCTGGCTGTCGAGGCGCTGGGCTGAAGCCTCGGTGAATTGGTGCGCCTTGCTGTCACCGCCCAGAATGACAATTGCACTCTTGCCGCGTTCGTCTGCGAGGTCGGCAAAGGCCTGGCCAGCGTCTTCTATTGTGTGCGGTGAAAAATAGGAGGGGGATCCGATCGTCTGAATGACGTTCGGTCCTGTCACACCGTCATGCGCGGGTGTGACCAGCAGGTCGAAATTGTCGGGTGCAATGTGTGGGTCAAGAATCTGGACCGTCAGTGTCCGTCCGCCGGACCAGTCACGTACCGCCCGGCTGAACGCAGCCGAACGGCGCCCGGCGGCGATCCAGACTGTGGGCCAGGGCGGTTGCAGGAGCGTGCGTTGTTTCGCAGGCAGGGCGGACAGGGGGGAGGGCCAGGTATCGGCCGGAAGCCAGGTCCACGGCGCGCGCGGGGTCAGGACGACCGGGTCAGGGCGGTGCCCTTCGCCAGGAATGTGACCGATCTTCATCCAGCGGCGTGTCTCGCCCAGGGCCTGCACCACGGCACGCACCTGGGCGGCGTTGCCTGCGCGGCCATCGGAGACCGCCCAGACTGAGGGTCCGAGCGGTCCCGGCCCGGACATTTACCGGTACTCGACTTTGACGATTTCGTAGGCCCGAGCCCCCGAAGGTGCCGCGACTTCAGCCTCGTCGCCTTCTTCCTTGCCGATCAGGGCACGGGCGATGGGGGAGGAGATGGAGATCTTGCCTTCCTTCACATTCGCCTCGTCGTCACCGACGATCTTGTAGGAGGACTCTTCTTCGGAATCGACGTCGATCAGGGAGACCGTGGCTCCAAAGCGGATCTTCCCGCCTGTCAGCTTTGACACATCGATCACGTCAGCGCGGGCGAGCTTGTCGTCCAGTTCGCTGATACGACCCTCGATGAAGCTCTGCTTCTCTTTGGCGGCATGGTATTCGGCGTTTTCCGACAGGTCGCCGTGGGCGCGCGCTTCAGCAATCGCCGCGATAATATTCGGGCGCTCAACCGATTTGAGGTTTTTCAGCTCAGTTTGAAGCGCAGCATGGCCTTCTGCGGTCATGGGGATGCGTTCCATTGGGGTCACCTCTGTAATTGGGCGAAAATCGTTGTCGTAAATGTCAGCGTCGTCAAGTGGGGGTT
>MDTG01229135.1_pt1 | contig 30516 bp, 29 predicted proteins | sample 811421 | NCBI WGS metagenome assembly MDTG01 (sample SAMN05326645, study PRJNA326480) | marine metagenome | isolation source: seawater | place: Pacific Ocean: South East | collected 2011 | reverse complement strand
TTTAGATATTATTGATGAGCCAATGATTGCTGACCCAGATGTACACAATGATGATGTTTCAAAACGATATACGCACGATACAATCAGAGACCTTTCTTTTTATGGAGGAGAGAAACATGTTGATCTTGGTTTTGTTGGCTCTTGCATGGTTCATAAAGGAGATATCAAGATTGTTTCTAAAATGCTTAAAAACTTAGAGGAAGTATATGGTAAAGTAGAGTTTAAAGCACCTCTTGTGGTGACTGCTCCAACATATAATATTATTGAAGAGCTCAAAAAAGAAGGAGACTGGGAAATGCTGCAGAAATATTCTGGTTTTGAATTCAATGATGCTAACCCTAAAACCTCAGCCCGTTTAGAATACGATAATATTTTATACCTAGAGCGGCCAGGCTGTAATCTTTGTATGGGTAACCAAGAAAAAGCAGAAAAAGGAGATACCGTTATGGCTACTTCTACCCGTTTATTTCAAGGACGTGTGGTGGCAGATACAGACCGTAAGAAAGGAGAATCTTTATTAGCGTCAACACCTGTTGTGGTTCTTGCTGCCATTCTTGGCAGAACACCTACAATTGAGGAATATAAAACTGCCGTAAGAGGGATTAGACTAACTCAGTTTTCGCCACCACTAAAAAAAATGACAATGAACTCTTCTCCTGGTCATCAAATTTCTTATTAATCTCTCTCGATTATTCTTTGAATGACGCACAAAAATAAAATTACTTCTGAGTCTGGAAGCCTTAAATTTTGTTTTGTTAAATTGCATAAAAAAGAATTAAACACAAAGTAATAAATCGCTCTTCTTATGAAAGACCTTGCCAGTATTATTAACTTAGAACAATACCCAATTAATGATCTAAAAGAGTTTGCTGCTGGTTGTAATTCCAAATTAAATGAGCATGGGTCTATTGTTTTGCCTGATTTTATTCGTAAATATGCCTTGCAAAAGATGAGAAAAGAAGCTGAAGAAAAAAAACATCTTGCGTATTTTTGTGACCAAACACACAGTGTGTATTTATCTACTAAAGATCCTGATTATCCTGAGAATCACCCTAGAAATCGACAAGTAATTAGTACAAAAGGCTGTATTACAGATGATCAGGTTAGTGAAAAATCTCCATTAAGAGTTTTATATAATTCTAAAGAATTTCGAGAGTTTTTATCAGTAGTATTAGATGAATCGACGCTTTATTCCTATAAAGATCCTCTTTCTTCCATCAACATTCATTACCATGAAACTGGGCAAGAATTAGGATGGCATTTTGATAATTCTTCATTTGCGATCACTCTTATGATTCAATCTGCTGAGTCTGGCGGACAAGTAGAATATGTAAAACAACTTCGGAACTCTGAAAAAGGGGACATGAATTTTGAAGGAGTTGGAAAAGTACTTGACGGTATCACAACACCTGTTCAATTAGAACAATCTGAGGGTTCTCTTGTTTTATTCAAGGGTCGCGACACAATACATCGGGTCACTCCCAATAGAGGAAAGCGTGACAGAATATTAGTTGTATTGGCTTACAATACTAAACCAGGAATCTCTTTGTCTGAAGACGCTAGACTTACCTTTTATGGAAGGATAAATTAAGCCTTATTTCCAATTTTTTCGCTTACTCGTTCTTCCAATTCCTTGGTTAAAAGTATTTGTTGGGTCTAATTCCTGGTAAAATTTATTTAAAGAAGGCTTTGCAAAATATTCATGTCCAACATTGTGCTCCGCAGGATATTCTGCACCCCTTACATCATACGTTTTTAATAACTTTTCCCTTAAGGCTTTTGCGTCTACCCCTTTTTTTACAATATAATTCTGATGCATTACATGGCAAAACAGATGGCCATAATAGAGTTTAAACTCCATTAAATCATCAATTTCTGGCGGTAGTTTTTCAAACCAATTCTTTTCATTTTTAGGCAACGCAATATCCATCGATAAAGATCCGCCTAATCTTTTCTCATAAAGTGTATGATATCGACTAAATGAGCCTGCTGCAACATATCTATGCAATAGGGCCTTTTTTGACTCTTTTGGAGTGCATTCAAAAAAACTACCCTGGTTTGTTTTAAAAAAGTTTTTAAAATAGTCTCTAGCCTCATCAATTCCCTCATCAGACATTTCAATGATCCAATGGTGTTCATATAAATCTCTAAATTGTTCCATTCTCTTTGGAAGGTGATTGGGGCAAAGAGTACTTAAAAACTGCATGAGTCTATCCGATAATTTGTTAGGCAGGAATTTAATTTTTTTTGATAATAGATCAACATTTCGCTTTAACTTAAAAAGCGTTGGTAGAAAGTTTGTTCCTAGCTTTTCTATAACAATAAAATTGTCTTTACTGTACTTTTTTGCGGAATCATAACAATCTCTATGCAGATAATCTCCAAGTTTGGGTAGTGATTTGAATGTTGAAAGAATATCTCTTCTGATTTTCCAGAAGACATCAGGATTGTTTGTGCCAAGATAAAACACTTGATTTTTCTTTGCTATTGGATAGGTGTCTACTCTTACAGCAAAAACAGCTATTTTCCCTGCGCTCCCTGAAGCACCATATAGAAGCCTTGTATCTGAATTGAACCTTGCTGGAGTTTTTGAATCAATTTGTCTAACAATTTCAGAATACTTATCATCAGATGCTAATTTATCGGGATACTTAATTTGATCTTCTATGAAGTTTTCATCTTGTAAATTATTTAAGATTTCCTCTGGATCAGATCCTAAATCAATCCCTAATTCGTTAACCAATTCTAATATTCCGTTTTTATTGACTTTAGCATACAATGCTAATTGGGTGAATGCCGGGCCTCTTTGTACCAAAGAGCCTCCAGAATTATTGCAAACCCCTCCAACAATAGATGCTCCTATTGAAGTAGACCCTATAATCGAATGAGGTTCTCTTCCGTGGGGTTCTAGCATTTTTTCTAAATCGTATAAAGTGCTACCTGCCAATCCTATGATTTGATTTCCTTGGTCAATTAAATATATATGATTTATTCGCATCGTATTTATGATGACGATTTCACGATCATAATCATTCCCGTATGGTGTGGATCCTCCTGTTAAACCCGTATTTGCAGCTTGCATTAACACAATAACATCTTCACTCACACACAGCTGTAAAATTTTCCATATTTCAATTAATTTGCCCGGTTTTACAACAGCCAGCACGTTCCCATTCCCGTATCTCCATCCTTTAGAATAAGGTTCTTTGCTCCATTGAGCAGTAAGGGTGTGATTGTCTCCGGCAATAGTCTTGAGATTTTGAACTAATTTTCTTTTATTTTGGGCTTCTTTCATCTATTTCGTCTCGCTAGAGGTTCGAGAATTTATCGCTGCTTTTTCAAGTATCAAAAATACTTATTAAAAACCATTTTTAACAGAATATTAAATTATTTTAGAGGTTAGTTATTCTCATTTTTAAAAATTGATATTCTAAATATTGTTTATGTTTAATTTTTAAATTTATGTCTATTTTTTAACCTCCTTATCTCAACTGTCAGATGAATGAAATTATAATTCAAGGAATAAAATTCGATGAAAAGTCATCGTATCAGAAAGGGGCTAAACATGCTCCCAAAAAAATAAGAGAAGCATTATATTGTGGTTCTGGAAATATGTTTACAGAAAATTTAATTTCAATCGAAAATTCGAAAATAATCGATCGTGGTGATTTTGAAATATCCGAATATTTTGATATTGAAAAAATAACAAACACTCACCTTAGATCTGATGTTAAAATACTGACTTTAGGAGGCGACCATTCTATAACATTTCCTGTAATTAAAGCCTTCAGCAGAAAATATTCCTCTATAGATATCCTTCATATTGATGCGCATAGTGATTTGTATGATCATTACGACGGTGACCAATATTCCCATGCCAGTCCTTTTGCAAGAATTATGGAAGGAGGTTTTGCTTCAAAGTTGGTTCAGGTAGGAATTAGAACGTTGAATCCGCATCAGTTAAAACAAGCAGAAAAATATAATGTTGAAATCCATCAAATGAAAAATTTAGATTTATCAACTATTCCTAAATTTAAAAACCCATTGTATATTTCTCTTGATATGGACAGCTTTGATCCTGCCTTTGCACCTGGAGTTTCTCATCATGAACCCGGAGGATTAACTTCAAGACAAGTAATTCATTTGATTCAAAATATCAATGCAAAAATTATTGGGGCAGATATTGTTGAATATAATCCTGAAAGAGATTTTAAAAATATGACCGCCTTTTTAGCTGCAAAAATGATGAAAGAGATCTTAGGGAAAATGATGTAAAATCATTACTTTTAACAATGACATGAAAACAAAACCAAGAAAATTATGAAAAAACTACTGTTAATAGCCTCTATCATTTCAACTTTGATTGGGTGTGAAGCTGAAAAAAAACAAGCTTCTCAATTAAACTCTTATTTTGAAAATAGCACGATTCCTGCTGCTATCATGGGAAGTATAAACCAAGATGGAAAGAAAGAATGGAGGTCATTCGGTCCATCTGTTTGGGGCGGAAAAGACACTGTAAATAATGAAAATATTTTTAGAATTTTTTCTATGACTAAAGCAATTGCTTCCGTTGCTGCACTTCAACTTGTAGAACGAGGTCTAATTGGTTTAGATGACCCATTAAATGAATTGATGCCTGAAATGACTTCTATTCCTATTTTGACTAAAGAGGGAGAGCTCTATAAGAGTGATGCGCCTATCACTCTCAGACATTTGCTTACCCACACTTCTGGTTTTGGATATGAGTTTACTTCCAGTACACTTGCTAATTTTAAACCTAATGAATGGGAGTATGACGATTTACCAAGGCTATTTGAGCCCGGAAAGAGATGGCACTATGGAACAAGTACAGACTGGGTAGGAAAAGTGATTGAAAAGTTGAGTGGACAAGATCTAGAAACCTACTTAAGGGAAAATATTACCGGCCCTTTAGAGATGAATAGCACTTGGTTCAATGTTCCTGATAACTTGAAGGACAAAATTGTTTCCTGGGGAACACGGGATTCGATTGGGTTTAATGAGTTTAATCGTGTCCCAATGCCCACAAAAACATTTAGTGGCGGAGGTGGATTGTTTTCATCTCCAAAAGACTATCTTATTTTTCTTGAATGTATATTAAATAATGGAACACTCAATAATGTGCAAATTTTAACTCCTGAATCGATTGAGATGATGTTCAGAAATCAACTTCCACGTCCTATGAAAATGGATTTCGATTTGCCAGAAGCTGGTTTGCCTGATAATGTTGGAAGATTTTCCGATGAATCAGACACTTATAGCTTAGCCTGGGCTATTGAAGATAGTGAGGATGAAAAAGTAAGGCCTAGAGGCTCTGCATATTGGGCTGGAATTGCTAATTCTTATTATACTGTAGATAAAAAAAATGGCAATGCGGTTGTATACTTCACTCAATTTCTTCCATTTAACGACAAAGAATCTTACGATTTTTATCGTCTATTTGAAAAAGAGGTTCTGTCAAATTAAAAAACTCATTTTTTGAGTGCTTTATTTATGTTTTAAAATTTATCTCAAAAAAAATTACTTTTGATTCAAATTGGTAAGCTTAGTTCCTTGCCTTTTTTACAATAAAAGTGGAGGCCAGAAACCACAAAAACGGGGCGACACCGAAAAGCCATACGAGTAGGCAGATTAAACAACAATTATGAATTACTATTTTAACGTTTTAAAGAATTATGCCACATTTAGTGGACGAGCAAGGAGAAGTGAGTATTGGTACTTTGTATTATTTAATACTATTGTCTCATTTATTATTGGTTTTATTGGAGGGCTAACCGAGTTGACAGTCTTAGGGAATATTTATTCCATAGGGGTATTAATTCCTTCAATTGCTGTCGGAGTCAGAAGAATGCATGATGTAGGAAAAAGTGGTTGGTTTCTTTTAATCCCAATATATAATTTTATTCTAGCCGTCACGAACGGAGATTCGGGGAGCAATAAATATGGTGATGACCCAAAAGAGATGGCTGAATAAACAATTTCTTTATCTATGAGTCCTTAATTGCTTTTTTTTATAATTAATGCTTGTTGATTAAAAAATGAAGAGCCTTTTTTATAAAGTTCGGTTTCATGAAGTCAAAAACAGACGTATGAATTGCAACTGATTGGGGTTCTTATGTTTTTGTTTGAATAATGCTTTCTTATTGTTTATCAACTTGTCTTATACGTTAAAGAATAAGAAGAGGTTGGAGATTGCTGCTTTTATTCTACCAGAAATAAAAAATGTATATCGTATAGCTATAAATTTTACCTAAAATAAATCTCTTTTCAAGTATGATTAAAAAGCTTCGAAACAAAGACAAGGATACTTCACAAAAAATGCGCACTGTTTTTCAAGTCTCATATGCTGTAGAGGCGGAGTTATTAAATGCTATAGATTTTCCCCCTTTACAAAGGACTCTAGAAAGTTATATAGAAAGTAATACTATTTTTTTTGGGTATATGAAAAACCAAGAAATAGCTGGGGTGGTTGAAATAAGTCATAACAAGAATAATACGCATATAAATAGTCTTGTCGTTGCTCCTAAGTTTTTCAGACAGGGAATTGCAACTAAATTAATGCAATTTGTAATCAGTACCTTTGATTCAGAATCATTTACGGTTGAAACGGGCCTTTTAAATAGTCCTGCTTCCGCGTTGTATAAAAAATTTAATTTCAAAGAAGTGAAGCAGTGGGACACTAATCATGGGGTTAGAAAAATAAAATTTGAACGCACTAATAAAAAATAGATATACTAAAAAGTGTGTTTTTATTAGGCCCATAAGTAAAAAGCTTGCTCTAAAAAAATTTGTTTTTAATTTACTAAATTTAGTGTCATGAAATATCTCTATCCTTTAATATTATTGTTTTTAACTATTTCTTTTGGTTATGGCCAACAGCTAAAAACTCCTACCCTGAGCCCTTTTAGTACAATTTCTCAAGAAATAGGCCTAACCAAAGTTACTTTAGAGTATTCTAGACCCTCGGCAAAAGAAAGGATTATCTTTGGTAATCTAGTCCCCTACAACAAAATTTGGAGAACAGGTGCAAATGCTTCTACCAAAATCACCTTACAAGAGTCGGCAAAGATTGCGAATCAATACATTGAAGCAGGTACGTATGCCATCTATACCATCCCAAGGAAAGAGATTTGGACAATCATCATTCACTCAAACACAAAGCTGAGAAGTCTCTCCGGTAAAGCGTACAATCCACAAAAAGATGTCTTTAGATTTACTATAAAACCCATTACAATTGATAAGTATGTTGAGACTTTTACAATACAATTTACAGACCTCAAATCAAACTCATTAAATCTTCAGATGCTTTGGGAAAATACATTAGTTTCTATTCCTATAGAGTTTGAGGTAGACTCCAAAATTGAGAAACAAATGGCAGCGTTTTTGAAAAATCCAGAAACGATTTCTCCCAGAACCTATTTTGAAGTAGCACAATACTATAGTAATAATGATAAGGATTTAAATGATGCCCTTATTTTTATCAATAAGGCGCTGTACAAAAGTCCTCAAAACTTTAGATATGGTTTGCTAAAAGCAAAAATACTAGAGAAAAATGGGGATCATAGAGCAGCGTTAGCTGCCGTAAAAACAGCAAATAAATGGGCAAAAAACAAAAACAATGATAATTATATTGAACAGACCCGTTTATTTTGGCAACAGTTATTAAATAAAAAATGATACTCAACCTTTATAAAATAGACGCTTTTACAAATGATGTTTTTGCTGGAAACCCTGCCTGTATTGTCCCTTTAACAGATGAATGGCTCTCAGACGACCTTCTTTTGCAAATAGCAAAAGAAAATGCGGTTCCAGAGACTGCTTTTTTTATTGACAAAGGGGCTAAAATACTATTGCGCTGGTTTACTCCAGAAATTGAAATGGATTTATGTGGTCATGCAACACTTGCGACGGCACATTGTTTAAAAACAATCTTAGATTACCCTTCAAATGAAATTGTTTTTGAAACCTTAAGTGGAGAGCTACCTGTTTTAATAGAAAATGGGTTCTATTCGTTAAACCTTCCCTCTAGAATGCCTCTCGTTTCAAAGCTACCTACAAATATTGAAAAGTCATTAAATATTCTTCCAAAAGAAGTCTATAAATCAAGAGATTATGTTTTAGTTTATGATACGGAAGAGGAAATCAAAAAAATTAAAATCAACAGACAGGAGTTTGATCAAATAAATATTAATCCAGGAGGTGTTATTGTAACTGCCAAAGGGCGTGATTGTGATTTTGTATCAAGGTTTTTTACCCCTCAGGCATCGATTTTAGAGGATCCTGTTACAGGATCAGCACACTGCTCTTTAGTTCCTTTTTGGTCAAAGAGACTAAACAAAATCAAGCTTTCTGCTATACAACTTTCTGAAAGAGGAGGGCTATTAAATTGCCTAAATAAAAAAGATCGGGTCATCATCAGCGGCCAAGCAAAAACATCTTCAATTAGTTCTTTTAATGTAGAGTAATTAACTTAACTATATTTCACTTTCTTGGTAGTGGGTATGGTTTATTTTCTTGTAAAAGTCAGGTTTCGTTTCTTATAATAAAAACTATTCTCGTCACTACAGCTAAATAGGTTTTTAATTAAGGTCTTTTGTTAATCATTTTACAAAACAGGGTGACCTTGACACCGCTCTAACAACAAAAACCAGTCTTCTAATGCTAAATCAATCTCAAGAGATTCTACCGCATTTTTTATTCTCTTTTTGTTAGTTGTTCCGATGACTGGAATAACTTGCGAAGGATGATTCAGAATCCAGGCTAATAATAACTGAGCCTCCGTTACTTTATATTTTTTAGCGAGCTTCTCCAAAGCTTTTTTGATACGTTGATTTGCTTTATTATTTTCTTTGAAATAACTCCCTAATGGGCTCCATGACATCGGTGTAATTTCATCTTTTAGCAATTGATCTAGCAAGCCGTTTTGCATTGCTTCATGCTGTGTTAAAGAAAACTCTATTTGATTCACAGAAACAGGTGTTGATTTTTGAAGTAAATGGACTTGTGAAGGTGTAAAATTAGAAACTCCAAAATCTAAGATTTTTCCTCTTTCTTTTAATTGATAAATTGCTTCTGATATTTCTTTTGGATCCATCAAAGGACTTGGTCTGTGCAATAATAAAAGGTCTAAATACTCTGTTTGTAAATTATTAAGAGATTGTTCTACACTCCAAATAATATAATCTTTACAGGTGTTGTAATGTTTAGTTTTGGTCTTTCTAGCATTGTTAACAAGTTGAATTCCACATTTAGAAATTAATTGAATCGACTCTCTTTCTATTCCGCTTTTAGAAAAGGCAATGCCAAATTCTTGTTCTGTTGTATAATCTCCATAAATATCTGCGTGATCAAAGGATGTAATTCCTGCCTCTAGAGTTATTTGTATTTGAGTAATCATTTCTCGAATTGAAAATTGTTTTCCCCATTTCCCCCATGACATACACCCCGCTATAATGTTAGAACACTTCGTCATTCTTTTTTTTTAAAATTGTTGTGCTCGCCTGCACGGTTGGGTAAACAACAAGGTCCTCAATATTGACATGATATGGCCTACTGATTACAAAATAGATAATCTCTGCAATATCAATTGCTTCTAGGGCTTTGTAGCCAGCATATGCTTTTTTTGCTCTCTCAACATCACCTTTAAATCGAACTTCTGAAAACTCTGTTTCTACCATACCGGGATGAATCGCACTTACCCTTATATTATAGTCATTTAAATCTAGTCTCATCGACTTGTTAAGCGCATTCACAGCAAACTTTGAAGCACAATAAACATTTCCATTAGGATATACTTCTTTTCCAGCTACAGAACCAATATTAACAATAAAACCGGCATTTCTCTGTATCATATAAGGTATGATTGCTTTAGACACGTACAATAGTCCTTTAACATTAATGTCCATCATTGCATCCCAATCATCAGTATCCCCTTCCTGAATAGAGCTCAATCCATGCGCGTTTCCTGCATTGTTTATCAAAACATCTATTTGTCTAAAGTTTTCGGGTAGACTTTCTATGGCAGCAAAAACCTCTTTTTTAATCCTTACATCAAACTGTAGGGTTATTAGATCGGTGAAACTTCCTAAATCATTTTGTAGTTGAGAAAGACGTTCTTTTCTCCTTCCACATAGAATCAATCGATAGTTCTTCTTTGCCAAGAACTCGGCCGTAGCTTTTCCTATTCCTGAGGTTGCTCCGGTTATAAAGACAGTTAAACCCATATTATTTGTTTTTTTTAAAGATAACAGAATTTTTGATATTGTGTCATTCTAAATTTTAAAAAAAAGAAAAAAGCCGCTCTACTTTAAGAGCGGCTTTTTTTAATTGGTCATATAAGCCTAACCAAATAAAATTAACTAACCAAACATCATTTTAAATTCATTTTTTGTTTTTTCTTTCTCACTATTTTTGTTCGTTTCCTTCCAACATTCATTGAAACAGAATCAGGTCTCTTTTCGCCTCTTAAAAGCTGGATAAACCCTCTTCCTGAAAACTGATAACTTCTTTCAGAACTTATATGAAACAATTCTATTCTCTGATCGTTTATGACGCGTAATTCAAACTCTTCTATATACCCCATATCGTAGTTAAGTGTTAAAACTTTTAAGTCACTATATCCTACAACATCAAAGACTTCATAATTCCCAGTAAAATCCCACAATAATTGATCAATACTTAAACCCAAAGCATCTTGTGATGAAAAAAATGTAGTATTATTTTCTGGAGTAAATTGCAAATAATGTTCATTATCAAAAGGGTTTGGTGTACCTGTTGTGCTAATTGCTGATCTTTCCCAAGCATTATACTCTTGTAAAAAATATTCTATATTATCGTAGAACAACATGTCATAATCAAAATTATTTCTTTGGTAACCAACCAATACATAACTTACATTTTGGAACGTATCGTAGATTCTTATTTCATTTAATGATACTTGTACAACCTCAAAATCATATCTTCCATCTATATCATGAAACGTTTCTAAAAACCCTCCATAAGTGTTATAGCTTCCAACAATAATTCCAAGTCCATTACCTGTTAAACCAATATCTACAATATTATTGTTAGCGTACATATTACCGTTTATAAATGATAAGGTAAAGGCCATAGATACAAAAGGGACATCTCCACTCCCAGAAGTTCTATGAATATCTACATACCATAAATCGTAACTTGACATTAATTCATCCAGGCTAATTGTATTGTCTAAATTGTCATTTATTATTACAGAGCATGAACTGAAAAGAGCACCACTTAGAAGTATAACTAAAAGTAATTTAATAGGTTTCATTTGCTTTCTTGTTTGGTGTATATTTATGGTCTTTCAAATTGCATGCCAAAAAAGAAACTAGCATACAATAAGACTTGATAGTTGTACAATTTTATCTTAAGAGAAAAAGCTGTAGTACTTTTAAATATTTCGAAGGCCTCGTAAAAATAGGGGTTGAAGGAGGTATAAAGTGCTACCGTTATTTTTTAGTGGATATATATTTTACCTTTTCCTGTGCTACTATAATTCCAAAATATGCAGCAAGATGAAAAGAAGATAAAAACAAATAATAAAAATCGATTGTTTTTTAATTCTTTAACGCCTCTGCCCCTCCAACAATTTCTAAAATCTCGTTGGTAATTGCGGCTTGACGCGCTTTATTATAGGTTAGTAATAACTCGTCGCGTAGCTCTGTAGCGTTGTCTGTCGCTTTATGCATAGCAGTCATACGCGCTCCGTGTTCTGCAGCAAAACTATCTCTTACAGATTTATAGAGTTGTGTTTTCAATGATTTTGGAATTAATTCTAAAACAATGCCTTCTTTAGAGGGCTCAAAGATGTAGTCTACATTTGAGTTTGTTTTTCCTTCCAGGGGCTTAATCGGTAAAAATTGTTCTACCTGCGGAATTTGAGTTGCAGCATTTTTAAATCTGTTGTAAATGATTTCTATTTTATCATATGCTCCAGTAACATATAAATTCATTATTTTCTCAGCCACTTCAGCAACATTTTCAAATGTTAGGTTATCAAAAAGATCATTTCTTGTTTCAATAACTGAATAGGTTTTTGACAAAATATCGTTTCCTTTTTTACCAATTGTAAGAAGGTCAACTTGAACTTCCTGATAATTTGATTCGATTTTTTTGATGGTTTCTTTAATAATCGAGGAGTTAAACCCTCCACACAAACCTCTGTTGGAAGTAATAACAACTAACAATACATTTGAAACCTCTCGTTGTTTAGAATAATCACCTCCAGCATCTGCATCAAGTGTGGCACTCAGATTTTGCAATAGTTCTGTTAATTTAGAGGAATATGGGCGCATCGCTGTAATGGCGTCTTGTGCTTTTTTCAGCTTTGCTGCCGATACCATTTTCATGGCACTCGTAATTTGCATCGTCGATTTAATCGAGGATATCCTATTACGTATTTCTTTTAAGTTTGCCATCTGTTAATCTTTGAGGGCCTAGATTCTAAGCAAATTTTGTTGATAATTCTTGTGCTACATTTTTTAGTGTAGCAATTACTTCATCCGTCAATTTTCCTGATTTTAAAATATCTAAAGCATCTCTATGTTTTGCATTTAGATAATCAATATAATCTCTTTCAAATTCTTTCACTTTATCAACTGGTACATCATTTAATAAGTTTTTTGAACCTGCATAAATGATCGCTATCTGATCTTCAACGGTAAAAGGGTCGTTTTGAGCTTGTTTTAGAATTTCAACATTTCGCTTTCCTTTTTCAATTACATTCATCGTTGCGGCATCAAGGTCTGAACCAAACTTAGCAAACGCTTCCAATTCACGATACTGTGCTTGATCTAATTTTAACGTTCCTGAAACTTTCTTCATTGATTTAATTTGGGCATTTCCTCCTACACGAGAAACTGAAATTCCTACATTTATCGCAGGACGAACTCCTGAGTTAAATAAATCTCCGTCTAAGAAAATTTGTCCATCTGTAATAGAGATAACATTCGTTGGAATGTAGGCTGACACATCTCCTGCCTGTGTTTCAATTATTGGTAAGGCAGTTAAAGACCCCCCTCCTTTTACAATACTTTTTAAATCATCAGGTAAATCATTCATTTCGCTAGCAATTTTATCATCATTAATAACTTTTGCTGATCTTTCCAATAACCTTGAGTGAAGATAAAACACGTCTCCTGGATAAGCTTCACGTCCTGGTGGCCTCCTTAATAACAAGGAAATTTCACGGTAAGCAACTGCTTGTTTTGATAAATCATCATATATAATCAAAGCGGGTCTTCCAGAATCTCTAAAATATTCTCCAATGGCTGCGCCAGCAAAAGGAGCATATACTTGCATCGCTGCTGGGTCTGAGGCGTTTGCAGCAACAATCGTTGTATATGCCAAAGCTCCCCTTTCTTCTAGCATATTTGCAATTGCAGCAACTGTAGAGGCTTTCTGACCAATAGCAACATAAATACAATAAACGGGTTTACCAGCATCATAAAACTCTTTTTGATTTAAAATTGTATCTAAAGCAACTGTCGATTTTCCTGTTTGACGATCTCCAATAATTAACTCTCTTTGTCCTCTTCCTATAGGAATCATAGCATCTATAGACTTTATACCTGTTTGTAATGGTTCTGTTACCGGCTCACGATAAATAACCCCAGGAGCTCTTCGCTCTAAAGGCATTTGATAGGTTTTCCCTTCAACAGGTCCTTTTCCGTCAATTGGGTTTCCTAAGGTATCTACAACTCGCCCAACAATTCCTTCTCCTGCTCTTAAAGAGGCTATTGTTTTGGTTCTTTTTACAGTTGACCCTTCTTTAATTGAAGTAGAAGCTCCTAATAATACAACTCCGGCATTATCTTCTTCTAAATTTAATACAATTCCTTCTAGACCATTTTCAAACTCAACCAATTCACCATATTGCACGTTAGACAATCCGTATACACGAGCGATTCCATCTCCTACTTGTAAAACACTCCCTACTTCTGCCAAGGATGCATTTGCGTCGAAATTTGTTAATTGTTGCTTTAAAATTGCTGAAACTTCAGCGGGTTTAATTGCTGCCATCTTTTATAATTTGATGTATAATTAAATTTTTGGAATATAATGACTATTGTCAAATTCCTTTCTTAATTCATTTAAATGGTTCGAAATACTTGCGTCGTACTGCACATCTCCAACCCGTAATATAAATCCTCCTAAAATGGCTGGATTTATAATGTTTTCTAGATTTGCTTTGTTGCCTGTTAGTTCAACAATCTTATCCATTACTTTGTTTTCTAATTGTTCCGTTAATGGAACCGCTGTTGTTACTTTAGCAATCTGAACTCTCTTTAAAAAGTCAAAAATTATTGAGTACTGCTTTGCTATAGAAAGTAACAAATTCATTCGTTTATTTTCTTGTAACAAATCAAATAATCCTAAAGAGATCACATTAATCTGGTTAGAGAACATCTTTTTTAACACTTTTTTCTTATCAGAAGGTTTAATTACTGGACTATTTAGCAATACCATCAAATCATTGTTGTTTGTAATGGTTGATGCAATTAATTGCATATCCATATTTACCTCTGTTTCTACCTTTGTTTCTTTGGCTAAGTTTAACAGTGCTTTTGCGTAACGTAGTGCCGGCCTAGCGTCCTTCATCCTCCTAGTTTAAAGTAACGTCTTTTAAAATCCCATCAACCAGTTTAAGCTGATCTTCTTTAGACGTCAATTCTTTTTTAATTACTGTTTCTGCAATTCCGATTGACAAATCTGCAACTTGTTTTTTTAATTCTGCCAAAGCTGCTTGCTTTTCTTGTTCTATAGAGGCTTGTGCATTTTCAATAAGTTTAGAAGTCACTTCCTTTGCCTCTTCTTTTGCGTCTGCAATAATTTTATCCTTAATCTCTCGAGCCTCTTTCATCAACACATCTCTTTCTGCTCTTGCGTCTTTTAATAATTGTTCATTGCTTGCATTTAAGTTCTCCATTTCTTGACGAGCCTTATCCGCTTCTTGTAATGCTTTCTTAATATTGTCTTCTCTATCGTTTACTGAATTTAATATTGGTGTCCAGGCAAATTTTCTTAAAATAAAAAGTAAGATTAAGAAAGAAATCCCTGTCCAAAAAACAAGCCCAAATTCAGGAGTAATTAAATCCATATTTTTTTATTTAATTAATAAAAACCAAAGGTGAAACCAACCGCCACACCTTTGATTTGTTTTTACGATGCTACAAGAAATGATACAACCACACCAAAAAGCGCTACCGCCTCGATAAAGGCAATAAGCACAATTGCTGAACCCTGTAGTTTTCCTTGCATTTCCGGTTGGCGAGCCATTGCTTCCATCGCTGCTCCACCAATTTTTCCTACACCAATACCGCCACCAATGGCTGCTAACCCAGCTCCAATAGCTGCAATAGGTCCAAAATTAATGGCTGCTTCTTGTAATAATGCTAAACTCATAGTTTAAATATTTAAAAATTAATTAATGTTCTTCTTCTAATGCTTGCCCAAAATACAATGCGGAAAGCATCGTAAATATATAGGCTTGTATAGCCACAACTAGTACTTCAATAACACTTATAAACACAACAAATACTACAGATCCAATTCCAACGATGTAGTTTTGGAAAATAAATGTTAAGGATATTAAACTCAATACAATAATGTGTCCTGCGGTTATATTTGCAAAGAGACGAATTGTAAGCGCTATAGGTTTTATAAACATTCCCATAAACTCAATTGGGGCTAAAAATATTTTCATTGGCACAGGTAAGCCTGGCATCCACAACATATGCTTCCAATAATATTTCTTACTACTAAAGAGCGTAATAATAAATGTAATCGCCGCTAAGGTCATTGTAAAAGCAATATTACCACTTAGGTTACTACTGAATGGGAAAAATGGTATTAAGCCAAAAATATTATTTAACCAAATAAAGAAAAATAAGGTTAATAAAAATGGCATATATCTTTTATAGTGATGCTCTCCTATATTTGGAATCGCTACTTCATCTCTAATAAAAATAATAATTGGCTCTAAAAATTTACCAATTCCTGAGGGAAGTCCGTCAATTGATTTTTTGTAAGAACGCGCGGCCGTTATGAAGATCAGCAGAATGACGATCATCGATAAAAATAAAGAAAATACATTTTTAGTGATTGAAAAATTTAGTGGCATTTTTGCGTTGATAGGGTGATGCTCTTTGTCAAACTCTACAGTTGTAGCTCCGTCATTAAGCTGATATATTTTCTCGTGAAGATTTACGAACTTTTTTTCTTCTTTTTCAACGATTACTTTTCCGTCTATATCGTGATGGAATTCACTCGACATAAAAGTTACTAGTCCGCTATCCGTCCATAAAATTATTGGAAGAGGGACTGAAAATTCTCCAACAACGTGAAAACCGTGGCTGTCTTTAATATGATGAAAAATAAGTTCTTTTGTGTCAAAAGGCTTATCTTCTTGTTTATCTTTTTCTGATGCATATCCTACAAAAGATGTCCACAAAAAAAAGCTTCCTAAAAGTATCTTGAAAGTATTGATTTTCATCAAGTGTATTTTATTAAAATCGCTTTTCTAAAATTCTGTGCAAAGGTATATACATTATATGAATTGACAAACAAAAAACGAGAATGTTTACCCTTTTTGCAAAAATTTATTTACGCTGAAAATTTCAAAGGCTAAAAAGATAAAGTAAGGAATAAAAAAATTAAAAACTTCGACTTTTGTATGATCCGATTTATTTAGAAATAACGGAAGTAATAGAACAACAACCAAGGCCATCTTAATAGCGGTAAGAATTAAAAAAACATTCACGATATTTTTGTTTTTCGACCGTTTTTTTAGTGCTGTAAAAACGATTAATACAAGCAGAGCATTAAACACATAAATTAACCACAGAGGGATTACAAGTTCTCCTGTAAAAAATTGAATTAAAATATAATGATGAATCCCAAATAACGCCAAACTAAACAAGAGAAGTTGTGCTACAAAATAAAAATTAGTATTATTCATTTTTATAATTTATTATTTTGGTGTTTTATTTACTTGGCTAATTACATAATACATCGAGACGCCTAAAGCAACAAAAGAAAAAGAAATTGTAAATAGCTGGTATTTGTTTGGATACGCTTTGTCTAGTCTTTGCCCAGCATAAGCCCCCAAAACAATGATTATAATCATTTGAAATGCGATGCCAGAAAAACGTGCGTATTTATGAAGCTGTTTTTTCTTCGAGGGTTTTGGATTCCTCATTTTGATTCAGTTCTTTGATGGCCCCTTTCATTGTGCAATTCGCGTTGAATGTTGCGCCAGGCTCTACAGATAGTTTTCCAATCATAACATCTCCTGAAATGTTAGCGGTTGCTTTTATTGTTAAGGTTTCCTGAACAATTAATTCTCCTGTAAATCTTCCTTCGATATCGGAATTTATTGATTCTATTTTACCTTTAACAGAACCATCTGTGCCAATAATAACGCGTCCTTTCGTTTTGATATTTCCTTCCAAAGCTCCGTCTATTCTAAAATCTCCTTCGGAAATAATATCTCCAACGATTGATGTGTTTTTTGCGATAACATTAATTTCCATTTTTTTGTGTATTTGTGTTTTTTCTTTGTTACTAAACATTCCATTTATTTTTTTAGCCTTTTCATAATTTCTAGCGCTTTTTTCCCTTGTTCTGTTTGTGGGTAATCAACCGCAACTTTTTCTAAAGCAGCAATATACGATTCTTTCTTCTGATATTTACCAATTGCATAGGCTTTTAATAGTTCAAACTTAGAAATTAACCTGTTATTTTCAACAAGCGTTGGAATCGTCATATCAATAAAACAAATCGCCTCTTCAAAAAAATCGTCTTTATACAAACGATATGCTATTTTATAAACCTCCGAATCTTCATTTATTTTTTTCTCTTTTGAAAGTGTTGCTTTTGGGTTTAGAATAATTTTTGCGAAAGGTGATTCAGGGTAGTTTTTTAAAACAACATTTTTATATTCATTTGATTTTACTTCTTCTTCTTCTTCAGAATATAGCTCGTATAAATGATAGTTGGCCGGTAAGATTAATTCTTCGCGTGGTTTAGAGGCCAATAATCTTTCTAGGTTTTTAATTGATTTCGGCCTGTTTTTAAATCGCTCTTTGTATATTAATCCTAATTCAAATAATGCTTTATTTCTTTCAAAAGTCAAAGAATCAATTTCTTTTAACGTTTGCGGAACGCTTTCTAAATATGTAGACAATTCGTAACGCATTATTTTTTGATTATCAACAACTTCTATTTGTTTTTCCTCTTTACTAATGATTGTTTTATCTGACCACCTCCAGTTGTCTTCTAATGATCTGTTGCCCCAAACACGCTCAAATTCTGCTTTTCCATATCCAAGAGATTGGACATTATAGAAATACCATTTTCCATTCGTTTTTGAGGATTTTATTTGGCCCCCAAAAGAACTGCCAAAAGAAATTGCATTTAATTTTCTTTGAGCCAACTCTTCATCTTTCTTTTTAATTTTATCGATATAATCTTGAAAATAGGTTTGTAACTCTTCTTTAGACATTAAGGCAAGAGAAAGGATACTGTCATTGTTTTTAAGTATTTTCTCGTATTTTATAAGTGTTGCTAGGTTTTTAGCCTTTCTTTCAATTCTTTTTATTCTAGCTGTTTGTTTGTTTGGGGAAATCTGTAAAACACTGTCGTAATAAAATCCAGCGGTCACATAATCAAGCTGTTTAAAGTAAATTTTTGCTAAGTTTTCATAACTATATGTCTTTTGTTTAACAGCGCCTTTTTTTCGTAATGACTCATTATAATTTAAAATTGCTAAATCTATACTATCTCTTGATTCTTCCAAAACAGCAACTTGATAAAACAATCCATCTAAATAAGGTCTATTGTCTCTGTTTCTTATCATTTTTCTATATCTGTCCAACAAGGCTATTGTTGAAGAATCGGAAATAGTGTTTTTTGCCAGTTCAATAGCTGCATAAACTTTGTATTTATAGGGGCCTCTTTTAAGGTTAATCAATTTATCCAAAACGAGAGAGGCTGAGTCCTTAATTTTTTCTTTTCCATACAATTGTCCTAAAATAAATAGGTTTCTTGCTTTTTGATCTTTATTTTCTGATGTTTTTGTTGCGCGCCATAAATATTTTTTTGCTTCTTGAATACTGTCTATTTTGATATAGGCCATGGCCAGTGCAGTATTTGCTTGCTCTCTTATTTGATCTGGTAATTCTGACTGTTTAAGTAATAATTCTAATGTTTCTATGGCTAGTTCTTCGTTATCTATTCTAATATGTGCTTTTGCTCTCCAAATTTTTGTTTCATTAATTAAGCTTGCGTTTGGGTAATTGGAAATGATATAATTATAGGCATCAATTGCTGGAATAAAACGTTCTGTATAGTATCTTGATTTTCCTAAAAGCAAATAGGCATCATCTATCTTTTTGTTCTTCTCTTTTCCATTGATATTCATGGAATGCTTTTGAATCGCTTTTACCGCTTTTTGTTCTGCTATGTCAAAAGGAGATTGTGTTTCCTGTGTGGTATTTTTATTCGAGCTAAATCCTGCGCCGGGGCCTTTCATTTTGGAGATAAAATCAGATGTTTTCACTCGGCTCCTTTCAAACTTCAGTGGCTCTATGGGAAGTAGTTCAAAAAAATCATCTTCATATCTTGAATTGATGTTCTGAATTCCTTGCTGAAAAGCCACCTCTCCGTTATACAAAATATTGTATTGAGTGGAAAGCGCATTGTATTTTCTATTTAAAAACGCATCTTTCTTTGTGCTGCAAGAAACAATGATAAATAGAAAACCAAGAATTACTATTTTATGAAGGTTTCGCATAAAAATTTAACTATAGCCTACAACATATTTTCTTTAAATATATTGCCGTAGGGCTTGTAAAAATAGAAATAAAACTGCGATTTTCTTTTTTATACCGAAAAATAAGCCTCTAACTCTTGTAAGGTCTCTTTTGAAGTTTCAATATCTTTTACAACAATCCCTTTATCTAAAACAACAATGCGTTCGCACACCTCAGTAACATGGCTTAAGTCATGACTTGACACTAGAACAGTAATGTTTCTGTCTTCAGTAATCGTTTTTAATATTTTTTTAAGGCGAATTTGTGTTGTTGGGTCTAAGTTTGCGAAAGGCTCATCTAGAACGATTACTTGTGGTTTTCCCATCATAGCAGCAACAATTCCTGCTTTTTTTTGATTTCCCTTACTTAAGTCTCTTAGGTATTTTTTCTTTCCTAAAACCTCTCCATTAAAAAACTCGTCAAACTGATCTAAAAAAGTAGCAACATCTGCTTTATTCATCCCTCGTAAATCTCCAATAAAGTCAAAATATTCTTCGGGTGTTAAATAGCCAATTAAAAAACTTTCGTCTATAAATGATCCTGTAAATGTTTTCCAGGCCTCACTCTTATGTACTTGAATTTCATTATTTGTGATGGCGCCTGTTGTTGGTCTAATCAGATCTAACAGAATATTAAAATATGTTGTTTTCCCTGCTCCATTATTGCCTACCAAACCAAAACTTTGCCCCGTAGGAATTTCAAGAGAGTCTATGTTTAGCACCTCTGCTTTTCCGTATTTTTTTGAAAGTTGCATCGTCTGTATCATTGTTTTTAATTTTCTTGATTAAATGCGTGAATCATAACATATTTTTTTGCAATATATTTTTTTGTGATAGCCGTCATTAAATTTTTGTGTAGCATAATCCCTATAAAGCCCATAACCACAATAGTTGCAGTTGCAATTTCAAAACCAATTAACCAGTTAATTAGTCCGAAAATTCCCATTGGTAATAACATTAACGGGAAACCAATAATCCATTGAACAGCTCCTGTGCCTTGAAAATTGAAGGCTGCTTTTTCCTCTAGGTTTATTTTTTTTCTATTAAAAGTTCCTCCATATAAAATTACATGTGTATTTACGCCCACATTGTAAATCATTGCTGCAAAATGAACTAACAATACTTTCCACCCAAAATAAACATACGGAATTCCGAACACAAAAAGTGCAACAACACTAATTGTCATGATTGTAAATTTCGATTTTAAATAACGTTCGTACTTAAAATTCTGACTCATTAACATGTTGTAATAACCACTATCCCAAGCAGGAATGAACTGACCAAAGTTAATTAAGAATATTCCTGTAGAAAAAACACCAACAAAAACATACATAAAATCCTTGCCTGCATAAACTGGGTTTGGATAGAAAAAAAGACCATATAAAAGACCGATAGCAACCATCCAAACTGATGATTTTGTTCGCTTGTTTCTCCATATTAAACGTAAATCATTTTTAATAAATGGTGCTAAATCTCCTAACCTTTCGGTAAATGATAAGTCTGCAGAGCTTACTTCTTTGGTTCTTTCTGATATTATTGCATCTAAATAAACTTCATTTCTTGATTGTTTGTAGTTTATTACATACAACCCTAGTAATAAAGCTAAAAATGCAATCGTTAGAATTGGTGATTGATAAACACCATCAAAACCCTGCCCTATAAAGCCTGGTAAATCGAAAAAGTTAAAATGTTGAACTAAGTAACCTACGATTAACAGCGCTATTAAACCCCCAAAAACAGCATTATTTTTGTTAACTAAAAAATTGAAAAAATTAGCAGATTGTATTAATAAAATCATTGTAGCTAACCAGCCCATAACTCCTGCCACATCATATCCTTGATTTATTAAAACAATGGAAAAAGGAATGTAAAAAAACAAGCCCATAATATTAAAAAAAGAGAATGATGATTTCATTAAAATAAAATGGACAATCTTGCTTTTTTGAATCGGTAAAATAAGTAATGGTTTTATATTCATTACAGGTAGTTTCTGCATAGTATACCTAAAAATTAAATCGCCGATTATTGCATACAATAAAAATGAATTTACAACCTGTAACGGATCTTGTTCAGGAAAGATTTTTTTTAGTATAAAATATGCGCCAACACCAATAAATAGAAAAGATGCAATAAAATATAGTGCTAAAAAACCTGTTAGTATTTTTAAGACAATGCTTTTCCCAAACGAGGCAGAGCGAACAAACTGTTTCCATTCTATTGATAGAAAAAATGACATCATATGTTTCTGGCTTAATTTCTTGGTTGTTGTTTAATGAGTAATCATTATCTTTGTTTTGTTACAAAAAACAGTCTATTTTACAAAAATTTACAGGTCAAATGTAAAAATATTTTCTGTTTTAAAATAAATTTATATTTTCGCGGAATAAATTATGAAAATTGCAATTAAGAATTCAGATTATTTGGGGGTAATAGCAAACACCCTCTGTATGCTTCATTGTTTAACAACACCCTTTATTTTTATTTCTCAAGCTCAAGCATCAACGCTCAGTTCTGAAATTCCTTTTTTATGGCAATCGATAAATTATGTATTCTTATTTATTTCCTTAATTGCTGTGTATCAATCAATACGAAACTCTTCCAATTTTTATGTTAGGGTCTCGCTATTTATTTCTTGGTTGTTTTTATGTCTCTTTATTTTGAACGAAGGACTTGAAGTGTATCATATTCCAGAATTTTTTACATTTTCGGCGGCAATTTTACTTTCTCTTTTACATATATATAACCTAAAATATTGTACTTGTGAAGAAGAGGGTTGTTGCGTGCATAAAAACAGCTGAAAATTTAGAACAGGAAAATCGTTGTGTAACGAAAAGTAAAAAACCCTTTTCCAAGAGTTCTTGAATTTCTATAAAACTTAAATTAACAGAGTTTTTACTCATAATATTTAATCTCAATGAAAAAAAGAATTATTCTCCTTTTTTGTATTCCTTTAATAATAAGTGCTTGCAAAGAGAAATTAAACAAAAGAGAGCCTGTGGTAAATTATCCTAAAACTGCTAAAATCCCCGTAATTGACACATATTTTAATACAGAAATAATTGACAATTATCGCTGGTTAGAAGATGATAACAGTAAAGAAACTGGTGAATGGGTTATCGAAGAAAATAAATTTACTTTTAAGTATTTATCTAAAATTTCATACAGAAATCAATTAAAAGACCGCTTATCTGAATTGTGGAATTATGAAAAAATTTCGGCTCCATTTACTGAAGGAGACTATACTTATTACTACAAAAATGATGGTTTACAAAATCAATATGTTGTATACAGAAAAAATAAAAATGTGGATGGTGGTGAGGAGGTTTTTTTAGATCCTAACACTTTTTCTAAGGATGCTACTACTTCTCTAAGTGGATTATCTTTTTCAAGGGATGGAAAGACAGCAGCTTATTCTATTTCTGAAGGAGGAAGTGATTGGAGAAAAATCATTGTAATTGATGTTGGTTCTAAAAAAGCAAAAGAAGACACTCTTGTTGATGTTAAATTCTCAGGGGTTTCGTGGAAGGGAAATGATGGCTTTTTTTACTCGAGTTACGATAAGCCCACAGGAAGTGAATTGTCTGCAAAAACAGATCAACACAAATTATACTACCATAAATTAGGAACAACTCAAAAAGAAGATAAAATTATTTTTGGAGATATCGCTAACCAAAAGCATCGATATGTTGGTGGCTCTGTTACCGAAGATGATCGATATTTAGTAATTTCCGCGTCAACATCTACTTCTGGAAACAAACTTTTTATTCAAGATTTAACAAAGAAAGACAGTCCCTTAATTCCTGTTATAGACAACTTTGATAGCGATACTTATCTTTTAGATAACAAGGGCAGTACACTCTATTTAGTAACGAACCTAAACGCTCCAAATCAAAAAATTGTAATAGTGGACGCAAAAAACCCTAGTTCTGAAAATTGGAAAGATTTTATCCCTGAGACAGACCATGTGTTAAGCGCTTCTTCTGGAGGGGGTTATTTTTTTACAAAATACACAGTTGATGCTGTTTCTAGGGTCTTACAATACGATTTTAATGGAAAATTGGTCCGTGAAATTCCCTTGCCCGGTGTTGGTAATGTTGGTGGTTTTGGTGGAAAGAAAAATATGACAACTGATTATTATTCCTTTACAAACTACAACACTCCTTCAAGTATATATACGTTTAATCTTGAAACCGGAAAATCAGAATTATATTGGAGTCCAGCAATTGATTTTAATCCAGAAGATTATATAAGTACTCAAATTTTCTACACCTCAAAAGACGGAACCAAAGTACCTATGATTATAACCCATAAAAGAGGGGTAAAATTAAATGGAAAAAACCCAACTCTTTTGTACGGATATGGAGGGTTTAATATTAGCTTAAATCCTGGCTTCAGTATTGCTAATGCTGTATGGATGGAACTAGGGGGTGTTTATGCTGTTCCTAACCTTCGTGGAGGGGGAGAATATGGTAAAGAATGGCATAGGGCAGGAACTCAATTACATAAGCAAAATGTTTTTGATGATTTTGTTGCGGCTGCAGAATATTTAATCCTAAACAACTATACTTCTTCAGAATATCTAGCAATTAGAGGTGGTTCTAATGGTGGTTTACTTGTTGGAGCGACGATGACACAAAGACCTGACTTAATGCAAGTAGCATTACCTGCGGTTGGGGTTTTAGACATGTTACGTTACCATACATTTACTGCAGGTGCTGGATGGGCTTATGATTACGGTACATCAGAACAAAGTAAGGAAATGTTTGAATATTTAAAGGGGTATTCTCCTGTTCATAATGTAACTGAAGGAGTGTCTTATCCGGCGACATTGATTACCACAGGAGATCATGATGATCGTGTGGTCCCAGCTCATAGTTTTAAGTTTGCTGCAGAATTACAAGATAAACAACTAGGAGATAAGCCTATACTGATTAGAATTGAGACAAATGCTGGCCATGGTAGTGGAACACCTGTTTCAAAAACTATTGAACAGTACGCTGATATTTTTGGTTTCACACTATATAATATGGGTTTTGATAAGTTACCAAATCACTAGAGCGTAAATTGATTTCTTGAAAAAGAAGCAACTTTTGTTTTTAATCGTTTTATAGTTTTTATCATATTTATAATCTATCTCTTATCTTTTATATTATGAAAAAATATTATTATTTGTACTTCTTTTTATTCGTAAACATGAATCTATCTGCACAAAAAATTACAAGTTATAATACGGATGCTTCAGAGGACACAATGCAGGCAATTGTTGCGGGGGATCAAGATGCTTCTTGGATTGGGTTGGCTACTTATTTGGGTGATGTGCCTTCAGACCCTTTCCAAAACAAATATATAGAAATCCCTATTGATTTGAAAAAAAGTGCCTCAGAAAAAGGTTGGGGATTTACAAACGACCTTTATGGCAATTATGATAAAATCGCGTTTTTGTCCAGACCAAAAGTTGGTTCAGGGGCAAGCATAACCTTGTATCAAGGCAATAGTCGTTGGTGGAAGGGTGTAAGCTTAAAAAACAATAAAAATTTCGATGGTACTTTTGGCTTAAAATTATTGGACTTAGAAAATGATATTAAAAAAGTTTCTTACAAAATTTCTAATATAAAGGATAAAAAGGGGTATCTCTTGCTTTCAAAAGCAAAAGATTTTGGCGATCATAAAGGAATATATATTATTTCAAATACTGATCAAATAATTAATCAAAACGATTTGGATTGGTTTATTGGCTGGGTAAAAGACTAAGATGTGCTTTCAGTCGATTATCAACATAGCCAATTCTTTCCCAACTAAAGAACCTATGGCCACCCCCATTCCGCCCAGTCGGACACCACAAAAAACATGATCTGATAGCTGTTTAACGATGGGTTTCTTTTGACTGCCAACACCCATGATTCCACTCCATCGATGGTCTATTTCAAAATCTTTACCTGGTAAAATTATCGTTTTTAGAAGCGTTTCTAATCTTTGTTGAATTCGTTTTGTTTGACCAAATCGAGTCGTTTCCTCTGTTTTAAAGTCAAGATTTCTCCCTCCTCCAAATAAAATTCTATTGTGAATATTCCTAAAATAATAATAGCCTTCATCCAAATGAAACACTCCTTTAATGTGCAGGTCTTTTATTGGGCTTGTTATTAATACTTGAGCCCTAGCCGGTTGAACGTTTTCGTACAATAGTTTTTTTGAAAAACCATTTGTGGCAAAACATAATTTAGAAGTAGTAAACTCTCCTTGAGTTGTTTGTACTTTTACTTGAGTTGTCTCTTCAAAAAAACCTTGTACAACAGTGTTGTTTAAAATTTTGATTCCTTTCTTTTGTGCTACTTTTAAAAGCTCTACAACCATTTTTCCTACATCTATTTGACCTTCGAAATAATTAACAATCTGTGTTGAAATACAGTTTTTAAATTTAAATTTATCCTCAACTAAAGCAAAAACATTCTGTTGAAAAATAGGATAAAGCAATTGGTTTAAATCACGTATGCTACTGCTAGACTCTTCCAGTTTTTTAGGGTCAATAAAGAGTTCATATCCATAATTCTGTTGGTAATCTATCTTTTTATCACCTAGCAGATTTCTTAACATTAATAGACCGTCCCAGCGCTTTTTGACCAATGAGAAAACCTCTTCCTTTGTGTGAGTTTTTAGATCGCTTAATAATTCTGAAACGCTTCCAAAACAAGCAAACCCGGCATTTTTAGTACTAGCCCCTTCCGGAAGCACTCCTTTTTCTAGAATCAACACGTTCGCTTTTGGAAATCTTTCTTTAAGATTGATTGCACAAGTTAATCCCACGATTCCGCTCCCCACAATCACAAAATCGTTACCAGTAAGCCATTCTTTATATTCCCAATAACTATAATTCACACTAATGATTTTTTAAAACAATTGCTGTTTTTCATTTCGGCATATTGCCCATAGTTAGGAATTTTATGATACCCCGTTTTCTTATATAATTGTATCGCTTCTTCTTGCTTGTCTCCTGTTTCTAAAATACAGTTTTTAAATTTTTCTTGTTTGGCCCAACTTTCCAAAACCGCAAGGATAGCCTTTGCAATTCCTAAGCCCCTATGTTCCTTTTTAACATACATCCTTTTTATTTCAACAGTATGGGCATCTATTTTTCGAAAAGCGCCACAGCCAATAGCAAATTTGTTTTTATAAGCTACAACAATGTTGTTTATTTTATCAAGACGATTAAATTCTTTATAAAACAAATGGTCGTCACCATCTGTTTTTTCTAGATAAGTATCTAATTCCTTTATTAGGATTCTAAAGTCTTTGTTTGTTTTCTTTGTCTTAATGATTTTTATCATTGTTGGTCACAAGAATACTTAATTTATTTGTGGCTAAATCTTTTAATCTCGTCTGCTAAACCATTATGTCGTAAACAATCTTTTTAAGGCTCTTCTTTTTACATTATAGTTCGTTTTCCTTAAGCAATGACTTTGTTGATCTGTTGAGTGAAGAGAAGCTTACTCTATAATCTTTAATTTGCACCTGTTTTTTTAAACAATTCCTTGAGCAAGCATAGCATCAGCCACTTTAACAAAACCTGCGATATTTGCTCCTTTTATATAATCAATTGAACCGTCTTCATTTTTACCGTATATAACACAAGAAGTGTGAATATTTTTCATTATTTCCTTGAGCTTGTTGTCAACTTCATTTCTTGTCCAGCTTAGGCGTAATGAATTTTGACTCATTTCTAAACCCGATGTTGCCACCCCTCCTGCATTGGATGCTTTTCCTGGAGCAAACAAAATCTTTGCTTTTTGAAACTCATAAATAGCTTCTGGTGTTGAAGGCATGTTTGCTCCTTCAGAAACACACATACAACCGTTTTCTATTAATTTTTTAGCTTCTTCTCCATTCAGCTCATTTTGAGTTGCGCATGGCAAAGCGATGTCACATTTTTCGGACCACGGTCTTTGTCCTGCATAATATTTTGCTTTTGGATACGTGTCAATATATGCGCTAATTCTTTCTCTTCGTGCATTTTTAAGGTTCATTAAGAATTTTAATTTCTTTAAATCAATTCCTTCTTCGTCTACTATATATCCTCCTGAGTCTGACATTGTTAATACTGTTGCGCCTAACTCAATCGCTTTTTCTGCAGCATATTGTGCCACATTTCCAGAACCAGAGATGACAACTTTTTTTCCTCTAAAAGAATCGTTTTTTGTTTTCAGCATATTCTCTGCAAAATATACTGTTCCATAACCTGTTGCTTCGGGTCTAATTAGAGATCCTCCCCAAGAGGCGCCTTTACCCGTTAGAACACCGGTAAAAGAATTTTTAAGTTTTTTATACATTCCAAACATAAAGCCAATCTCTCTTCCCCCAACACCAATATCTCCGGCAGGAACATCTGTATTGTGACCAATGTGTCTAAATAATTCACTCATAAATGCGTGGCAAAATCGCATAATCTCATTATCTGACTTTCCTTTTGGGTCAAAATCAGCCCCCCCTTTTCCTCCACCCATAGGTAACGTAGTCAGGGAATTTTTAAAAACTTGCTCAAAAGCCAAAAACTTTAAAATACTGGCGTTTACCGTAGGGTGAAAACGCAGGCCTCCTTTGTATGGGCCAATTGCAGAATTCATTTGAACCCGATACCCTCTGTTTACTTGTATTACTCCATTATCATCTACCCAAGACACTCGAAATGAAATTAACCGCTCTGGCTCAACCATTCTTAAAAGAATGTTTTTTCCGTTATAAATCTCTTTTTCGGCAATGTAAGGGATTACAGTTTCTGCCACCTCTTGTACTGCTTGTAAGAATTCTGGTTCGTGGCGATTTCTTTGTTTCACCAAATCCATAAAAGCATTAACTTTTGCTTCCATATGCTTCTTTTTTGTTTTCTGGTTTAATTGTCTGGCAAAGATATATATTTTAGAGCATCTTAATATTACTTTTTTTGTTTTGTTTATCCTTAAAATATGTGTTTTCAATCGTTTTCGTTTAAAAATAGTTTTCACCTAAAATTTGATTTGGTTTCTTTATAAAAAATGTAAATTTGTACTTTTATTACAGTATCATATAAAATGTTAGATAAGGTTAAAGAACTTTCAGAAGAGGTTAGGTTGTTTAAATCCGTTTCAAAAGATGAGATAGAGTCTTTTAGAATTAAGTACCTTGGAACCAAGGGCTTGTTAAAAGAGTTGTTTTCTGAATTTAAAAACGTTGACCCTGCGTTACGAAAAGACTTTGGTCAAGCGTTAAACAGTCTAAAGAAAGCAACTGAAGAGAAAGTTCGCTTTTTAAATGATTCGCTTGAAAATTCTGACGATGAAAATGGTTCTTACGGCGATTTAACACGACCAGGTGAGCCGATTAGATTAGGTTCTCAACACCCTATTTCTATTGTGAAAAATAAGATAATCGATGTTTTTAATCGTGTTGGTTTTACTGTTTCTGAAGGCCCAGAAATTGAAGATGATTGGCATAATTTTACTGCGTTAAACCTTCCTGAGTATCACCCCGCAAGAGATATGCAGGATACTTTTTTTATTGATGAAGATCCAGATATTTTATTAAGAACACACACGTCTTCCGTTCAGGTTCGTTATATGGAAAACAATGAGCCTCCTATAAGAACTGTTTCGCCAGGAAGGGTTTTTAGAAATGAAGATATTTCCGCCAGAGCTCATTGTATTTTTCACCAAGTTGAGGGTTTATATATTGATACTGACGTTTCTTTTGCTGATTTAAAACAAACCTTGTTGTATTTTACAAAAGAGATGTTTGGAACATCCAAGATTCGTTTGCGACCTTCGTATTTTCCGTTTACAGAACCTAGCGCAGAAGTAGATATTTACTGGGGATTGGAAACAGAAACGGATTATCGAATTACAAAAGGCACAGGTTGGTTAGAAATTATGGGCTGTGGAATGGTAGACCCTAATGTCTTAAAAAACTGTAATATTGACCCCTCTGTTTATAGTGGGTATGCCTTTGGAATGGGGATAGAAAGAATTGCAATGTTATTATATCAAATTCCTGACATTAGAATGTTTTATGAAAATGATATTCGTTTTTTAAAGCAGTTTAAATCCGTCTTATAATTTTTTAGTTTATTTTTTTACTTAATTCTTCAAAGACTTTTTTAGCGTCTTTTCCTTTATAAAGAACCATATAAACCGCGTTAATTATTGGTGTTCGTGCCCCGTTTTCTTGTTTAATTTTATACGCGCTTTTTGTTGCATAATATCCTTCTGCGACCATGCTCATTTCAAACATAGCTGATTTCACCGTGTAGCCTTTCCCTATCATGTTACCAAACATTCTATTTCTGCTAAATGTAGAATAACCTGTAACAAGCAAATCTCCTAAATATGCTGAATTATTAATATTTCTTTTCATCTTATGAACTTTTTTAATGAAGCGTTTCATTTCTCGGATAGAATTGCTCATTAGAACTGATTGAAAATTATCACCATATCCCAAACCATGAGAGATCCCTGCAGCAATTGCAAATATGTTTTTTAAAGTAGCGGCATATTCTGTTCCAATAATATCGTCAGAGGTTTTTACTCTTATGTATCTACTTTTTAATTGGTCACCAACAAAGGAGGCTTTGTTTTGATCTTTGCAGGCTATCGTTAGATATGAGAGACGTTCCATTGCGACCTCTTCTGCATGACATGGGC